>Ga0209433_10000510_pt1 | contig 12025 bp, 9 predicted proteins | sample METZYME_5_50m_FD_187552 | JGI IMG/M metagenome (GOLD analysis project Ga0209433, IMG submission 187552) | Marine microbial communities from oxygen minimum zone in mesopelagic equatorial Pacific - METZYME_5_50m (SPAdes) (version 2) | ecosystem: Environmental > Aquatic > Marine > Oceanic | place...
GAAGCTTCAACTGCTTCATCAGCCATCTCAACAAAAGCAAAACCTCTTTTGCGTCCTGTATCTCGTTCTAAAGGTAAAGAACAATTTGCAACCTCCCCAAAGGGAGAAAACAATTCAATGACATCTTCCTGCTCAGCGCGGAAGGGTAAGTTGCCGACAAAAATACTCACTTGAAAATTGGACTGAAAATAAAATGTAACTAATAGGCTACGAATAGCCAAAATCAATAACTCTAAATTGAGTCATCATCAAACACTTTAATACCGAAAGCCCTCAAAAGGATTGAAAACAATTTTTTTACTTAAATAATTTCTCGCGCCATAAAACAAGCTGTTCTTGGACTCTCTCAAATCCAGTACCACCAGCACTCGAACGCGACTCAACCACACTTGAAGGCAAAAGCTTTTCATAAATATCTTCTTCAAATAATTTATGAAATGTTTGCCATCTTTCCAAAGGAATATCTTTTAATAAAATTCCCTCTTGCAAAGCAGTCTTAACAATTCGACCAACCAATTGATAGGCCTCACGAAATGGTATGTTCTTGGCAACTAAATAATCAGCAACATCAGTAGCATTTGAAAAATCCGAAGAAACAGCAGCATCAAGTCTTTCTTTTCTAAATATCAAACCTTCTTCAAACAATATTGATGTAGCAACTAATGAATTCTTAATTGTTTTCACACTATCAAAAATTGCTTCTTTATCTTCTTGAAAATCTTTATTGTAGGCCAAAGGCAATCCTTTAATCATTGTTAGCATCGCTTGTAAGTGTCCAAATACTCTCCCTGACTTACCTCGAACTAGTTCAGGAACATCAGGATTCTTTTTCTGAGGCATAAGACTACTTCCAGTCGCACATCGATCTGTTAATTGAATAAATGCAAATTCTTCAGATGCCCACAAAACAACTTCCTCAGATAATCTACTTAAATGAGCCATAATTAACGCAGAAGCTCCTAAAAATTCTACGACAAAATCTCTATCACTTACAGCATCCAAGCTATTAGAATAAATATCCTGAAAATCTAGTTCTGAAGAGGTAATCTCCCTATCTATAGCAATAGAAGTCCCAGCTAAAGCAGCCGCTCCTAGTGGAGAAATATTGACTCTTTTTCTTACATCTTTTAATCTATTTCTATCTCTTTGTGCCATCTCAATATATGCCAATAAATGATGAGCCAGAGATAGAGGTTGTGCTCTTTGTAAATGCGTATAACCAGGAATAAGCGTATGAAGATTTTTCTCTGCTAATAAAAAAAGAGATTTCTGGTACCGCTCTAAATCCTCATCAATTTCATCAATTCGCTTTCTTAGCCATAATCTAAGATCTGTTCCAACTTGATCATTACGACTACGACCAGTGTGTAATTTTTTCCCTACCAAACCTATCAAATCTATTAATCTTTTTTCTACTGCAAAATGCACGTCTTCATCTGAAATGACAGGCTTAAATAAACCATCAGAGGCCTCTTTCCTAATCTGTTGAAGACCCTTTTCTAATTTAAGAGCGTCTTCCTTAGAAATAATTCCTTGCATTGCAAGCATGCGTGCATGAGCAATTGATCCATCCAAATCTTCTTCTAATAAACAAATGTCAAACTCAATTGAAGCATTAAATTTTTCTATAAAAGGATTAAGTCCTTTATCAAATCTATCGCTCCAAGTTTTACTCAATGCATTTTCCAAAACACTAATACAAATAAAGCAAGAGTCTTAGGAATTGTCAGGCATTTACTAAGTTAATTTAGGAAGCGTTGATTCTTCATTAACTTTTAAAACCACCATTGAAGCGTCATCTTCAAGATGATGATCACTGGCTCCAACAAAACCATCTAATCTTTCAAAAAGTTTATTTAATATTTGTTTGGCTCCTAAACCTTCACTTGCAAATTTATCTAAAAAAGTTTTTAAACGATACTCATCAAAACGTTCACCGGAGATACCAGGTGCCTCAGTAACACCATCAGTGTAGTAGAGAAGCACATCACCAGGTTGAAGAAATATTTCTCCACATCCATATTCAGCTTCAGGTTGAAGACCTATCAACAAACCGGGAGCATCTAATCTTTTTATTGATTTTGACTTAGCGCTCCAAAGCAAAGGAGGATTATGTGCAGCATTAGCAAAACGTAATTTTCTTGATTGAGCATCAAAGTCAGAATAAAACAAAGTTACAAAACGATGTGATTGAGTCAAATCTTCAAGAGCTAATTGATTCAAGTCATGCAAAATACAATCAGGCGGTAATCCAGTTAAAACTTCGGCCCTAAGCATTCCTCTTAACATTGTCATCAACAATCCAGCAGGAACACCTTTACCCATCACATCTCCAATCACAAAAGCCCAACGCCCACTAGCTTTTGCTTTCTCATTCAAATCTGAGCGAGTAGGCATAAAATCGTAATAATCACCTCCTACTTGAAAAGCTGGTCTACAGCAAGCAGCTAATTCAACTCCTTCAATGACTGGACATTTATCAGGTAATAATTGTGATTGGATCTCAGCGCCAATACTTATTTGTCTATCGACTTTTTCATGATTACGAATCACCTGAAATATTACATCGTTTTCTATAGCTACTCCAGTCAAATCAGCAACTATTTGCAGATGTTTTCGGTGAATATTACTTCCAAAAACAATCTCTTTTTTATCAAATGCATATAAGCGACCTCGCTGTCTTCCTCGAGAAACTATCGATGTAGCAAGTAAATTAGAAGAATGAAAATATCTTTGAACCAAACTATCTAACATTGCAATATTCTTTTCTTGCATCCCAAAACCCATTTTCTTTCCTTCCTCTAAAATACATATTTGTCTAAAAAGTTCCTGATCTTCATCGATAGGGAGCATTTGTAATTGTTCGCGCCAAAGACTGCCATTATCTTGAAATGGAATTAATAATGATCCTTTAACGCCAACTAATTGAGTAACAAGAAGTGGAATAAGTTCAAGGAAACGTTGCAAATTAGTAAAGCTTCGCAAAGCAAAGCTTAATGAAAGCAATAAATCTTGATTAACAATTTGCTCTTGAGAAAGACTCTGTACAAGATCTCTCAAAGAGCTGGAAGCAGCACTTGTTAAAGGGTTGGTTGAATGTAGCTTTTGTTGTTCTGAAATAGGAGAATTTTCTTTCACCACTCTCCAGCAATAAAGACTTTAAAACCTAGCAACATATAGAAAAAATATCTAAAAATCATCTATCAGTTAAAAGTGCCTCAATAAATTCAAAGCTATTGAATGGCCGCAAGTCCCTAATTTTCTCTCCAGCTCCGATAAATCTGACAGGGAGTTTTGCTTCTGATGCAACAGCCATCGCAACACCTCCTCTTGAAGATCCATCAAGTTTTGTAAGTATGACTCCTGTTAATTCTGCTGAATCAGCGAAGGCTAAAGCTTGTCTTAAACCATTTTGACCTTGACTAGAGTCAAGAACTAATAAAGATTCAACTTTTGCATTTGGAGCTAATTTATCGATAATTTTTCTAATCTTTTTCAATTCCTCCATTAAATTATTTTTTGTTTGTAATCTTCCTGCAGTGTCTACCAACAATAAATCTATATTTTTTGATTTACTTGCACCAATAGCATCAAAAACTATCGATGCAGGGTCTGCATTTTTAGATTCATTTGCAATCACCTCAACTCCTGTTCTATCTCCCCATACCCTTACTTGTTGAACCGCTGCAGCTCTAAACGTATCTGCAGCAGCAATCATCGCCGAATAACCACTTCTTCTTGCAACGCTTGCTAACTTACCGAGAGTAGTAGTCTTTCCAACTCCATTAACACCTACTAACATCCAAATATTTAAACAACCTTTTTGTGGGGAAAGTAAATCAATACCACTATCTTTTATTGGCTTTTCTAAAACATTAACTAATTGTTCTTTTAAAAAACGCAACCCCTCAGAAGCTTCCACGACTTCCTCATTTAACTTGGTTCTTAGGGATTCTAAAATTTGATCAGTAGCAGTGACTCCCGCATCTGCTCTAAGTAATAGAGTCTCTAAATCATCAAGAACTTCCGGAGTAAGGGGATCATCGCCTAATTTATCTAATAAATCAGTAACAAAGCCTTTCCGCGTTTTTTCTAATCCTTGTTTTAGCCTACTAAGCCAATCAATTTCATCTAACGAAAATTGATCAGCTTTTTTACCTTGAGCAGCTAAAACTTCCGCTGACCATGTAAAAGTATCATCAAAATCTCCTAGTTGAAACTCATCTTCTTCTCGTAAATCTTGACTAGCTTCCAGTTTATTATCAACTAGAATATTTGATTTAAAACCTTCGCTTGCATTATTTTTATTATTTAATTTCTCTTTTTCTTCAATTTCTTTTTGACGTAATTCTTTTTCATCTTTTTGCTTCTGCTTAAGTTGCAAATAAGCTTGTTTTGCCCAATCTAAAGAGTCATTATTGTCAGATGAGGCATTCTCACTTTTCCTATTATTCAAAGAATTCTGATCATCCTTAGAAAAATCGTCTTTCATTTCAAATTTGGTATTAAAGCTGAATTTTGAAGTTTCCTTAAAACCCCATTAATCATTCTGCGTCCTTGTTCATCGCTGTAACGATTAGCCAGGTTTACAGCTTCATTACAAGTAACAGCCATAGGAGTATTAAAATCGATCAAGTCAATCAATGCCAATCTCAAAATATCTCTATCAATTCTAGGTAATCTTTTTAGACGCCAACCTTCCATAACGCTATCAAGATTCTTATCAATATTATCTTGCTTTTCAATGACTAAATCAACTCGCTTCAAAGCTAACTCACGAATTTCCTTTTGGTCCACTAAAGCTAGTAATCTTGGTAGTTCAAGACTGTCGGACAAAGAATTAAGTATATTCTCCGAATCAATCAAACAAGTTTTTAAATGACTACGAGATTTTTTTAATAACCCAGCATCTTCTTGCAATTCACTATCTAATAATTCCTGATTAGCTTTTTCAACTATTGATGCACATAAATCTAATTGTTCACGCCAATGTTGAGTTAAAGATTCAATAGCTTTACTGAGTAAACTTTCAATATTAAATTTATGAATATCTTTTTTGTTAATTTGTCCTAAAAGTAAAAGGGCTAACTCTCTAGAAATTGATTTTAATTGCATAGCTATAATTAAAAAATAATTTACGAAGATGACGCTCTTAACTGAGAAAATAAACTAGAAAAAGAAGTATTAGTTGAGTTACTCCTGTCATCAGGATTTACAATGCCCGCGGAAATAATTGTTCTAAATGCATCTTCAACAGATATATCTAAATCTTTTACAGATTCTTCTGGCACTAAGGTGTACCAACCCGTTGTAGGATTTGGGGCTGTAGGTATAAAAACGCTTAACAAAGGTTGGTCTGGTTCAGTTTGAAGAGATGGTCCAACAATACCAGTCACAAAACCAACGCTAAACAAACCTTCGCGAGGATATTCAACTAAAACAACTCTACGAAATCTAGTAGAGTTGTCTCTAAGAAAAGTTTCTAAAAGTTGTTTAAGAGTTTTATAAACTGATCCCGCAAGAGGTATGCGTGATAGTGTTCCCTCCCCAAACTCAAGCAGCCATCTCCCTACAAAATTTCTGGCCATAAGACCTATCAATAAAATACCAAGGAGTGGAACAGTTAAACCCAATGCAAGATTGATGAGGTCTTGCAGAAGAGGATTAAGAGTAATAAAGGGATTTAATTGTTTTGGTATTGAGGTTAGTATTGCCAGAACAAAGCGGCTGACAATTGTTGACAGCCAAATAGTGGTAGCTAAGGGAATAACCACCAGCAGACCAGCTATAAGGTCATTTTTGAGATCCTGCTGAAGCCTTGAGCCAAGAGTCAGATCTTCCTTGGGAGAGGACTGCACCAAATAAAGAGAGTCCGAAGAATGTATGTATATATAATCTAACCAAATTCAGTGCATTAATTAAATAATTTAAGCTATTAATAGAAATAAAACATTAAAAGAGCGCATGTAAAGCCTCTCATAAAAGCGCAATTGACTGAAAACCTTTTAATTGAAGGCAAAAAATTATTCATGAAAAGCTACTTCCAATTGTGAAAAAATCTATTGATCTAACACAAAAAATTAAAGAAAAAGCTTTTGAAGAAGGCTTTGATGCCGTAGGAATCGCAAAAGTTCCAGGATCTGCAAGAATCAAACTTCGAACAGCCTCCCTAGAAAGATGGCTCGAAGCTGACCATCAGGCAAAAATGGAATGGATGAAAAGTCCAAGAAGAAAAAATATCGACAACATGCTTAAAGGCGTTCAAAGTGTTCTTGCCGTGGGACTCAATTACTACGTAGATACAGATAAAAGTCCTAAAGAAATATCAATTGCCAGATATGGATGGGGAAATGATTATCACAAGATTATTGAAAAAAAACTGAAAAAAATTGCAAAATTTTTAGAAACAGAAAGACCAAACTCGAAATGGAAAATATGTATTGATACAAGCGCATTTATGGACAAAGCTTGGGCGGAAGAAGCTGGAATTGGATGGATCGGAAAACATAGCAATGTAATTAATCCTAAAATTGGCTCATGGATGTTTTTAGGTCATCTTTTATCTACAGAGGTTTTAGAGGCTGACGAGCCATCGAAACCTATCTGTGGCGAATGTGAAAAATGTATTGAAGCATGCCCAACCAAGGCAATAGAAGAACCATTTATTATAAATTCAAACAAATGTTTGGCATATCACACATTAGAGAATAGAGATGAAAAATTACCAAAAAATATTATTAGCAAAATGGGTAATTGGATTGCTGGTTGTGATATTTGCCAAGAAGTATGTCCATGGAATCATAAAAACATCCCCAACACATCTGAACCAGATCTTCAGCCATCAGAATGGATATTAAATATAACTAAACAAGATGCATTATCTTGGAGTGATTCAAAATGGAAAGAAAAACTGAAAAAGTCAGCATTAAAAAGAATTAAGCCATGGATGTGGCGTCGAAATATAAATTCAATATCAAATTATCACTAAAAATGAAGAAAATCTCAGGCATTTATAAATTAATACTATGTATTAGTTTATTTGAATCTTTTCTTATAAATCAATCATCAGCTTTTTTCCCTACAATAAATGAGCCCAATAAACAAGAATTAGAATCTACTGCAATACAAATTGGAAAGACAGCCATACAACTAATTCAATTCGGACAAAATAATGAGGCAATAAAGCTTTTAGAACTAGCTGTTAAGTTAAATCCTAATGAAATAGACCTTTGGACTAGCCTTGCAGAAGTTCAAGTTAGATTAAATAGAAATTCTCAAGCATTATCATCTTTGAATAAAGCAATTATATTAAGACCAGATGAGCAAAATATATATTTGAGAAAAGCCTCTATATATATGAATCTAAATGATCCACAAAAAGCCAAAATTGCTATCAAAAAAGGATTATCAATTAATAAAAATAATGAAAGAGCCTATTTTCAACTAGGTAACGTTGAAATCATGTTAAATGATTATAAAGCAGCATTAATTGCTTTCAAAAAGTCTTCAAAAATTAATTCCAATTTCTGGCAATCTATAAATAATGAAGGCCTGGTCTTATATGAATTAAATAATTTCAAAGAAGCTATATTAAAGTTTAGATCTGCAGTTAAAATTAGCAATGATGCTGAACCAATGCTAGCTCTAGCAATAGTACTATATTTCTCAGATAATAAATCTATTGAGTCATTAAGCTTAGCAAAAAATGCTTTAAAAGCTAATCCAAAATATGTTTCAAAGGAATATCAAGCTAAGCAATTATGGGGGAAGAAATTGCAAAAATCAGCACAACTTTTATTTAAAAACCAAAAAATGAAAAAAGTAGTTACAGAAGCCAAAGAAAAAACTCAATGAATTAATGTTTAACAAAAAACTGGTTTTTAACAGATTAGTTAGTAGCCTTAATAAAGAAATTTAGGCCTCTTACAAACTCAAAGATGGCCAAGGAACGCCTGAAAGCTATATCGTTGCATCAAGAAATGCAGCGTTCTTATCTCGAGTACGCAATGAGCGTAATCGTTGGAAGAGCATTGCCAGACGCAAGAGATGGATTGAAACCGGTACAAAGAAGAATTCTTTTTGCAATGCACGAATTAGGACTTACTCCTGACAGGCCTTATAGAAAATGTGCACGTGTTGTAGGAGATGTTCTCGGCAAATATCATCCCCATGGAGATCAAGCCGTTTACGATGCACTTGTAAGACAAGTTCAAAATTTTAGCTCAAGATACCCAATTCTTGATGGCCATGGAAACTTTGGATCTATTGACGATGATCCTCCGGCAGCGATGAGATATACAGAAACTAGACTAGCGCCAATTTCTTACGAAGCGATTTTAAATGAAATAGATCAAGAAACTGTTGATTTTTCGCCAAATTTTGATGGATCACAGCAGGAACCAGATGTATTACCAGCTCAACTACCGTTTCTCCTCTTAAATGGAAGTGCAGGAATTGCCGTAGGGATGGCAACGAGTATTCCGCCACATAATTTGAACGAAGTAGTAGAGGCCTTAATAGCAATAATAAAAAAGCCCACGTTGAACGAAGAAAAATTATTAGAAATAGTACCTGGACCAGACTTTCCGACAGGAGGAGAAATCTTAAAAAGCAATGGAATAAAAGAGACTTATACAAAAGGGAGAGGAAGTATTACCATGAGAGGAATAGCTCACATTGAGGAAATTAATCCTGGGAAAGGTAAACACAAAAGAAGTGGAATCGTTATTTCAGAACTTCCTTATCAATTAAACAAGGCTGGTTGGATCGAAAAATTAGCTGAACAAGTAAATAATGGAAAAGTTTCGGGAATAGCAGATATTAGAGATGAAAGTGATCGAGATGGAATGCGAATCCTTGTTGAAGTTAAAAGAGATTCTGATCCACAAAAAATTCTAGATTTTTTATATAAAAAAACTTCTTTACAGAGCAATTTTGGTGCAATTTTACTTGCATTAGTCAATGGCCAGCCAGTGCAACTTACATTACGAAAATTATTAGATAATTTTTTAGAATTTAGAGAAAATACTATTTTGCTAAGAAGTAATTTTTTACTAAAAAATATTAAAAATAGACAAGAAATAGTTGAAGCACTGATCCAAGCTATAAATAATTTACGAGAAATAATTGATTTGATTGAAAAATCTAAAGATACAACTGAAGCAAAAAAAAATTTAATTATAAAACTAAATATTAATGAAAAGCAAGCTGATGGCATTCTAGGTATGCCTTTAAAAAAAATAACAAGTCTAGAACAAAATTCACTAAAAAATGAAATAAGCACTTTAAAAAATAAAAGAGCAGAACTTGAATTAATTATTAACGACAGAGAAAAATTGATGAAAGTAATGGTTAAAGAGCTAAAAGATCTTAAAAAAAGATTCGGCAGTGAAAGAAGAACAAAATTAATAGAGGGTGGAGATGCTCTTATTGCTGAAAAAATAGCAAATCAGAGACCAAATAAAGAACTTCAAAGAATAAATGCTTTAAAAGAATTATCAACTGATTCTGAAATTATTATTCAATCAAATAATGAAATAAAAATTATCCCTTCAATAACAATAAAAAAATTAAAAATAAAAGAAAGTAATCAAGAAAGAAAAGATATTCTACCAACCAAGTTAATATGGCCTATTAAAAATGAACCAAAAATATTAGCGGTGAGTCAAGAGGGCAAAATAGGTCTCCTAAAATGGGAATTTGCAGGACAAAACCCCGGACCTATAGAAAAATTTCTACCAGCAGGCCTAGAACATGACGAAATAATTAATCTTATCCCAATAACAGAAATAAAAGATATAAGTTTAGGATTAATAAGCACTGATGGAAAGTTTAAAAGAATTTCGATAAACGAAATTAGCGATATTTCGAATAGATCAACAACCATTTTAAAATTAAAAGATAATGTCAAACTAAAGTCTTGTATTATTTGTAAAGAGAATAGTTATTTGTATATAGTAAGTGATATTGGGAGAATTATTAAATTTAAAATAACCGAAAAAAACTTCCCTTTTATGAGCAAATTAGCTCAAGGAACAAGTATAATAAAATTATTTCCAGGTGAAAATATAATTGAGGCTTTATGTTTTCAAGAAATACAAAATAAAGATTTAATTTTAATAACTAGTAAAGGTTCTTTCGTAAAACTTTCAACGAAAGAGATAAAAACATCAAAGAAAGGGGAATTAGGAACAATGGGAATCTACTTTAAAGATAACAAAACAATTAATGACAGAGTAATTAATTGTTTTGTAAGTAATAAATATGTTTATATTAAAACAGATAAAGAAAGGTATGAAAAATTAAAAACAGATCAAATCAATGAAAGTCCATATAATATAAAAAAACAATTAAATATAGAATTAAACCATAATGAACTTATAAAATCTACTTTTTCAATGATAATTCCGGAAAAAAATTAAGACAAAGACGTTTGTTCAACCCAAGTTAAATATTCATCAGTGACTGTTCCTGTTACATATTTTCCTGTGAAGCAGGATAAATCTAATTCCTTAATTTCAGAATCTTTCGTAATAGCTTTAGTAAGATCATCTACTTCTTGGTAAATCATTTTATCAATATATAAATTATCTTCAATCTCATTTATATTTCTATTATATGCAATCAATTCATTCCTAGTAGGCATGTTAATCCCATACACATGTGGATATCTAATTGGTGGAGCAGCAGAAGTAAAAGTAACTTTGTTTGCACCTGCACTTCTTGCCATTTGAACTATTTGCTGAGATGTTGTTCCTCGAACTACTGAATCATCAACTATTAATACATTTTTATTTTTAAATTCTGTACTCATTGCATTTAACTTCTGACGCACTGAGCGTTTTCTGAGTGATTGACCTGGCATTATAAATGTCCTACCAACATATCGATTCTTAAAAAAACCCTCCCTATATTCAATCCCTAACTGTCTTGCTACTTGCATTGCAGCAGGTCTAGAAGAATCAGGAATTGGCATAACTACATCTATATCTCCAAGAGAAATTTGTTTTTTTATAGTTTCTGCTAATAAATCTCCCATTCTTAATCTTGACTCGTAAACAGAAATACCGTTCATTATTGAATCAGGTCTAGCTAAATAAACATATTCAAATGAACAAGGGAATAATTGTGGACTATTTGAACATTGTTTAGCAAAAAAATCACCATCTGAAGTTATAAAAATTGCCTCACCTGGTTCGACGTCTCTAACAATTTCATAACCATTATTTTCAACAACTAATGATTCACTAGCTATTACCCATTCCGGTTTGTTGTTTTCTAATACCCTTTTACCAATAACCAAAGGGCGAATTCCAAAAGGATCTCTAAAAGCTAAAAGACCATGACCGGCTATCAAAGCGATAGAAGCATAAGATCCCTCTACTCTTGCGTGAAGAGTTTTAACAGCACTGAAAAGATCATCTGGATTTATGTCTTTTCCTTTTATTGCACTGTTTAATTCTGTTGCCAAAACATTTAATAACATTTCAGTATCGCTTGAAGTATTTGTGTGTCTCTTATCAACTTTAAAAAGTTCTTTCTCTAGCTCTCTTGTGTTTGTTAAATTACCATTGTGAACAAGAATAATACCGTAAGGAGCATTTACATAAAAAGGTTGTGCTTCTTCTTCTCTATGAGCAGCTCCTTTGGTTGCATATCGTACATGTCCCAAACCTGACTTTCCAATCAAAGCTCTCATATCTCTAGTTCTATAAGCTTCTTTGACTTGACCTTTAGATTTATGAATATGAAAAACACTTCCATCCATTGTTGCTATCCCAGTTGAATCTTGGCCTCTATGTTGTAGTAATAACAAACTATCGTAAATTAGTTGATTACATTGATCAGTTGAAACAACACCTACAATTCCACACATAATTATATTCCTGGGTCAGGTAAGCTAAATTTAATTTTTAAATTATAAATCATTGATGATTTTATTTAGTTATTTTTTTACGGATAGCATTTTTATATTTGTCTATCAAATCTGAAATGTTTACATCTATTATTAAATTATTAGATTGAT
>Ga0209433_10000515_pt1 | contig 11964 bp, 12 predicted proteins | sample METZYME_5_50m_FD_187552 | JGI IMG/M metagenome (GOLD analysis project Ga0209433, IMG submission 187552) | Marine microbial communities from oxygen minimum zone in mesopelagic equatorial Pacific - METZYME_5_50m (SPAdes) (version 2) | ecosystem: Environmental > Aquatic > Marine > Oceanic | place...
ATTTTAATCCAAGAAAATTAAATCCTGAATATAGAAGTGATCAAAAAGATCCTTTAATGTTTCATCCAAATGAAATAGCAAGATTTGCAAAAGATATTCTTAGAATAAAAGAGGTAACTGTTGAAGTCCTAAATTCACCTTCTTCTGCTACTCAAAATGTTTTATTACAAATACTTCAAGAATTAAGAGTAATAAGAGATCTTCTTGAAAAAAAATAATTTTATAAAAAAATCTTTTTTAGCAGATTTTGATTTATTTTCACCTTGATTGTAAAATATAGATGTTAAGAAGAAATCTTAACTTTAACAAAGTAAAAATAAACTCTTAATGGATATCAATCCAAAGCAGTTTGCCAACAATATTTCTAAAGATGAATCTCCATTTATTGCTAATAGAGATGAATTTGGAAAAGATGATGATGATCCCTTAAGTATTAAGGATGTATCCTCTACCTTAATTGGTTTTATACTAGCTGTCATGACATTGTTTTTACCAGCCATTAGTGTTTTTTTTGAAAGACCATTCCTTCCAAGAACTGGTCTCCATAATCAAATGGTCAATAAAGATGGATATTAGTTCAATTCCTCCATCACCAAAGAAGGGGATCGTTAACTTAATCGTGGAAATACCTGCTGGCAGTAGAAATAAATATGAATATTGTTCAGAGGCGGGAATAATGGCATTGGATAGGATATTACATTCCTCTGTTAGATATCCATTCGATTATGGATTTATTCCTAATACATTGGCAGATGATGGTGCACCTCTTGACGCGATGATAATTATGGATGAGCCAACATTTGCAGGTTGTTTAATAAAAGCTAGGCCAATAGGGGTATTAGATATGCATGATTGCGGCGAATATGATGGCAAATTGTTATGTGTTCCAATAGCTAATGGGAGGCAAAATAATATCGTTAGTATTCAACAGATCGCAGCAAGTCAATTAGAGGATGTCGCTGAATTTTTTAGAACTAGTAAAGGCTTAGAAGGAAGAACAGTTCAAATAGATGGTTGGAGAGATTATGATGTTGTTGAGCAACTAATTCAGAAATGCACGCCAAATAAAAAGAAAACTTTTAAAGTTTTAAAAAAAACTAAAACAACTATTTAAAGTAATAAAAACAAATTATATTTTTTAAGAGTTATTATTTTAAGTAATTTGACCAAAATATTTTGAAAATAAGTAATTTCAATGTGAAAAGATTTTTTTTTAGGAATCTCAAATCTTTTTTAAAAGTTTCAAAGATGGAAATAGTTAACGAATGGTTGCCTCTTTTATTTATTACTTTTTTAATTTCTTCATGTAGAACGTTTATTCTTGAACCTAGGTATATCCCATCAGGATCTATGTTGCCTGAGTTGCAAATTAATGATCGAATTTTAATAGAAAAATTTTCTTTTAAAAATAGAGAACTAAAAAGGGGAGATATAGTGGTATTTAATTCACCTTTCTCATTTGATAAAAAGTTGCTCAAATTAAGGGATAAACCATTACCAAAGAAATCATATTGTTTTTTTATGAGTTTGCCTCCTATGTCTATTATTCCTGGGTTAGGAGATCGTGCATGTGATGCATATATAAAAAGAATTGTTGCATTACCTGGTGAAGTGGTAAGCGTTAATCAATTTGGAGAAGTTATCATAAATCAAAATAAAGTTAACGAACCCTATTTAATAAAAAAGTGTGGTGAATCATTATTTAATCAATGTGGCTTATTTAGCGATTTAAAAGTACCTAAAGATCATTATTTGGTACTAGGAGATAATCGAGAAAATAGCTGGGATGGTAGATACTGGCCTGGTGGTAAATTTTTGCATAAAGATGAAATTATCGGAAAAGCATATTTTAGATTTTGGCCTCTGAGGACATCTGGATTTTTTTAAATTTAATGTAAATTAAATATTTATTTAAGAATTTAGCACCATTATGAATAAGTCTCTTTAATTAAAAAAAGAAAATAAAATGTTATTTTTATTCTTAATTTTTAAAGAGCTCCTGAAGCGGTTTTGTCTATAATTTGACCTAAATGGTTTGTTATATTTAAGGAGCTTAAAACATTTTTTTTATTCTCAAAGATATCTATTACAGTAATTCCACCATTTCCTTGTTTTATCATCCATATATCTGAATAGCTTAAACCTAAAATATGACAAAGTAATGTTTTGTTTACTGCATCGTGCGCCACCAGTAAGGTTGTGTCCTTTTCTTTCTGAGAGTTACAAATATGATTCCATGCAGAAATAGCCCTATCAGAAACTTGTTTGATGGATTCTCCTTCGGGCATAGTTACAGATTCAGGTCTTTCATGCCAGTCCCTAAGCATTTCTGGCCATATTTGTTTGATTTCTTCCTCTAATTTTCCCTCCCATAATCCATGGTTAATTTCTACCAAACTTTCAATCTTTTCTATTTGGATATTATTATTTTTAAGAATTATTTTTGCTGTTTCATAAGGTCTTTTCATAGAGCTTGAGAATGCTTTTGTAAATTCGATCTCTTTTAGATATTGAGATGCTTTAGATGCTTGTTCTTTACCTTTTTCGTTAAGAGGTATATCAATTTGACCTTGGAATCTACCTTCTTTATTCCAATTAGTTTCTCCATGACGAATAAGTATTATTCTTGAATCTCCAATTTTCTTTGGTATCTTCTGATTTAAATGAGAAGTTTGATTGAGACACTCAATTTGAGCATTAAAAGAAGTTTGTGATATTGAAATATTAATGATTGAAATTGAAGCATTATCAAGCCTGATTTTCCTAAAGCCTTGATTTGGTTTATTTAATAAATAAAGAATTAAACAGCGTAAAATTGCGTTATGAGCAATTATTAAAATATTTTGATTCTTGTTACTTTTATAGTCTTCTTGTAATTTTTGTATAAATATTCTTGCTTGTTCAAATAAATCTTGAATAGGTTTATAAGTTATATTATCTTTATTTTTTAGTTCTAATTTCTCAGGATCATTTTTCCAAATTAAATAAGAATCTTTATATTTGCTTTTAATGTCTTTACTTGTTAATCCAGACCATTTATGAAGGTCAACTTCAAGTAAATTTTTATCATAATGAATATTAAAATTTTCTTCGAAACATTTTTCTATTTCTTTTGCAGTCTCTGCCGCTCTTTTTAGAGGAGAAGAATATATTTGATCAAACTTTATTTCGTTTAAAAGACTTCCAGTTAACTTTGCTTGCTCGTAACCTTCATCCGTAAGATAAGATTCATCAATTCTTCCTTGAATTAACCCTTTTTTATTAAAACTACTTAAACCATGTCTAACTAAAAATAAACGCATTGACATTAATCTAATTATTTATAACTAAACCTAATCATCTCATGGCATGATTAAATTAAGTATGATGTGCGATAAATAAATAAAGTTTTAAATTAAATATATGAATAAAAAGAATTCGTTTATAAAAATATTATTAGCAATAGTATCTTTAATAATTACTTTTTTCGTATGGCAACAAGGACTCAAAGAAAGTTTAAATAGACCTTCTGTTTCATTTGATATTTCTCAAAAAGAAATTGAAATTGCTGAACTGGCAATGCCAGCAGTTCCAGAAAATTTAAAAATATTTTTCCCTAATTCAGTTAGAGAGGAAATGAAAAACTCTCTGGTAAAAATACCATATACAGATTTAACGGAAAGGAGCAAAATAATTTGGCTAAGTTTACAGAATCCAGATAAACAAATTGATGAGGATTATTTTAATAAATTTGAGAAGCCGATTTATATTAATTTATCTCAAAGTATCTATAAATATTATTTAGACAAATCATATAAACCCTCAAATGAAGTTATTAATGACCTCAAAAATGATAAGTACTTATTTAATTTATTGGGCGATAAATTTAATTTTAATAAGGACAAAATAATTACAAAGAGGTTGGCTAATTTTATGTTTTTGAAGTTAATAATTATTAGAACAATACCAATAATATCAATTTTAGCTGGTTCAATTTTAGTTCTGAAATCATTATGGAGGATACTAAAATCAAAAACTATTAATTGGGGAGATTATGAACCTTTAAATCTTGATGTGTTAGATATGATTCTATTGGTATCAGGTGGTTTTGTTGTACTTGGTGAAGTTATCTCTCCATTAATATCAATTACCTTAGTTGATCTTTTTTCAAAAAATCTTGCATATGAGATTTCTCAATCTTTGAGAATATTTTTTGGATATTTATTTATGGCTATCCCACCCCTATATATTATTTATCGACAAATAAAGATTATTGATAAACAATTTAGTCTCAAAAAAGATTATTTTCAATTCAAAATTAATCCTATAAAAGAATCCATTTATCAAGGATTTAAAGGTTGGATTATGATAGTACCCTTCGTTCTCTTAACATCATTAATAATGAATTTGATTGTAGAGAATCAAGCTGGAAGTAATCCTTTGTTAGAAATAGTTCTAAATAATAATAATTATTATGCATTTATATTACTTTTTTTAACTACTACTATTATCGCCCCATTATTTGAAGAAATTATTTTTAGGGGCGTTTTACTACCTGTCTTGGCAAGAGATTACGGAAAAACAATTGGTATTTTAATATCCTCATTTGTTTTTGCATTAGCGCATCTAAGCTTAAATGAATTCCCTCCATTATTTGTTCTTGGGATAGGATTGGCCACCACAAGATTAATTTCAGGTAGATTATCTTCATCAATTGTTATGCATTCTTTTTGGAATGGACTAACATTTCTTAATCTATTTTTATTAAGAACTTAATATATTTTCTGTATAAACTTGCAAATAAATTTAATAAGTGTTTACTTGACTTATAAGTTTTTTTTAAGAATATCTAATTATGAATTTTTCATTCTTATGTCATTTAAACATCTCGATGATATTAAATTAATAAATTGAAGATGTTCACTAATGCGAGGATCTATTGCAAAAAAATCGATCGTTTAAACATATCAATTATTATTTTAATTTTGTTTTTATCTTTTATTTCTCTTAGAAGTCAAAGAAAATGGACAATTTTATATTCAAGTATGGTAGATATAAGAAATAAAAATAATAACATTATTGATTATATTTCTAAAACTGAACAATACCTTCTAAATGAAATTGAACATCAAAACAATATAAAGAAAACTAATCCAGATGATCTAATTTATTTAACAAAAACAAAAGAAAAAAAAAGAACAAATTTTCTTTCTTTAGTAGCTAAAGAAATGATTAAAGGTTTTGATGATGGCAGATATCAGAGAGGATATTAATTCTTAAATAAATGAATAAAAGAATAAAAAAGATTATTAACCTGAGACCTCTCAGTTCCAATCGCTTTAAGACTATTTATATTACCTCTTTAGTTTTAATAATTGGTTTGTTATCTAGGTTAATTAACCTTCAGGTATTCAATGCTTCAACTTTAAAAAATAAAGCGATTGCTATTCAAGTTAAAAAAACTAATGTTTTAAAGCAAAGAAGATCTATCGTTGATAGAAATAATAGATTAATCGCTTTTGATAAACCTTTATATAAGTTATGGGCACATCCAAAATATTTTAATTTTCCAGGTGATGAATCAAAAAGAATAAGAACTGTTAAGGAGGTCATAAGTAAAATATCAAATGAATTGAATATTGAGGAAAAGTTTCTTTTAGAAAAATTCAAAAATAATAAAGATGGAGTTAAATTATTGGATGATTTAAATGAAGAGGATGCTGAAAATATTAGAAAATTGCATATAAGCGGAATAGATTTAGAAATTTATTCAAAAAGAGTTTATCCACAAGGAAATCTTTTTTCAAACATAATTGGTTTTGTAAATTATGATAGGCAAGGTTCTTCTGGATTAGAATTATATTTAGAAAATCAAATTCAGTTTATAAAAAAAAGTAATCTTTTAAAAAAAGGGGCCGATGGTACCCCCTTGCCTGATAATTCAGGGCCTAATGATTTCATAAATGATGATAAGAAAATTGTTTTAACATTAGATTCAAGATTACAAAAGGTGGCCTCTAATATTCTTTCCAAACAAGTTAAAAAATGGGACGCTAAAAAAGGTTTTGCACTTGTTATGAACGTTAATAATGGTGAAATATTATCTTTGGTTTCTAATCCTTCTTATGATCCACATAAATATTGGGAATATGATCATGAAGTATTTAAAGGATGGTATTTACAAGATTTATTTGAGCCAGGTTCAACATTTAAACCTATAAATCTTGCTTTGGCTTTGGAAGAGAAAGTAATTAAAAAAAATGGTTATGTAGAAGATAATGGAAATATTTATGTTGGGGGGTGGTCATTATCTAATTGGAATAAGAAGGGTAATGGATATATAAGTTATCCAAAAGTACTTCAAGTTTCTAGTAATGTTGCGATGGTAAAAATTATGCAGAATTTAAAACCGATAACTCATTGGAACTGGTTTAAAAAACTTGGTTTAGATAAAAATTTAAAAACTGATTTATTTGAATCTACACCAGGACAATTAAAATCAAAAGAAATTTTTATTAACCAGCCTATTGAACAAGCTGTGGCATCTTTTGGACAAGGATTTTCTATCTCACCAATCAAATTAGCACAACTTCATGCTGTCATAGCAAATGGCGGATATGAAGTTTTTCCACATGTTACGTTTAACTTTCAAGTTAATAGTAAAAATCTTAAAAAAAATAAAATTTTTTCTGATGAAGTTTCTAAAATAATTGTTAATTGGATGGAAACAGTTGTAGAGGAAGGAAGTGGAGTAGGAGCCAAGATAGATGGCTATAGAATCGGAGGGAAAACTGGAACTTCTCAAAAAGCAATTAATGGAATTTATTCTGAAAAGAAAGCTTGTAGTTTTGTTGCAATATTACCAGTTGATAATCCGAAGTATCTTGTATTTGTGTTGATCGATGAACCTAACAAACCTTATGCTTATGGATCAACGGTTGCAGTTCCTGTCGCAAAAGAAATTATTGATAGCCTAATTGTTCTAGATAAACTACCTCCATCAGAAAAAGAGAAATCATTAATTGTTAATAAACCTTTAAATTAAGTGATTTTTTAGTTAAAAATGCAATTTTTAGGGTGATTTCAATTTGATTAAGAGCTAAGTTGAAAATAAATAAAGGTTATGTCAATGCAATCAGTATTAGAACAATTATCATCAATGACGACTGTAGTCGCAGATACAGGCGATATAGATGCTATTAAAAAATTTAAACCAAGAGATGCAACTACTAATCCCTCTCTAATACTAGCGGCAGCAAAAAATCCAAACTATTTAAAATTAATAGATAAAGCTTTGGAAACGTCTAAAAAATTATTTCCAAGAGAATGTGATCAAAAAGAGTTTATTAAAGAAGCCATTGATCAAGTATCCGTTCTCTTTGGAAAAGAGATTTTAGGAATTATCTCTGGAAGAGTATCTACAGAGGTTGATGCCAGATTAAGTTTTAATACTGATGCCACCGTATCAAAAGCCATTAAGATTATTAATCAATATAAAAACTATGGTATTGATAAAAGTAGGATTTTAATTAAGATTGCTTCGACATGGGAAGGTATTAAGGCAGCAGAAATACTAGAGAGAAAGGGCATAAAGTGTAATCTGACCTTGCTTTTCAATTTTTGCCAGGCAGTCGCATGTGCAAATGCAAAAGTAACTCTTATCTCTCCCTTTGTTGGCAGGATTTTAGATTGGCATAAGGCAAAAACTGGTAAAATGTCATTTCCTGGTAGCGAAGATCCAGGAGTTATTTCAGTTACTAAGATATTTAATTATTTTAAAGAAAAAGGGCTCACAACAGAAGTAATGGGAGCAAGTTTTAGGAATATTGAAGAGATAAAAGAATTGGCTGGGTGTGACTTACTTACTATCTCTCCTAAACTGCTCGAAGAACTAAATAATCAAAATGAAAAGTTGACCAAGAAATTAGATAAAGACTATATCTCAGGGAATTCTCCAGATTATGTCTTTAATGAAAGAGATTTTAGATTAAATATGCTTGAGGATCAAATGGCTAGCGAAAAATTGAGTGAAGGTATTACTGGTTTTAGTAAGGCAATTGAAGAGTTAGAGAATTTACTGCTTAATAGATATACTGAAATATCTAATGAAAAGTTAATAAAAATGTAGTTTTAATCATTATTATTTTTATCAATTTTAAGATTATTGAAATAGCAATCTTTTTATTACTCTTTGGGCTATGTCAGAATAACTCATTTCACCAGATAATATTTGGGCTATCCTTTTGGGAGCCGTTTTACGTTTGACACCTAATCTATACCCAGTTTGTGGAAATCTATAGAAAACTTCAGCTATCCTTTTCCCCCATGCCATAGATTTACTCCACTTAAGTCGCATAATTTTGGAATAATTAGATAAATCTTGATCATTCTTTGCTAGGCATTGATTGATTGATTCTGCGGCATAGAAACTACTTAATAATGAAGGCCTTATGCCCTCTGCTAAGAAAGGGTCACACAGTGATGCAGCATCTCCAATAACGAGAGCTCTGTCAATATGAAGATTATAAAAACCGTTCCAAATTCTTAATCTTTTATAAATGATTTCATAATTATCTACATTAAATCCAAAATAATTTATTATGTTTTTGCTTAATTCCTTATAGTCTATTTTGTAATTACCAATAAATGTGCCCATACCAATGTTTGTAGATTGTTTTAAAGGAAACGCCCAGGAAAATCCATATTTAATAGAGCCGAAGTCGAATCTAACTGAATTCTTTGATAAGTTTCCTAATCCGTTTAATCTTATTGCAGCAGTCTGAGCGTATCGCGGACGTTTAGGACCAAGCTTAAGAAAAGTTGACCATTGGGATTCTGATCCATCTGCGATGACTAAAAATTTAGATTCATAAGAATTTTTATTATTACATTTAATTGTCCAACTATCAGCACTCTTCACTAGGCTTTTTACTTTGACAGAATTGATAAAAAAAGTTCCTTGACTTTTAGCTTTTTCGATTAATAAATCATCTAAGACTTCTCTTTTAACAATCAAAAATGGAGACTCTCCTGTCAGTTCTGCAATCACTTTGTCTTGTGATTCATAAGTAAAGTGAACTCTCTTAACTTCAGTTTCTATAGCTTTTTTGATATCAATCGGTAAAAAGTTTCTCATAGTTGCAGCCATTCCACCAGCACAAGGAATTATTCTTTTATGACTTGATTTTTCAAGAACTAAAACTGAATATCCCTTTTTTGATAAATGAACAGCAGTAGATGAACCAGATAATCCTCCTCCTATAATAATTACATCAAATAATTTCAAACTTTTAAAATCTCTGTTTCTTTCTCTGCAAGTTTACTTTCAATTAATGCTATAAATTGATCTGTTATTTTTTGTATTTTTTGTTGATTATCTCTGGATTCATCAAGTGAAATTGAGCCATCTTTTTCTTCTTTTTTCACTTTATCAATAGCTTCTCGTCTAATATTCCTCAAAGCGATCTTGCCTTCTTCAGCATACTTTGAGGCAAGTTTGCAAAATTCTTTTCTTCTTTCTTCGGTCAGAGGAGGTACATTAATTCTTATTGTTTTTCCATCATTGTTTGGCGTCATACCTAGGTCACTGATTGAAATTGCTTTTTCAATTAAAGGTAGACAGGATATATCAAAAGGTTGTATTGAAATTGTTTGAGAATCTTGAGTTGTAATAGAAGCTAAAGACTTTAATGGGGTTTCTACATCGTAGTATTCAAGACTAATTCTATCTAATAAAGATGCATTTGCTCGGCCTGTACGAATAGTATTGAAACTTCTTTGAGTCGCTTCAATACTTTTATTCATGTTTAATTGGATTTCTTTTTCATTCATAATTTAATTTAAGATTGAATTAATTGATTAGTGAACCTATTGGTTCGCCCGTAACGGCCTTTGAAATATTACCTCTTTTAAAAATATCAAAAACTACAATTGGAATATTGTTATCTTTGCAAAGTGCTATAGCCGTACTATCCATTACAGCAATTTCATCGCTTAGAACTTGTTGATAAGTAAGAGTCGTATATTTTTTCGCGTCATCAAAAATATTTGGATCTTTATCATAAACTCCGTCAACTTTGGTCGCTTTCATCACTGCTTCTGCATTTATTTCGGCTGCTCGTAATGCAGCAGTTGTATCTGTCGTAAAAAATGGATTACCGCAACCACCTCCAAATACAACAACTCTCCCTTTCTCAAGGTGTCTAATTGCTCTTCTTCTGATGTAGGGTTCTGCTATCTCTTGCATCTCTATAGCAGTCTGTACTCTTGTTTCTACACCAGCTCTTTCAAGTCCATCTTGAAGAGATATTGCATTCATAACTGTGGCTAGCATTCCGACATAATCTGCTGTGGCCCTATCCATTCCATCTGCTGATCCTTTTAAACCACGAAAAATATTTCCTCCTCCAACAACAATCGCTAATTGAACATCATTCGCAACAACTTTAGATACATCTTCAGCAATTGATTGAACTATAGCAGGGTCAATACCATAGGGTCTTTCCCCCATTAAAGCCTCACCACTTAGTTTTAAAAGAATTCTTTTGTAAGTCATTCCATATTCATACTTTTATGACAGTAGCAAGTAATAGGCAGTTTTTCTATTATAAATTTTTTTTACTTGCGTCTTTAAACATTTCTAAAATTTTTTTTTATTGAAAAAGCACTTTAGAGGCAAATAATTTATTACAAAAATAAAAAGTATAGTTAGCTAATTAAATAAAAAATAAAATTTTGTGAAAATTATTTCAATATTCAACGCATTCTTGGGCCTTTATACCTTGTTCTCTAAAAGGATGTTTTATAAGTTTCATTTCAGTAACTAGATCTGCAAATTCTATGATCTCTTTAGATGCTCCCCGTCCAGTTAAAATTACGTGACATAAATTTTTATTCATATTTAAGTCTTTTAAAAATATAATGATTTCCTCTGTATTGATATAACCTAACTTTATTGCAATATTTATTTCATCAAGAATTACTAGTTTATAGGATTCATTTTTAATGAACTCTTTAGCTAATTCCCATGCCTTATTGACTAAAAATTGATCTTTATTTCTATTTTGAGTCTCCCATGTAAACCCAGCCCCTAAAGATTTCCATTCAATATTATTAGAAAATTTCTCAAATGCTTTTTTCTCGCCAGTTGTCCAGGCTCCTTTTATGAACTGAATAATTGCAACTTTATGACCATGTCCTAATGTTCTTAGGCCCATACCAAGAGCTGCTGTAGTTTTTCCTTTCCCATTTCCTGTAAAGACTATAACCAAGCCTTTTTCTAAATTTCTCTCTTTTACTCTTTCTAATTGAATTTCTTTTCTTTTTTGCATTCGTTTTTTATAAAGGTTTTCATCCACTTCTGGAGATGAATTTCCTCCCATGCCCAATCTACTAGCTTCCTTATCTAAATGATTGATGTTATTTTGATCCGGTTGGTATTTATCTACCATAAAAAGAATTAAAAGCTCATTTTATTTTTAACATGAATTTATTCTTTCCCAGCAAATTTTAATAATGCATTATTCACAGCCTTTTGCTGATCTCTTTTTGTTATCCAATGATGGTAAGTTTGATTATGCAAACTTACAGAATGCCCCATCATTCTTGCCGCAACGGTATCTGGTAAATCGTAGAAAATAGTTCTTACGGCCCAAGCGTGACGAAGGTCATATGGTCTTATTCTTATACCATACCTATTGAATTGATCAGTAATCCTTTTACCTATATTTTGTAAAGTTGTTTGGCTTAAATCTCTATTGATTTTTGGCAATAAAGAAGGATCATTTCCTAAAGAGCTTAATTGAAATAAATCAACCCATTTTGGATGAAAAGGCCAAACTTGATGCTCGCCTGTTTTGGTAGTTGGTAAAACTCTAAGAATCTTATCTCCATTATTTTTTAGAGCACTTAAATCACAGAAAAAAACTTCATGATTTCTTAAACCATATGTAGCCATGAGACCAAATACATATTGCCATGATTTAT
>Ga0209433_10000516_pt1 | contig 11942 bp, 16 predicted proteins | sample METZYME_5_50m_FD_187552 | JGI IMG/M metagenome (GOLD analysis project Ga0209433, IMG submission 187552) | Marine microbial communities from oxygen minimum zone in mesopelagic equatorial Pacific - METZYME_5_50m (SPAdes) (version 2) | ecosystem: Environmental > Aquatic > Marine > Oceanic | place...
AAAAAGTCAGAAAGGTATCCTAATAGGAAAAGGAGGTTCTATGCTAAAGGCTATTGGACAATCTTCAAGAATGAATATAAAGAATCTTTTTGAAGGTACGATTTATCTTGAGTTATTTGTAAAAGTAATACCAAATTGGAGAAAAAAAGAATCAAGATTAATTGAATTTGGCTATGAGGATGATTTCTAAATGTCTAATATTTGTTTTGATGTTATTAGCTTGCTTCCCAATTCTTTTAAAGTATTGAATGATATGGGTGTTATTTCGAGAGCTATCAAAAAGAAATTAATTTCAATTAATACTTATGACTTGAGAGATTATGGAGAGGGCTCTTATAAACAAGTTGATGATGTCCCTTATGGAGGTGGATCAGGAATGGTTTTAAAACCAGAGCCAATATATAAAGCATATGAATCAATCAAGAAATCAAAAAATAAACGCACACTTTTAATGTCCCCACAAGGGCAAGTAATAAAGCAAAAGGATTTTGTAAGATGGTCCTCCTATGACCAATTAATTATTATATGTGGTCAATACGAAGGCTTTGATGAGAGGGTGAGAAAATTAGCGGATGAAGAAGTTTCTATTGGAGATTACGTTTTGACGGGAGGAGAAATTCCTGCAATAACTATTATTAATGGGATTTCACGTTTAATGCCAGGAACTCTAGGAGATCCTGATTCTTTAAAGGATGAGAGTCATAATTCTCAATATCTAGAATACCCTCATTACACAAGGCCTTCAAGCTTTAGAGGTATGAATGTTCCAAGCATTTTATTAAGCGGTAATCATAAAGAAATTAAAATTTGGAGAAATGATGAAAAGATTCGAAGAACTTTGGATAGGAGACAAGACTTAATTTGCTTGGAGGACTTCAAAAAGTCACCAGTAAGTAAGAGAATAAATAAAGAATATAATAATCTTATGAGATTTCGCATTGGTAATGGATATGATATTCATCGATTAAAAAAAGGAAGGGATCTAATTATTGGGGGCATAAAATTAGAACATCCTAATAATTTAGGTCTTGATGGACATAGTGATGCTGATGTCCTTAGTCATTCAATAATGGATGCTCTTTTAGGTGCACTTTCATTAGGTGATATTGGAAAATATTTTCCACCTACAGATGAGAAATGGAAAGATGCAGATAGTTTAATATTGCTCTCAAAAGTAGTCGAATTGATTAAAAATAAGGGATGGTTTATTAATAATATTGATAGTGTTATCGTCGCAGAAAGGCCAAAATTTCTTCCACATATAGATTCAATGAAAGATAATATTTCTAGAGTAATTAACTTAGAAAAGGATTTAATAGGAATAAAAGCCACAACTAATGAGACTTTAGGACCAGAAGGAAGAGAAGAGGGAATAAGTTGTCATTCTGTAGTTTTATTAGAGAAAGAATAATGAAAGTAATTTATTTATTTAAAAATCTAATAAGAATGTTTTTTGCATTATTATTAATAATTATTGTTTTTTATTCAAATTCTTCAAATGCTTTTGATTTTCCTATGAACAAGATTGATGAAAATATTATAGAAGAACTTCGACTCAATGTTCCAAATAAATATAAGGAAACTTGGATTAAAGCTGAGGAAGAGATTTGGGAACCTTGGCTTTCAAAACAAGATGGCTTTTTAGGAAGGCAAATTTTTTATAATCAGAAAAAAGGAGAAGCTTTATTGCTAGTTAAATGGAAAAATAGAAATTTATGGAAAAATATTTCTGATGAAGAAGTGAATAATATCCAAAAGATTTATGAGGAAAAAGTTATTAGTTCTTTAGGGGTAGAAACTAATCCTTTTGAATTCATTTATGAAGGCGAATTATTTGAGCAAAAATGATTTTGGATGTTAGATTCGATTTTGATAGGCAAAATCGCATAGGATTAGTTGAAGCGATCTGGGGAGAACATAAAAGTGTTAAACAATTAAAAAAAGTTGCTCAAGAGGTTTTAAAAAAAGGTGAATTTGTTTTTATAACAAGAATTGATGAAAGCAAAGCTAAATGCCTTCAAGATATTTATTCAAATGCAACTTTTATTAGAGACGCAAATTGTTTAGTTATTGGAGAGAATATAAATAAAGTTAAATCTGAGAAAACTGTCGCTATTGTTTCTGGAGGCTCTAGTGACCTGAGGGTATCTTTAGAAGTTAAAACAGCTTTAGAAATTTATGGAATTACTTGTGAAACTTTTATAGATGTTGGAGTAGCTGGAATGCATAGACTCATGAGTCAATTAGACAGAATTAATACACATGATTTGATAATAGTCTGTGCTGGAATGGAAGGTGCTTTAGCGACTGTAATTGGGGGACTTTTACCTCATCCAATTATAGGAGTCCCAGTATCTGTAGGATATGGAGTTAGTAAAGATGGAATGGTTGCCCTGAATAGCATGTTGGCAAGTTGTTCACCAGGGATAATGGTAATGAATATTGATAATGGTTACGGTGCAGCAATGGCTGCATTAAGAATAATAAAAAGTAAACATTAATAACTACTATTTCTTGTGATTAATTTCTAAAAGATTTTCTATCCACATGTTTAACCTCTCAGATAGTATTCCTTCCTCTCTCATCTTTAAAGCTTTGATTACGACATCTGTATTAACCCACTCTGGGTATCTTTTTTGCATTTTTTAAATTTATTATTATTTATTTGAAACAGATAGGGGAATTACAATCAAGATAAGAGTAACAAATTTAATCAATATTGTCAGAATTATTACTTAGTCTTGATAACTCCGAGGAGTTACATTCATTTTCTACATTTTTTAATCGATCGATCAAATCGGAAAGATCTTTATGAGCTAACTGCCCATTTCGCTCCCATTTTAAGGATCTTGTAGATTGCTTTAATTCTTCTTTCATTTGTACTTTAGTAGTAATAAGAATATAAAATGAAAAATTAAAATTTTGACCAAATATTTCTTTGATTAGGTTAAAAAAATATGAAGATATTTTGTAGTGTTAAACTTTTAGTAAATATTCTTTATCTATTTTAAGTTGAATTCAGTCTGATTAAATCACCCTCCTCCTACAATTGATACTATTTCAAGTTTGTCTCCATTTTTAATATATTTATATTTCCAATCCTCTGAATTAATAATTAGTTTATTTAGCTCAACAACAACTGTATTAGAAGAATATCCCAGTAATTTCATCGCCTCATTAAGAGAAATGCTTTTATTAGTTTGAATGAGTCTTTCTACACCATTTATGCTAATTTTCATCAGTTAAAGAATTTATTATCATAATAGCTTTCTCTTTAGGTTTTTCTGAATTAATAAGATCTGTTATTATTGCAACTTTGAAAATATTATTTTCTTTTAATTGAGAAATATTTTCTTGCTTAATACCTCCAATTGCAAACCATGGGATTGTAATATCTTTTGTAAGAGATTTTAAAGTATCTATTCCTAGGGGAATTTTCCCTTTTTTTGTTGTAGTAGTAAAAACAGGACCTATTCCTAAATAATCACAGCCGTCTTGTATCGCTTTTTTAATATCAGACTCATTACTTGCTGAAATACCAATTATTTTTGAAGGACCTAATATAAATCTAGCAGATTTAATATCCATATCATCTTGACCAAGATGAACTCCATCTGCTTTAGAAGCCAAGGCAATATCTACTCGGTCATTTATTAAAAAAAGAGCGCCAAAATTATTGCATAATTCTCTTACTTTTATTGCAAATTTTAGATTATCAGAATCTTTTCCTTGCTTACATCTCAATTGAATGATTTTGACACCTCCTTCTAAAATATTTTTTATTTTCTCTAATAAATTCTCGGTATCGATAGTAATAAAATATAGATCATTTTCATTCAAAATTTTTAGAAGTGAATAGTTTGACTGAGTCTCTAATAATTCAATTTCAAGATTATAAATTTCATATCTTATCTCAGATGAAATTTTACAAAGATTTTGATTATGATCTCTTGAGAATTCTTCGATTACTCTTAAAGCTTCTTGAACTCTCGCAGAGTTAGAACTAATTATGGAGCTCGCATTATTTCTTTTAAATTGTTCGGGATGACCTAAACCAGTACATTTATCGGCTACAAAATTTCTAGACTCTTTATATACTTTCAGGTGATGTTTACCTAAAATTTGCCTGTAATTTTTAACAGTTTTAACTAAATCTTTTCTTCCAAGGGCAAATCTTGCCCAGTCTTCCAAAACTCTTAAACCTTCCCTGGCTCGATCTAAATTTGCATCAATAATTTGAGCTATTCTTTGGTCTTCTAGTAGTTTTAAGTTTAAGCTTTTCATATTTTTTTATTTTATGATTTTAAAAATTTCTTTAGCCATATTTCTATCATTTTCGATTTGTTGAGATAATTCACTTAAATTTGGAAATTTTATTTGAGATCTAATTTTTTTAATAGGTTGTATTGTTAGCTTTAAGTCATAAAGGTTAATATTTTGGTCAATTAAGTGCACTTCTACCGCAGAGGGGGAGAGTGGATCTATTGTTGGCTGAGGACCTAGGTTCATAATAGATGGTATTTTATCTTTGAATTTTGCGGTAGAAGTCCATGCAGCATACACACCTACTCCAGGTAGAAACTTTCTTCCATCAATTTCAAGATTTGCAGTTGGAAATCCAATCTCTTTGCCAAGTCCTTTCCCTTTTACAACTTTGCCAGAAAAGCTATAAGGCCTTTGCAGCAATTTACTGGCATTATCTAAATCGCTGTTCAGCAATAATTCTCTTACTCTACTACTACTAATCCTTCCATATTGATCCTCTAGAAGTGGGATAATATTCAATGCAATATTTTGATTTTTTATTGATTCTCTAATGGTATTTATATCTCCTTCTCTTTTGTAGCCAAATCGAAAGTTTTCTCCAACTGAAATGCTTTTTGTCTGAAGTTGATTAAAAAGAATATCTTTTAAAAAATAATTAGCACTAAGTTTGGATAACTTTTTATCAAAAGGGATTAAGACTAATTGTTCTATACCAAGATTCTCTAAAAGTGGAAGTTTTTCTTCTGGGAGGTCAAGCCTTAATCTGGTCTCACCAAATAATACTTCTCTTGGATGTGGCCAGAAGCTCGCGATGGTTGGAATATATTGACTATTTTGAACAACACTTTCAATTAATTTTCTGTGACCTTCATGAAGGCCATCAAAACTTCCAATCGCGATGGACGTAGGTGCTTTGATTTCCGATGGTGATATTAAAGAGATCACAATATAACGTGCAATTTTATGAATTTGATGGCAAATTTGAATAAATAATTTACTCAATCAAATGAATGGCTGACAAAATTGATTTTCAGTTGCTTTCATTTGGAATGCGACGGATAGGTTGGATACGCTTTTGGATCCAATCTATTCTAGGTGTTGTTGTAGCATCTGTTTTGCTTTTTTCAAATGTTGTAAGTAATGATAGCGAAGGACAGCTTAGTTTGGCACCAGGATTATCATTAACGACAGTATCTTTGGTCTTACTATTTCTTAGTCTTTGGCAAGGGTGGTTAATTGTAAAAACTGGTAGAGCAATTTCAAGTAATGTGAGACCCTCAAGAGGTCAGACAAGTAAGCTTATTAAAAGAGGATTATTTAATGATTTATTAGGAATATTATTTGGACTTATTGGATATCAAGCTCTTATGGGGGCGCTCTTTATACAAGCCTCTACCCAAACACAAGGTATTGCGATTGCCACTAGTTCAGATGTTGCAATTACTGGATTAGAAATTCTGTCTGTTTTAAGTAATACACAAGTTATAGCAGCACATTTTGTGGGTTTATGCTTCTCTTTATGGTTGCTAAGAAGAATCTATAGAAGTTGAATATCAGGAAGCATGTCTAAACTATCTCTCCAAAATAAATCAGGCTCAATAGGCGTTAATGAAAGCTTTTTCTTTTCTATTTGGGACACATCACTTGGCCAGTTTTTAGGGCCATATCCCTTAGAGTTAAGATCTATCACTGCTTCTCCAGCTAGCCAAAAATAAGTATCTCCCCTTGGGTCTTCTCTTTTAGAAAATTGATTTTTATATTTTCTTATTGATAATCTCGTCCAAGAGCCTCCTGTTATTTCACTCTTTTGACATGGTGGAATATTTAAATTAAGAAGCAATGATTTTGGCCAATTACTTTTTAAAGCTTGTTCCGCAATTCTTAAAGAGACTTCACTTGCAAATTCAAAATTTCTCCATTTGAAGTCTGCTAAGCTGACTGCCATTGAAGGTATATTTTCAAGAGTTCCCTCCATAGCGGCGGCGACAGTACCTGAACAAAATATATCAGTACCTAAGTTAGGACCTTGATTAATCCCAGAAAGAACTAAATCAGGCTTGTTATCCAAAAGTTCTGATAAAGCTAACTTTACACAATCTGCTGGAGTCCCTGAGCAGCCCCATGCTTTAATTCCCTCTTGAAATAATGCATCTGCGTTTTCAATCCTTATAGGTGAAGATAAGGTTAATCCATGACCGGTGGCAGATCTCTCTTGATCTGGGCAGACTACAGTAACATTGTGTCCTCTCTCTAAAGCATTTTTAGCAAGTGATCTTATTCCATCAGCAAAAATGCCATCATCATTACTAATTAAAATATTTAATGAATCCATTTAGAAAATAATTTTTAATATGCACTATGGTTAAGTAATATGAACTCATACCTATTTTTACTATATCAGTGAGTGAAATTGAATTACTAGATCAAATTGACAATCAGCTGAAAAGTCTTTCTGATTCAGCATATCAAGACATAAAAAATACTAAAGAAGAAGGTGATTTAGAAATCTTGAGAGTTTCTTTTCTTGGGAAAAAAGGAAAATTATCAAATATCCTTAAAAATATGGGTAAATTACAAGCAAAAGATAGACCAAAGATTGGTCAAAAAGCAAATATTCTAAAAACAAACTTACTCGAAGCTATAAGTGAGAGAAAAAATCAGTTACTAAATAACGCTTTAGAGTTGAAGATCTCAAATGAGAAATTAGATGTAACTATTCCCTCTAATGGAACTCCAAAGGGCAATCATCATCCTTTACTTTCAACTCAAGATGAAATAATTGATATTTTTTGTGGATTAGGTTACTCAGTAGCAAATGGTCCTGAAATAGAAACTGATTTTTATAATTTTGAATCTTTAAATATTCCTAAAAATCATCCTGCAAGAGATATGCAAGATACTTTTTATTTAAATGATAATTTACTTCTGAGGACTCATACATCTCCTGTTCAAATAAGATATTTAAAAGATAATCCACCTCCAGCCAGGATTATATCTCCTGGACGTGTTTATAGAAGAGATGCAGTTGATGCAACACATTCTCCAGTTTTTAATCAAGTAGAAGTTTTATGTATTGATGAAGGTATTAATTTTAGTCATTTAAGGGGAACTGTACTTACTTTTTTGAAAACTTTTTTTGGCGACTTACCTATTAGATTTAGAGCTAGTTATTTCCCTTTCACCGAACCATCAGCCGAAGTAGATGTTCAATGGAAAGGTAAATGGTTGGAGGTTATGGGATGTGGAATGGTTGATCCATTGGTTCTTGATAAAATTGGAATAGATTCAGAGAAATGGACTGGTTTTGCCGCAGGTTTAGGAGTTGAGAGATTTTGTATGGTAAGGCATCAAATAGATGATATTAGAAGGTTTTATACAAATGATTTAAGGTTTTTAAAACAATTTTAGTGAATTTTATAAGTAAAATAATTAGCATTAATTGATCAATTTGGTTTAAGGTATATATAGTTATAAATTTATCGATTGGTACGAAAGGCTGGACTAATCGTCAATGATGGAAAAGATTTAGCTGTCCAGACAGCTATCTCAATTCAACACAAGTTGGAAAGTTCTAATTATAAAGTTGTTAGAGTGAGCAGCTCTGGAGGAATGGTCGGTTTTGCGAATCCAGATCAACATGTTAGGCCACTTGGTTACACAAATTGTGTGCCTGATGGTTTTAACTCCTCTATTGAATTTGCTATTGTTCTTGGCGGAGATGGAACTGTGTTATCTGCCGCCAGGCAAACTGCTCCTGCAAAGATTCCAATACTTACTATTAATACTGGACACTTAGGTTTTTTGGCAGAAGCTTATTTGTCTAATCTTGAAGATGCATTGGATAAATTAATTCAAGGTAATTGGGATATTGAAGAAAGAAATAGTTTAATTGTTAGTGTTATGCGAAACGATCAGAGAAGATGGGAGTCTTTATGTCTTAACGAAATGGCCTTGCATAGGGAACCGTTAACAAGTATGTGTCATTTTGAAATCTCAATTGGAAAGCATGCCCCTGTAGATATTTCAGCTGATGGTGTGATCCTTTCAACTCCAACAGGGTCAACAGCATATTCCTTAAGCGCTGGAGGGCCTGTCATAACGCCTGATTGTCCAGTTGTTCAACTAACTCCAATTGCACCCCATTCATTAGCATCTAGAGCTTTGGTCTTTAATGATTCTGAGCCAGTTACTGTTTTTCCAGCCACGCCTGAAAGACTAATCATGGTAGTAGATGGTAATGCTGGTTGTTACGTATGGCCAGAAGATAGAGTCTTAATTAGAAAAAGTAATCATCCAGTTAGATTTATAAGATTGGATGATCATGAATTTTTTCAGGTATTGAGAAACAAATTAGGGTGGGGCTTGCCGCATGTTGCAAAACCAGATAAATAAATTTATGTTTTTTTTGCTTTGATTATAAATACTGGATTATTTGGTTCGAATCTTGTCCCATCAGAAATACTAAGGCCTTTAAATGTTTGAATCATCCTCAGGCTAATTTCATAATTAAATTTTTTAAACGTTGAATCAATTTGTTGTAAGACTTCATATGTGACTATGGGAACTACAATAATATCTCCCTCTTTTAGAAATTTTGTTAACTCACTAATGATTAAAGTTTTTGTCTCTAAATTACAACCTCCTATTAATATTCTATTTGCATCTGATAAATATTTAATTAAATCACTGTGTAAGTAATTCTTAGCATCTCCTTCAAGAATTTTTAAAGGTGAAACGCCTAACCTTTTTGAGTTCTCTTCAACTAATACTTTACTTCCCAATCGTTTATCCAAGCATATTAAATTTAGTTTTGGTCTTATCCTTAAAGCTTCAAGTCCAATTGAACCAATACCTGAACCAATATCAATTAAAGTACCTGACTCTGGTAATTCTAAATCAGCAAGCAATTGAATCCTCGTGTCTCTTTTCGTTAACAAACTTGGCCTATCTTCAAATGTCAAAAAATTACTATCGTTTATACCAAAAAGAGGTAAACAAGATTGTGGATCTTTTGATTCTTTTTTAATAAGAACTACTAAATTTAGCTTTGATATTTCTTTTGGTAGATTTTCATGATTCAAAATTAGACTAATCTTCTCATTCTTAAAACCAACTTCTTCGAGTAGCCAGAATTCATAATAATTATCTAAATTAAACTCTTTTAGATTTTTTCTAATTAAATCTAAGCTATTAATTTGGGGATCAGTTAATACCGCAATACTTTTTTGTTTTGATTTTAATGATTTTATTAATTCAGTTGAATTCCTTCCGTGAATGCTAACAGTGACAGAATTCTGCCATGGTTTTTTTAGTCTACTAAAAGCTAATTGAACACAGGTGTTCGAAGGATAAAATAATAATTCTTTAGGTGAAAAATGTTGAAGAAGAATCCTCCCAATGCCATACCAAAGTGGGTCACCTCTTGAAAAGAGTATTACATCATTATCAACAGATTTAAGCCAATTTATTAATTGAATATTACTTTTGCTTTTGAAAAATTTTTTATCTTCATTTTTTTCATCTGATATCCATCCTTTTATGTCATTTAGAAAAGTCTCCGGTGCGGCAATATTTTTTATTTCCATAAATAAATCTTTAACGTCTATTGATAAGTCTTCGAATTTAAAAGAATTTAAACCTATGATATGAATTGTCCTTTTATTGTCTTCCATGTAATTTATATCTTTAAAAAATTATTTGAGTTTGTATTAGTTATCAAATTATCCTATTATTAATCGAGTCAATAATAAAGAGACTAATTGTCTAAGAGGAGAAAGCGATTACACGAATTATTATTAGCTCTTGTCAATAAACAAGATTATTTTGAGTTAATTGAAGATGATTCAGAGAATTTAAAGAACACTTTTTCTAGTACTGATTCAAAAGATTTTTCAAAAATAATTGAGCGAAATCGTAAAATCCTCAAGAAATATCAATCTCTTGTTAGAACGGCTGTAACCCTTGACGCACTTATGGATTCTGAAAATGAAGAAAATTTCAAGATTAATAAATGATTACTTATTAAAAGTAATTTCTTGTTTATTAACAATTTCATTAATACTAATTCCTGCTAAATCGTATGCAGAGGTTGCAGAAACTCAAATCAATAGTTCCTTAATTCAAGCAAGTACAGAATTTCTTAGAGATTTAGATTACGAGACTTGGCAATTAGTTGCATATAAATCATCTAATAATCAAGAAAAATTAGTTTTGAGAATAATTGGTTATCCTGGTAACCTTAGGATAGATCATCCTCTCTCTCTGAATGTAGAATCAGGCAGAAAGAGTTGGGAGTTAGACGACATAACTTTATTAAATAGTGAACTCGCTGAAGATAGCCGACAAGCTGCAGCTGAATTTGACTTAGATAAATTAATTAATGATCTTTCTCAAAACAGGCCTTTGAGACTATCTCTTCAAGGTGTTTTTTCAGAACTTCCAGTGCCTCCGTTTTTGGTAAAAGAGTGGAGAACTCTTAGAACCCAAACTTAAAATGTCTATTGAACAATATATTCATAAGAAATGGATGAGAAGAGCAATTCAATTGGCTTCTCTTGGTAAAGGCTTTACAAGCCCAAATCCAATGGTTGGAGCTGTAATAACTAATAAATCAGGAAAATTGATTTCAGAAGGCTTCCATGAGAAGACAGGTACTAAACATGCAGAAGCAATGGCTTTTAGTAATCTAAAGGATGACCCTGCTGGAGGAACATTGTATGTAAATCTCGAACCTTGCTGCCATAGAGGTAAAACGCCTCCCTGCGTGGATGCGATAATTTCTTCTGGATTGAAGAGGGTTTTTGTCTCTATTAAAGATCCTGATGTAAGAGTTTCTGGGAAAGGGATTAAATTATTAAAGGATGCAGGAATTGAGGTTCATCTAGGCTTGTGTGAGGAAGAGTCATTGGAATTAAATAAATCTTTCATCCATCGAAATATTACTGGGACTTCTTTTGGTGTCTTTAAATGGGCAATGAGTATTGATGGCAGATTAGGGCTTAAAAATGGTGAAAGTAAATGGATTACCAATGTAAATTCTCGCTCTTTAGTTCATAAATTAAGAGCAGACTTTGATGCAATTGTTATAGGTGGTAATACACTAAGAAAAGATAATCCTCTTCTAACTACTCGCGGTATTAAGAAACCAGAACCTTTAAGAGTGGTTTTTACTAAAACTTTAAATTTTCCAAAGGAATGCAAACTTTGGGAAACTAGCTATTCTGATACTCTCGTAGTGTATGATTCTTCTTCTGCAGATGAAAAATATTTAAAGGATATTCCAAAGGGGGTATCAGTAGAGAAAGTACCTTCAGATAATCCAAAATTTCTTTCGAAAATTTTAGCCCAAAAAGGTTGTAATAGTATTTTATGGGAATGCGGTCCAAAACTTGCCACTTCAGCGGTTAAAGAAGGATGTATTCAGGAATTTATTACTTTTATATCTCCAAAAATTTTGGGAGGTGATAATTGTATGACTACCTTCTCTGATTTTGAATTTACTTCTATGACTAATATAATTAACTTGAATTTTGGCGAAATAAAACAAATTAATAGTGATATTTACATAAAAAGTCTTATAAATAAATTATCTTCTGCATGATTTCATACAAATATTTAGAATTTACGGTTCTCACCAAAAAAAATAATTGCAAGTCCGATCTTATATTATTTAGTTT
>Ga0209433_10000521_pt1 | contig 11857 bp, 16 predicted proteins | sample METZYME_5_50m_FD_187552 | JGI IMG/M metagenome (GOLD analysis project Ga0209433, IMG submission 187552) | Marine microbial communities from oxygen minimum zone in mesopelagic equatorial Pacific - METZYME_5_50m (SPAdes) (version 2) | ecosystem: Environmental > Aquatic > Marine > Oceanic | place...
CGTTTCATAATAAACTTGGTATGATTTTACTTTGGATATTTATATGCTTGGCCTTGATTCAAATATTTATTTTGATCTTTAGTTGAATTATATTTCCATAATTCTTTAATATTAGATGAGGTATAGATTTATATAATATTAAATTGTAAATAGATTGAATTTGATTTCAATTAATCTAAGTTTTGATTTAATTATGATCCTTCTCAAAATTACTAATGCATCAGATGTTGTCGCCTCTAAAGCAGGTAAATTATTTGAGAAAATGACTCCAGAAATGGTTGATCAGAAATTAGTAGAAAGTCAGGTTATCCAGCAGATGATTGATCAACTTCAATTGGAAGGTCTTAAAGGAGAGATATCTAGTGTCAAAGGTTTAGATGTTAGCGATGAAACTTTGCTAACTAAAAGTAGTTTTAAAATTAGGACAACGAAAACTTTTTGAATGAAAAACATTAAAAGCACTTACTCAATTTATTCAAGAAGAGAGTTAAATAACGGCTAAGGACCTAAATTTACTGTCTTGTGTAGGATGCTTCCTTCTGAGGGAATGTTCTTTAGCTTAATATTATTGATATTTTTCTTATGAAAACTTAATTATTTATTATTGAGAAGTGAATCGTTTTTATTGCTCATTATTATCTATTCTTAAAACATATTAAAAAGGAATTATTTTGGGTTTTGGTGCCCCAAAAATAAGCAATGAAGAAGAGCGTTTAAGAGCTCTGGCAGAGTACAGAATTTTAGGGACTCAACCTGAGAGATGTTATGACGATATAACGAAAATCGCTTCATTAACTTGTGGGACGTCAATCTCTTTAATGAGTTTGGTTGATACAGATAAGCAATGGTTCAAATCAATGTGTGGGTTTGAAACAAAAGAAACATCAAGGGACGTTTCTTTTTGTGCTCATGCAATTGCTAGTCCAGAACCGTTGATTGTTGAGGATGCTTTATTAGATGAGCGCTTTAAATCAAATCCTTTGGTAGTAGAAGAACCAAAAATTCGATTGTATGCTGGATTTCCATTACAGACTCCAAATGATCAGCGAATAGGGACTCTCTGCGTGATTGATAGGAAGCCAGGACATTTATCTGATCAGCAGAATCAAATTATGAAGGCATTATCTAGGCAGGTTGTAACATTATTGGAACTTCGTAAAAGATCTATTCGTCTTCTTGATGCTCTTACCCATATGCATAAAACGGAGGGAATTTTAACTACATGCTCATATTGTAAAGAGGTTAGGGATTCGGATGGTGAGTGGCAGCATCTAGAAAAATATCTCTCAAAAATTGCAGATATTCGTTTCAGTCATGGGATTTGCGATTTGTGTATGGAGAAACACTTCCCTGATGTACTAGAAGTTTGGACTGATGACAAACTTGATTTGAACGGTAAAAAAAACAAGCCAGAATGCAAAAAAAGTAGTTAGTTACCTAGAGAAAAATTTATGTGAGTTAGTTACTTTCTAAACTCTCAATGAAGATTGAATTTTTTTGAAATTTATTTATCAAAAAGTTTGAAATATGATTGGTTTTTTTTCAGCAATTTCTGCGGTATTGTCATGGACTTTTGCTTGCTCTATTTGGCGTAGAGAATCTAGAAAATTGTTACCAAGGCAAATAAATATTTACAAAAATGTTCTTGCTTCAATCTTCTTTTTACCCGTTGCCATAAGGATTAATTGGTTGTCTGATCCATTCTCTATATTTTTTTTGATAATAAGTGGAATAGTTGGTATTTCCATAGGTGATACTTTATATATAAATTCTTTAAAAATAATAGGGACTAGAAAAACTCTTTCATTTGAAGCGTTAACGCCGATAATTGCAACTATTCTAGCTACTTTGAGTATCAACGAGATATATCCTCAAAAAGTATGGGTAGGATCTTTTATTGTTTCTTTTTCTTTGTTGATGATTGTGCGTCAAAACACATTTCAAAAAGAGGACTCTAGAGAAACAAATATTCTTGGCATTTTTTGTGCATTGGGGTCGGTTTTTTGTGCTGTTTTGGCAGCTTTAATGTCAAGGGTAATTTTAATCACCTCTACATTAACTCCATTAGAAACTACAGAAATTAGACTTTTATCGGCCTCAATTTTTTTATTTTTATTTTTTAAAAAAGATTTTTTTGATCTTCTTAAAAATAGATCAATAACTAGACAAAGTCATTCAAGTTTAATTTTATCAACCTTACTTGGGACGAATTGTGGAATATTATTTCAACAGATAGTTTTTAAATTTTTACCTATTGGGATTGGTTGGACTTTGTTAAGTCTTTCTCCTATTTTTGCACTTTTTATTTCAAAGAGAGAGGGAGATCAGATAAATAAATTAACTATTATTTATTCTTTTTTATCTTTTATTGGAGTTTCTATTGCTTTGATTTAGACCTCAAAGTAATCATTCTCTTGCCAGTATTCATCTGGATCATCTTCGAAGTCTGGTGGATCTTCTAGTTCTCCAGGCTTTTCACCAAGTAATATAAGCAATCCTTCTAAATATCTCATTTCTGAAGCGTCATCTGATTTATCAAGACGGTCCTTAATTTTTTTAGCAACTTGAGGATCACCTTGCTCAACAGCTTTGGTTAGTAAATAAATAGGATCGCTTTTGGGGTCTATTCCTTTCATTTTTAATTAGTGATTATTTAGATAGGTCAGATTCAGTTTTTTATTTTTTTACGTTAAATTTCTATCAGTTGTTCCAGGATAGAAAAGAGTATGTTGATCAACATTAATTTCTGAAAACTTGACAGGTTCCCAAAACAAATCTCTTGTAATCAAAAAACGAATATCTTTCTCTTTTAAAAATTTTTCATTTATAAGCTCTTGCAGAGATTTTATAGGTATTTCTCCCCATTTTCTTGAGTTAGTTAACCAATTATCCATCTCCCAAGCAGGTTCAGAATTTATTATTTGAAATCCAAAGGCTGTATCCCTGTCTTCTGATATCTCCGAAAGGTACCAATCACCTACAATTCCATAAAGGTGACAATAAATTAAATCATCTTCAGATCCTTTAGTTTTTCCTGATATCGAACTCATCAACTTAGCTGTTGACTCTGGAAGGAGGACAAGTGGATTTTGGTTTTGTTCGGACAAAATAAGTCAGTGGTATAAACCTTTTTGCAAAGGGTTTAGTACTTAATTATATTTTTAAAAAAGTACATTTAGTTCTTTTAATTTCTTATGTAATAAACATTACTAAAGTTTAAATTTTTATTTATCAGATTCTGTTGCCTTGAGTGCTTGTAAAGCCATATTTATATGGGCACCCATAGCCCCATAGGCCATTAGAGATTTAGGATTTGCATTTTCAGTTATAACTCTCTGTTCCTTATTCAACATTAACAATATTTTTTGACTTGTTTCCGTCCAAGTTTTTATTAAATCATTGAATTCTTGATTTTCTTTGATTTGCTTGTTTTCATTGGTATTAATTGAAGATATGTCTTTTTTAGCTTTGATCAGAAAGTCATTCAAATCTTTATGACTAATCGCATTTAGTGGGAATTGATTGTTGTTCAACTTATAACAGTTAGCTTAAGTTTAATTTATCATGCGAAAAACAATCTCCAAGGGTGGATCACCGACCAGATCTAATCCGTTTTGTAGAAATAGTTCATTTGATATCTCTATAGTTTTGGACTAGTTTTTTGAAATGATCTCCTCTTTCTTCATAGTTTTGGTATTGATCAAAACTAGCACAGGCTGGAGATAATAGTATGCTTTTAGAATTTGTTTTTTTTGCTATATCAATAGATGCTAATGTCGCTTCTTCTAGATTTTGTTTGACAATTATTTCTCCTGTATAAGCAGACATTAATAATGCTTCCTTTAGGTTATTTGCACTAAGTCCAAATAAAACTATCCCATTAGTTGATTGCTTTATTTGTTTTATCCATGGCAAATAATCTCCATCCTTTTGTATACCACCAGCCAGTAAAATTATTGGAAAAGGAATAGATTTTAAACCAGTTATTGAAGAGTCGTAATTAGTGGCTTTGCTGTCGTTATAAAAACTTAAACTATTTACCTTTCCTAAATATTCCAATCTATGGGGGATTGATTTAAAAGAACTTATAGATGTAGCTATAGATGAATTATCAAGACCTATCTCTCTTGCTGCTGCTGTTACGAGCAAGAGGTTTTGCAAATTATGTTTACCAGGTATCTTAAGTATAGAACTGTGAAATAGTTGTTTTTTGTCTTCAATTATATAACCTTTTTCATCGATCCAGAATTTTGGATGCTGAGAGTAATAGGACTGTTGATTTGTTCCAACCCAGATACCTTTAGGTAATTCTTTTCTTTTACTTGATAAATATTTATCATCAGAATTATAAATTCGAATTGATGATTTTTCTAGTAAACTACGTTTTATTTTGAAATAAGTTTCTATATTCTTGTGTCTTTCTAAATGATCTGGTGTAAATGTTGTCCATATACCTATGGTAGGGGACACCTTCGGTGAACTTTCAATTTGATAACTACTTAATTCTAATACTAGCCAGTTTAGATCTTGGTAATTATTTTTCTTATTTTCTAAGGCAACATATGACAATGCTTTCCCTATATTCCCTCCCATATCAGTATTTAAATTATTTAATTTAAGAACATGATGAAGCATATTTGTTACGGTAGTTTTACCATTAGTTCCAGTAATACCTATAGATGGGATATGTTTTAATCTTTCCCAAGCTAATTCAACTTCTCCATGAATATTGATATTTTTATATCTTAATTCTTTTAAAGCTATATGCTGCCAATCTATTCCTGGACTTACAGTAACAGAACAAATACTTTCTATCCATGGCGTGAAATTATTGATATGAAGGGGTTTGTCTAATAAAATAACGTTAATTCCTTCTGATCTTAATTTATGAGATATATTTATTAGTTTTTGATTGGAATCATTCTCTAATACCAATACGTTCTTTCCCTCTGATTTAAGTAATTTTGCTGCACTTCTTCCTGAACTTCCTAGCCCAAGAATTATATGTATCTGATTTGCTTGGTTACAATTTGGCAATTTAATTTGATTTTAATTTAAATAGCTTTCCTCAGTTCTAGGTAGCTAGTTATTACCTTAGGATGAATTTGATTACATGCAATTTTAACTACTCTCTAATATAAAATATTTTAATATTAGTATTGTTTTGATTTTTAAATAAATATATTTTTATCCTTAGTGCATTAATATCTTTCGCCTTTAGGAAAAGAAGATGAAGTTTTTTAAATTGATTTTGGTAAGATTAAAAAAACGTTAATAACTCTGGCTTATTTTTTTAAAGTTGTTTTGATACATATGCATTTCCTTATTTTTAATGGCTGCAAAAATTGATGGTATTGAAATTTTAAAACAAAAAGAAATTCAAGATCCAACTGATGTTAAGTATTCTATAAATGGTTTGCTAGACCAGACCGAGAGCGAAATTAAATGGATTAAGCTTCATCAAATGTTTGATAAATAAGAGTTTTAAAAAACTTTCTCTTGTATTTTTAATCAGGGAAATGCCTACGGCATCGATTGATTGTTTGTGAATGGGCGATACTGGAATCGAACCAGTGACTCCTACCGTGTCAAGGTAGTGCTCTACCTCTGAGCTAATCGCCCATGTAAATCAATTTAGAACAGAAGTTTAAGTCCCTCAATGAAGTTAGCAGGCAATAGGACCTAATAATCATTGCCTTCGTAATTTGATTCTCCAACGCTCTTTTTTCGTTTTATCGATACTAAGTATTTTAAGTGAACCTTTCTTCTCTAAATGAATAAGGTCTCCAATATTTATTGATTTGCTGGGCTGATCATGCATAGCCCAGTTAAGGCGTAAGAATCCTTTCTTAATTTGTGTATTTATTTTCGATCTTGATAATCCAAAACCTGCAGAAGCTATTGCATCAATCCTAGTAGATGCCTCAACGGTATTTATTACTTTTTCTGGCCTATAAAAAGGGATCTCCATATCACTTAAATCTATTGCCTGGATTGATATTTCAACTTCTCTTAGCTTTCCATTTTTTTGATTTAATGAATCAGCACATTTTTTCGTGCAAATAGCTTGAGCTCCTCTATCTCTTGTTAACCAGATGTCTCCAATTTCATCTGCTTGCGCATGAAGTTCTAATAAGACATTTTTGAAATCATTTTGTTTAGCTCTGTCAAAAAGGAAATTGCCTTTAATATAAATACCTTTTATGGGAATATCTATAGATTCAGAGTGAATTTCTTCTTCTGATCTTAGAAAACATATTCTTTTACGTTCTGCTTGCGGGAATCCTCCTTCATAAAGAAGACTGATATCATTTAAATTATCAAATTTGTTTTTAACTTCATCTATTAGTTGTGCTGATAAAAAAGGGGTCCATACTGCTATTCTTTGATTTAGTGCTTTTTCTGCGAGTTGAAGCAAAATCTCAAGCTCCTTACGAAAAGGGCTTTTAAACAAAATCTTTTCTTTAGGAAGATGCATGAAAAGAGCTAAAATTTTCTCACTTAAACCGTAAATATTCTAAATGATTTTCTTTCTTTTACCCTCTATATTTAGAGAAATTTAATATACAATTTTGAATCGTAAGTTTTAATATTAGAAGTCAATTTTTACATAAATTATTTAATTTATTACTATTCTTTGCCTATGCTTATTACTTCTATAGTGTCTATTTCTTTTAAAATTGTCCATGGAGGTTCTATCTCTATTGGTAATTCTAGAATTAAAAGCCAAAAACCTTCTTCACTTTTTTTTCGAATAGCTCTTAAGTCGTCAACTATTTCTTGGCTAGTGCCTCCAGCGGAAAAAAAACTTCCTAGTGCCCCTGAAATCATTCCAACTATGCCACCTAAAAGCTTCTCCAATTGATTTGGGAATCCCATGTCTGAAAATGTCCTAAGATCGGTCATAAGAGAAAAGCTTATTCCTGCAATAAAACCAAAAGGCATCAACCATATCGCTAAAGTTTTTTGGCGATCCTTTCTATCAATACCTGGATTCAAAAGCTTGATATTGTTAAAACTTGATTGATTGGCAAATACTTCTTCAGATTTGTCTAAATTTGAAGTTTGATGCTCCGATTTATTATCTAAGGGTTCTACTAGATCGCAATTAAGGATAGGTGTTTGAGCCTCTCTCAATTTGAATAGCAACTCTTTTGCTGTTTTCTTTTCTTGAAGGATGATGACGTATTTGGACACAAATTAGCTCCTTGAAATGTTTGGATATTCAATCCTGCTCAACATAATTCTGGTCAGCGGCAAATAGATCACTAAAGTTCAGATCGGCACGTTAATCGCCTTTAATGACGAAAGTTCTTGTTTCTGATCCCATTGATCAAGCAGGTATAGATATTCTTACTCAGGTTGCTCAGGTTGACCAAAAAGTAGGTCTTTCGACAGATGAGTTAAAGAATTTAATTTGTGATTATGACGGATTAATGATCCGTTCAGGAACTCAAGTTACCTCGGATGTTATTACGGAAGCAAAGAAATTGAGAATTATTGGTAGAGCAGGAGTTGGAGTAGATAATGTTGATGTACCAACAGCTACTAGGAAGGGGGTCTTAGTTGTTAATTCACCGGGTGGAAACACGATTGCTGCAGCGGAGCATGCTTTGGCGATGATACTTGCATTATCTCGAAATATCCCACAAGCTCATGCAAGTATGTTTTCTGGAGGTTGGGATCGGAAAAAATATGTAGGGAATGAGCTTTACAAGAAAACTTTAGGAGTAGTTGGACTTGGCAAGATTGGATCTCATGTCGCAAAGGTTGCTAATGCGATGGGTATGGAAGTAATTGGATTTGATCCTTTTGTATCTAGTGAAAGAGCTCAGCAAATGCAGGTTCGATTAAGTGATCTTGATGACTTGTTCAAAGAATCTGATTATGTAACACTTCATCTTCCAAGGACCCCTGAAACAGAGAATTTAGTTGATATTGACCTTTTAAGAAAAATGAAACCAACTTCGAGATTGGTTAATTGTGCAAGGGGCGGAATTATTAACGAAAATGATTTAGCTCATGCATTGGAGGAAAATGTTATACAAGGTGCAGCAATTGATGTTTTTGCAAAAGAACCTTTAGCTGAAAATTCTCCTCTACGTACTGTAAAAAAAGGCTTGGTACTTACGCCGCATCTGGGAGCTTCTACTGTTGAGGCTCAACAAAACGTGGCTATTGATGTTGCAGAACAAATTAGAGATGTTCTTTTAGGCTTGCCTGCACGCAGCGCCGTAAATATTCCAGGACTTAGTGCAGAGATAATGGATAGTCTTAAACCACATTTAAAACTTGCTGAGACATTGGGATTGTTAGTTAGTCAAATTTCAGGAGGACAGATTCAAAAATTAGAAGTTCGTTTGCAAGGAGAATTTGCTCAACATCCATCTCAGCCTCTTGTTATTGCAACTTTGAAAGGATTACTCTCCAGTGCATTGGGAGACAAAATTAATTATGTAAACGCTTCATTGGAAGCTAAAGGACGAGGTATTGATGTTGTCGAAATTCAGGATGAGTTGAGTCCAGAGTTTGCTAGAGGCTCTTTGCAATTGGATAGCTTTAGCGACAAAGGTAGACACAGTGTCTCTGGGACTGTGTTTGGTGATGGCGATTTAGGTATTACTAGTATTGATGAGTACCCTATTAATTTTGTGCCGAGTAGGCATATGCTTTTCACAAGGCATAGGGATATGCCTGGAATTATTGGTCAGATTGGATCGCTTCTTGGAAAACACAACGTTAATATCGCTTCAATGCAAGTAGGAAGAAGAATTGTAAGAGGTGAGGCCGTTATGGTTTTAAGTATTGATGATCCTATCCCATCTGAATTGTTGGGCTCAATTCTCACAATGCAAGGAATAAATGAAGCTCATTCTGTGACTTTATAATTTGTTGGTTTAAAAAAACTATAAATTTGCAAAACTCCCAGATTTCTTGGTTGAGATTGGAACAGGAATTTCCAGTTGAGCTTGAAGATTCTTTTTATTGGCTTTTGAGCAATTTGGAAATTCATAGATTTTCTTTTGAGCATGATCCAAAAGAAAACACCACTAAAACGCTCTTTGTATGGCTTCCTTTAAGTGAGTGGTCAGTTAGGGAGCAAGAGATTTTAGTCCAATCATTGATTTCGTTAGTAAAAGTTTTTGAATTGACTTTGCCTCCTTGCAAATGGATCCAAGTAAAAGATGAAGATTGGAGCTTAAGTTGGAAAAAAAGTTGGAAGCCTGATCCCGTCGGAAAATCTATTTTAATTTTACCGGCGTGGTTAGATATCCCTGAAAAATTTTTAGCACGAAAAATTATACGCTTAGATCCAGGCTCTGCTTTTGGAACTGGTAGTCACCCTTCTACAAGGCTATGCATTGAAGCTTTGGATAATGACCCTCCAGTAGGTCAAACAATTGCTGACATAGGTTGTGGAAGCGGAATACTATCTATAATTGCATTGAAATTAGGTGCAAGGAGTACTTTCTCAGTTGATATAGATTCTTTAGCAATTTCAGCTACCAAAAACAACTTGGCCTTAAATAATCTTTCAGAAAACCACTTCAATGTTTTTCCTGGTTCTATTGAGGAAATTGAGGCAAATATGCCGAGAGAAAAAATTGATTTGCTTCTATGCAATATTCTTGCACCTGTCATAAAAACACTAGGCCCAAGTTTCAAAAAAATTATTGGGCATAAAGGTAAAGTGATTTTGTCTGGTTTATTAGTTGAACAAATTAAAGAACTCCAAGATTTCTTTTTACCACTTGGTTGGCAAATTCTTGATATTAAGACAAAGGATCAATGGGCCTTAATGGTGATCACCCCTGATTTATCTTGAATAAATAAAGTTTAAATTTTCAGACTAAAAACCTTCATGAAATCTTTTAAGGTCACTTTTATTAATGAGTTAAGTGGTCTTAAAGAAATAATAGATATTCCTGATGACAAATATATCCTTGATGCTGCATGTGATCAAAATATTGAGCTTCCTTACTCCTGTCGATCGGGAGCATGTTCAACTTGTGTTGCTAAATTGGAGAAAGGGGAAGTTGATCAACAGGATCAAAGTTTTTTGGACGATGATCAAATTAAAAAAGGTTATGTTTTGATTTGCGTGGCATATCCGACTTCTGATTGCACAATCAGAACCCATGCAGAGGAAGAATTGTATTGATATTAATTTTTTCGCCAGATTTTCATCGTTTTACTTGCCAAAGATCTACTTCTTCGCCAACCTCTGGTTTGTGTGCTCATGGGCGCAAATAAAATTATTCAGGTATTCATTGATTTCAGAAGTGTTGCCAACTAATAAAGTTCAAGGTCTTTTAGATCATGGCTCTATTCATTCAAGTATTGGTGGTCAATTTAGTTTTAGGGTTCTAGGACCATGCTGTCGCCTTTATGACCGTGAGGAATTACCTTGGCCTTGTTGTAGGCTCTCATGGCGCAGTAAAGAGCCTAGCTGGAGAAGAATTGGAAAAAGATTGGTTGCTGATATTGCCGCTCAAAAATGTCCATCGTATTCTGTTGAGATTATCCAACCAGGAGTGAAACCAACCAAAACTATTTTGACTTTATTTTCTTCTCGTTTAGATACAAAGATTCAGGAATGGTGGTACAGCAAACATCCTCGTTCAAGAGATAGTTCAAATATTGAGCCTCAAGCTGCATGACTTTGGAAGAATTGGAAATATTTTCGGATTTAAAGTGATGAAGATATGAAGCATTTCTGGCATAATTTCAAACCATTTTTCAAATTTGAAGGATAATTGTAAGTAATTAAATTTCAACACAGGGATGAACTTCGACTATCACGCTGTTGCTTCTGCTGCTACTGCTGCTATTCCGTTGGCCGCTGGAGCCGCTGGAGTTGGTTATTTTATATTGCGCCAAAAAGGCTTTGGCTTTGGCACCTCACATTTGTTAGTTGGGTTGCCAATGTTTGCGGTTGGTGGAGCTGCAGCGGCATTCTTTCTCATCACAAAGTGAAAAAAAGTTGTTTAATAACCAATAAAAAAGGGGCTAATTGCCCCTTTTTTATTGGTTATTAAATTGTTGATGAATTTAAGTACCTGGGGTTGAAACCTTGACCTTTGGTTGCAGGCACGTATCCAGCACCTCTAGTACTACAACCAAGACTTTCGGCTGTGCTACCAGTTGCTACTTCACAAAGTTTTTTCTGTTGACTTCTATCTAATACAGCATCAGTAAAGTCAGCACCATCAATGGTTACACCATCAAAAACACTCTTGAGCAACTCTGCACCAGTAAGGTTTACGTTTGTTAGGTTCGCATTATCAAACCTTGTTGCATAAGCAATAACATTTGTCATGTTTGCGCCTGTTAGATCAGAGCCTTTCAAGCTTGAGACACTGAAATAAGCCCCAGTGAAATTCGCCCCACCAAGATCTTTTCCTGATAAGTCGTATTTTACATATTCTGTATTTTGTAGGTCCTGACCAGCCAAGCTTGTATCTAAGGTCTCCACTGAGGAAGGATCGCTGGGATACAGGGCACTTACAGAAAGAGGACTAATAATGAGACTTACAAGTACAGGTATCAAGACAAATAGTCTTGTAAAGGACCGTTTAAGGGAAGAAATAAGAGAATCCATTAATAACGCCAGCGATTAAAGAAGCACCAAACTCGACTATTGTTTCATGTAGAGGCATTTCATAGGCAAAGGGATCACGAACTGTTGCAGTTGTGGCTCTTATTTAAATCAATCTGCAGAAAGTCTTTTGCTAGCTGAGTATTTGGGAAAATGACTTTTGCTTCATTAAGCAAATCATTAGGAGAGGTTTGATTCCCAGGGGTATACCTTGGACTTAAATGAGTCAGAATTAGTTTCTCAACATTTGCTTTTGCA
>Ga0209433_10000522_pt1 | contig 11852 bp, 10 predicted proteins | sample METZYME_5_50m_FD_187552 | JGI IMG/M metagenome (GOLD analysis project Ga0209433, IMG submission 187552) | Marine microbial communities from oxygen minimum zone in mesopelagic equatorial Pacific - METZYME_5_50m (SPAdes) (version 2) | ecosystem: Environmental > Aquatic > Marine > Oceanic | place...
TGAGTATGGAAAAAGAATTAACTATAAATGCTTTAGGTGCAAAAATAATTCGTACACCAACTGAGGCATCGCACGATGATCCAAAAAGTAATTTTGGAGTTGCTAAAAAATTAAATAAAGAGATTCCTAATAGTCATATTTTAGATCAATGGACTAATTGTTGTAATCCTGATGCTCATTACTTTGATACTGCTCAAGAAATCTTAAATGACTTTGGAACTAATTTACATATGGTGGTTATGGGCGTTGGCACAGGTGGAACTGCTACTGGAGTTGGAAAAAGATTGAAAGAAGAAATTGAAGGTATAAAAATTATTGGTGCAGATCCTTATGGATCAATTCTTGGCGGTGAAGACGAATATAATGGGCAGCCATATAAAGTTGAAGGAATCGGTTATGATTTTATACCCAAAACCTGTGAACATGAATATATCGATGATTTTGTCAAAGTTAATGATAAAGAGGCATTTAATACTGCAAGGGCTCTTATACGTGAAGAAGGACTATTGATTGGGGGTTCATGTGGCTCAGCCATGTTTGCGGCCTTAAAAGCAGCAAAATCGCTCAAAAAAGGACAAAATTGTTTAGTAATACTACCCGATAGTATAAGAAATTATATGAGAAAGTTTCTTTCAGACGATTGGATGAAAGAAAATGAACTTTTTTAAACTATTTTTTTTATAGCTTGGGCTATTTTAATACTTACACCTAGCTTATATGCCAATGCCTTATCTGATAACTCTTTCATTTCTGATGTTTTATTAAATCTTTTGTAGATTTTCTCAACAGTCTTTTTACCAACTCTTGGAATATCTTCAAACTTAGATTTTGCAATACCTTTAGTACGCTTTTGTCTTTGGAAAGTTATTGCAAATCTATGCGCTTCATCTCGTAATTGTTTCAAAATATTAAGTGCAGGCGAGTTTTTAGCAATTCTTAAAGATTCTTTTTGTCCAGGTAAAAATAATTCTTCTAGTCTTTTAGCTAGAGCTACAATTGGCAGCTTTAATCTTAAATTTTTTAATGAATCTAATGCTGATGATAACTGCCCTTTTCCTCCATCAATTAATATTAAATCAGGTAATTGATTACCTTCATTTAACTGTCTTTTATATCTTCGAAAAACCACTTCTCTCATTGATTCAAAATCATCAATTTGACCAACTTTAATATTAAATTTTCTATAAGCGCTTTTTAGTGGTCTTCCGTCCTTGAATACAACCATTGAAGCAACTGTATTAGTTCCTCCTAAATGAGATATATCAAATGCTTCAATTAATCTTGGTGGATTTTTTAGGTTTAAGATATCTTTTAATTCATTAAGAAGTTTTGGTATGTAATCTTTTCTTTTCTCAATATTTAATAACCATTCATTGAGTAAAAGTTTAGCATTTCTATTAGCAAGTTTTAACTCTTGATGCTTTACTGCTCTTTGAGGAACAGAAAATTTAACTTTCCTTCCTGCTTTTTCGCTCAACCAAAGCTCAAGCTCTTCTTTTTCTTCAGGCATTTCAGGAAAATAAATATTATTAGGGATGTAGGCAGCATTCATATAGAAGTTGATAACAATTGTTCTCAGAATCTTATCCAAACTCTCATCTGAGTCTAAAGAAATTTTTTCTCTGCTAATTATTCTTCCTTCTCTTATTCTTAAAATGACAACAACAAAATGTTTATCTTTGTTTTGATAACCAATAACATCTCTATTAGTGAAATCAGCTTCCAGCTTTCTTTGGCCAGTTTTAAATGAGCTAATAGCCTTTATTTGATCTCTTACTCTAGCTGAATCCTCATACATCATTTTTGAAGTATAATAATCCATTTGTTTAGAAAGTTTTTTTTCAACAGAAGCTGTGTCACCCTTTAAAAAAGAAACCATATCTCCTATCATATCATGATATTCATTCTCTGTTATTGTACGTATACCTAATCCATTTTTTAATACCAATGGTCTATTTGTTTTTTCATCAATTTCATTTAATTCGATATAACAATTTCTTATTGGAAAGGCTCTGTATAAAACGTCAACTAATCTTCTCATTGACTTAACATCAGTATATGGACCAAAATATTTTGATTTATCGTTAAATATTTTCCTTGTTATAAATACCTTAGGGAACTTTTCATTGGTAATTTTTAAGTATGGAAAAGACTTATCATCTTTAAGCTGAACATTATACTTGGGCTTGAATTTTTTTATCAATGTTGCTTCAGTGATAAAAGCATCTGCCTCATCCTGACAAACAATCCACTCAAAATCATTTATTCTTTTTAAAAGCGATTGATCTTTTGGCGATCTGTAGGTTTTTTTTTGAAAATATGATTTTACACGATTTCTGAGGTTTTTTGCTTTACCAATATAAATAATTTTACCTTTTTCATCTTTAAACTGATAAATACCAGGTTGTTTTGGTAAACCAATAATTTTGGACTGTAAGCTGATGCTATGACCTCCAGAATGTTTTAGTAAATAACACTAAAACTGCAAAAATTTCAAGTCTTCCTAATATCATTCCAAACATCATAATGTATTTTGCTAATACCGGTAAGCTTGAATAATTATCCATTGCTCCAAAGTCTCCTATTGAAGGACCAATATTTCCCATTGCAGATGCTGCTGCACCTAATGAAGATTCAAGATTTATTCCCATCATAACAAAGATAACAGATGCAACGAAAAAGAATAGAACATAAAAAAGGAAAAATGCTAAAGTTTTTCTAATAAGCTCATCTGACAAAACTTTTTCTCCTATTCTTACAGGTATAATAGCTTTTTCATGTAATGCTCTTTTTAATTCTACTCTAACATATTTAAAAAGTACTACAATTCGTATCAGCTTTATTCCACCGCTGGTTGAACCTCCCATTGCACCAGTAAACATTAAAATATAAAGAATGTATTGAGCTATAAATGGGTTCCATTCACTATAATTTGTAGAAGTATATCCAGTGGTAGTTATTATGGAAACAGTTTGAAATACAGTATCTAATATTGGAAAGCTTTCATTATTTATTAATCCGAAAAATAAAATTAATGCACTGAAAAAAATACAAACAAAAATATAGTACTGGAACTCTCTATCTCTTCTGTAAGAATCCAAACCTAAGTTTAATGATCTAAAATGTAATGCAAAATTTGTTCCAGTTAAAATCATGAACAATAAGATAACTGACTTAACATAATCGGATTGTCCATTTATGCTATCGTTAAAAGTTGAAAATCCACCAGATGGCATAGTTGTCATTGAATGACATATAGCATTAAATAAAGACATATCATATGAAAGAAGTAGAAATTGCACTCCAGTAAAACCAACATAGAATTTTATTAAAAGTCTTGCTGTATCTTTTATCCTGGGTGTTATTTTTTCGGATGAAGGACCAGGATATTCTAAGTTAAAAATCTTTTCACCAGAAACTCCCAATAATGGTAATAATGCAATTGTAAAAATAACAATACCAAGACCACCAAACCATTGTAAAAAAGATCTCCAAAATAACAAACTTCTAGGCATACTTTCAACATCAGTAAGAATTGTTGCTCCGGTTGTGGTAACTCCAGAAACAGCTTCAAATAATGCATTTGAAAATCCATTAAATAAGCCTGATAAATAGAATGGTAATGAACCAAAAATTGCAGCCGAAACCCAGCTCATAACAATTACAACAAAAACATCTTTGTTTGAAAAAGATTTGGCTTTTCGAGATAAAAACCATACAGGTAAACAGAAAGCTATTGAAATTATAGAAATAGAAAATAAATATGTTTTGCCTGAATCAAAATATTCAATTAAAGCTGGTATAATTAATACTAGTGATAAAAAAAATATTAAAATGGATAAAAGACGAAATGTTGGTCTAAGACTCATTATTCAGACTGAAATATCTTTGTAACTTCTCTTATTTTTGAATTTATGCAAAATATTAAAATTGTATCATTTTCAGAAATTTGAAAATCTCCTGAAGGTATTTTTATATGTCCATTATGATTTACAAGCCCAATTATGCTACCATGTGGTAAATTAAGATTAGAAACAGGAACTCGCGCAGCTTTTGAGTCTTTTTCTGCAACTAGTTCAATAGCCTCCATATCCAAAGAACTAAAAAGCTGTATTACATGTTCTTTTTGATCTAATCTAATAGATTTTATTACAGCATTAACACTTACTGTGTTTTTACTAACAATTGAGCCAATACCCAAGTCAGACATGCTTTTGACATAGTCTGGATTAGTTACATGAATGATTGAATGTTTGACTTTTAATTGTTTTGCAAGGATACCCGCTAATAAATTTAATTGCTGATCTTCAGTAACTGCAACAAAAGAGTCTACCTCAGATATATTTTCACCTTTCAAAAATTCAACATCTGTAGCATCAGAATTCAGAACAATTGTTTTATCAAGATCATTAGCTATTTGCGATGCTTTATCTTTTGATTTTTCAATTAGTCTTATAGACATTTCATTTTCTAAAAGTGTAGCAATTCTTCTTCCAATTTTACTTGCACCAGCTATCATTACTCTTTTTGAATTTGAAGTTAATGTACCAAGCGATGAAAGTAACTGTTCTAAATTTTTAGTTCTTACGAAAAAGAAAACGTAATCTTCAGGCTCAAATTTAAAAGTAGATGCAGGAATTGTCATTTTTTCACCTCGAATTACCGCAACAATTAAACTTTTAAATTCTGTATTTTTTTTATGAAACTCATCAACTGTTATTCCTGAAATTTTTGATCTGTGATTTATTTTTTTTGAAAAAAGAACTGCTTTACCACCCTCAAACTCATAGAACTTATCTGCATAAGGATGTTTAACTAATCTAATAATCTCTTTTGCAACTTCATTTTCAGGATGAATTACAATGTCAATACCAAATTTTTCTGGAATAAGTGCATTACCATTTTTAGAATAATCTAGATCTCTTAATCGAGCTATTATTTTTTTTGCACCCAAATTATGGCACTGTAATGATGTTATTAAATTAGTTTCGTCTGAATTTGTTAAACAAAAAACATAATCAGCTTCTGAAACACTAATATTTTTTAATATTCTTTCATCTGCTCCATTGCCTTTTGTAACTATTACATCTAAGTGTTCATTAGCTCTTGCACATTTATTATGATCAATATCTACGACAGATATGTCGTAGTCTAATTCACTCAAAGACTTAGCAACGTGAAATCCTACTTCTCCAGCGCCTATTATAACAATTTTCATGTCTGGCAGTTAATCTATAAATAATTAGATGAAAAACAATATGTTTTCGACTATTTTTTTCTAATTATTTGAGCACCCAACTTTGTTAATTTTTCCTCAATTTTATCATACCCTCTATCAATATGATATACTCTGCTAATAGTAGTTTTTCCTTCTGCACATAATGCTGCAATAATTAATGCAGCTGAAGCCCTAATGTCTGTTGACATAACATCTGCTCCAATAAGTTTTCTATTACCTTTAATTCTTGCTAATGAACCATCTAGTTTTATTTTACAACCTAATCTATTTAATTCAAGGATATGAGTAAATCTATCGAAATATATATTTTCTTTAAGTGTTGAATCACCGTTTGCAAGACACATTAAAATCATCCATTGAGCTTGAAGATCTGTTGGAAAACCTGGATACTCATTTGTTTCCATTATGGATGGTTTTATGTCAATATTGATTGCATGAATTTCCAAAGAATTACCTTTCTCAATTACATTTACTCCAACTTGAGTCAACTGTTTAATTACATCCTTAAGATGCATTGAATTTATATTTTCTAAAACAACCTTTCCACCTGTAGCAGCTACAGCAATCATAAAAGTTCCAGCCTCAATACGGTCAGGAATTATGCTTATTTCATCTAAATTTTTTAGAGAATCCACTCCTTTGATGGTTAAAGTATTTGAACCTATGCCAGATATTTCTGCACCCATTTCATTGAGCATATTACAGAGTTGTTGAATTTCAGGCTCTGCAGCCGCGTTTTTAATTACAGTAGTTCCTTTGGCTAGAACAGCAAGCATAAGAACATTCCCTGTTGCTCCAACTGAAATTTTTGGAAAATGAATTTTTGCACCTCTTATATTGCTTGCATTTGCTAATACATAACCATTTTCTAGCTTAATTTTTACGCCAAGCTTCTCAAAAGCTTTAATATGAAAATCAACAGGCCTTGGTCCCCACGCACACCCTCCAGGTAGGGATACTTTAGCTTTTTTAAATCGTGCTAAAAGTGGTCCTAAAACATAAAAAGAAGCTCTCATAGTTCTAACTAAATCATATGAAGCGAAAGGGTTATCCAGGCCTGAATTATCAATATTTATAGAATTATTATCAATAAAAACTATTTTTGAACCCATACTTTCCAAAATAGAAGCCATTGTCCTTGAGTCCGAAAGAGTTGGTACATTATTTAATTTAAGAGGTGAATCATTTAAAATTGAAGCAGCCATGACTGGTAATACAGCATTTTTTGCTCCACTTATCTTAACTATACCATTTAGTTGTTTTTTTCCAATAATTTCAAAATAATCCATTCTAAAACACTACGCATACAGCAGTTGCATAGTTCCCATCATGAGATATTGATATTATAATATTTTTTTTAAAATTTTTTATATCAACAAATGGCTTACCATTATTTTGACTTGGAATATTTATAGATTTAAAACCTTTGATTCTTGAAAAATTTTTTGAGCTCATTGCTTTCCTGATAGCTTCTTTTGCAGCAAATCTTCCAGCAAAAAATTCAAATTCACATCTTTTTTTCTTTGATAATGAAATTTCTTCTTTTGAAAAAATTTTATTTAAAAATCTTTGTCTTTTATCTGATTTTAGGATCTTTTCAATTCTTGATATGCGGATTATATCAGTTCCTAAACCTAAACTTTTAATCATTTTCTTCCTTTATGATATCAATTACTTGCGACACGTCATCAATATCCCAGTTTGCTCCTGAATTTTTAACACCGAAAGTATCTCCATATCTAGCAAAAATAGTTTTAATACCAAGGCTATTTGCCCCGACAACATCTCTTTCTGGCCAATCACCTATCATAACAACTTCATCCTTTTTAAGCTTAAGCTTATCTAAAACTAAATTGAAAGGCTTTGGAGAGGGTTTTCTTTCATTTGAATCATCAAATGTTACAACCACATCAAACATATGATGAAGATTTAAATAATAAATTCTCATCCATGCTTCTCTACTAGGTGCATCAGATACAATTGCAAGCCTTATTCCTATTTTCATCAAATGATTTAAAGTTCTATGAACATTAGGATATGGCTTTAAATTGGCTTCTTTAGCTCGTCTATATGCAACAATACCAGCAGCAAGAAATTTGTTATCGACATAACCAATTGTATCTTTTAGAAATTTATCAAAAACAAGTTGATGCTCCCATCCCTCATTTTCATAGATTTTCATTATTTTTTGGTACGAGACATCAATATCAATGTTTAAGCCAGCCTCTTTCATTGAAAGAATAGCGTTTTTAACCGCCTCATCTTTCATTTTTATAAAATCTAATAAGGTATTATCTAAATCAAAAATTACAGCTTTGATCATTGCTCGTATTTTTCAGGATTTCTTACCCTATCGATTTCATATTCAGCCATCTTTCTCCATTCTCTATCATTTCGAGCTTTTTCAAAATGGTTGATGGTTGTATTTTTATTTCCTTTACCACCACAATACTCAGCTATTCCAAGCTCAAACCATCCTCCACCGAAGTTCTTTTTAAGATCAATTGATTCTAAGGCAGCTTCTTTAGCTGATTCGCAATCATTTAATTTATTATGTGCCTCTGCTAGGTGGAACCATGATAAAAATTCTTTAGGAGATATTTCAACTGCTTTACTCAATGATTCAGCAGATTTCTCGTAATTACCTATTTTCGCATATGTAATTCCTAAAGCGTGATAAGCAGCAGAATAGTTTGGTCTGATATCAATAGCTGTTTTAAAGCTATTTATTGCATTTTCAAATTCTTCCTTATCAATAAAAATTTCTCCAAGGCTTTTATGAGCTTTATAATATTTTTTATTTAATCTAACCGTTTCTTCAAAGGATTTTTTTGCGTTTTCTATGTCACCATTTTCTCTGTAAGCCAAACCTAAGTTATACCATCCTTTATCAAACGTTTTTTTGATATCAAGAGCTTTTAAATAACTTTCTATTGAAAGACTTAAATTGCCCATTTTTTTCTGAAGAACACCCATTTGAAAATATGCTTGATACAGTCGGGAATTGATAGATAAAACCTGATTATATTTCGTTAATGCTTGTTCAAGATTACCATTTTTATAATCCTGATTTGCACTATTATATAGCTTCTTTGCAACATTAGAAATGGATTTTTTTGATTTAGTATAGTTTGAGTCAATTCTCAAAGATCTGCGATAAAAATCAACAGCAGTCATAAAATCTTTTTTACCTTCGTGCGCTTTACCTGTTCCATATAATGCTTCTGTGCTATTTGGAACACTTTGTAAAACTTCACTAAAAGCTTGAATAGCATCATCAAAACGACCATCTTTTACTGACCTATTACCATTAATCATTTTATTTCTAAGTCCATTTAATCGATCAAATTCTTTTCTAAAATTATCGTTAGATTTATCAGCATTAATCGCCGCTCTAATTTTTTCTCCTGCTAATTCAATATTACCTTCTGCAATAGCTTTTTGTGATTGCTCATAAAGATCTAAAGCAGATGATTGTGCGTAAATAGCAGATAGTGCAATAAATATTAAAATAATTTTTTTCATTTTTAATCCTAATGTTATTTAATTGAATTCAACGTAATCTAAAAATCTTTTAAAAATAATGTAATTATAATTTTGTGCCGAAGGCGGGACTTGAACCCACACAGAGTTTCCTCCACTAGCCCCTCAAGCTAGCGTGTCTACCAATTCCACCACTTCGGCAAAATTTAATTTGAAGAAGATTCTTCAGGAATTAAATCGTCAGAAGATGGTAAAACAAACTCTTCCGGAACAAATTCATCAACTTGTCTAGATTCTGCTTCTTTTTGTAAAATTGATTCTGATGAGCTATTGCTTTCACCGCTCAATGCTCCAATCAGCATTGCAAGACCAATAAATGCTATTCCCAATCCAGTTGTCAATTTTGTGATAAAGTCATTGGCTCCAGTGGCGCCGAGCATAGTATTGGCTGTTCCACCCATCATTGAGTTTAATCCACCTTGACCTGATTGCATTAGTACCACAATAATAAGCAAAACACTAACTATTGTATGAATTGTAATTAAAAATTGAATCATATTTCCTCTAAATTATATTGCATTAATCATTTTTTTAAATTTTTCAAACTTGCAACTAGCACTTCCAACCAAAAAGCCATTTATATTACCTATTTTAGATAGTTCTTTAATGTTATTCTCATCAACAGATCCACCATAAAATAAAAGTATTTTGTCACAAATTTCATCAGAATATAATTCATTTAAATATCTTTTTATATATGAAAGAACTTCTGATATATATTCATTTGATGGAACTAAACCAGTTCCAATAGACCAGACTGGTTCATAAGCAATTATAAGCTGCGATTTATGTAATTCTTTTGGGAGAATAGATAACTGATTTTCTAAAGTATTGAAAGTCTCATTTTTGTCTTTTTCTTCTTTCGTTTCTCCAATGCAAAGAATAGTACTTGCTACGTTATTAAGTGCATTATCTAATTTTCTTTTGATTATTTCATTTGACTCATTGAAAATTTTTCTTCTTTCAGAATGACCTACAATACACGCATCTACTTCAATAGCATTTATTGAATTATCTCCAGTCAAAGCGCCAGTTAATTCATGGCTACAATCTTGCATACCAATAACTATTTTAGGCAAGAAATGTGTATTATTTTTTACACTTCTTATAGAAGAAAAAGATGGAAAAATCATGATATCTTTATCAACAAAATTTTCTTTTTCAAGATGCATTTGTTTGACGAATTCGTTTGAATCACTTTCATTTAAATACATTTTCCAATTTGCTGCAAAAATCATTTTTTTACCTTAAAATTTCTATTGCAGGTAATTTATTACCAGACAAAAGTTCTAAACATGAACCTCCACCAGTAGAAACATGTGAAAATTCATTAATATAATCTTCATTATAATTTCTTATGGCAGCCACTGTATCGCCGCCACCAACAATAGAAGTTAATTCATTTGAAGCTATAAAGTCGATAATACTATTTGTACCTTCAGCAAATATTTTATTTTCAGCAACTCCCAAAGTTCCATTCCAAACAATTGTAGATGATTCGTTTAGAACACTATGGAATAATTTAAATGATTCTTCTCCAATATCTTGACAAACCATATTTTTATCAATGCTATCCTTTTTTGCATGACAATATTTTTTTGAACCTAAATGACTCATTTCTCCCTTAAAATCTGTGGGTAAAATAATATTTGTACCTTTTTTTGTTGCCTCTATGAGAATATTTTTTGCTACATCTACCTTATCCTTTTCAACTAAAGATTTACCAACGCTATAACCTTCAGATAATAGAAATGTGTTGGCCATTGCTCCGCCAATAATTATGTGATCAGCAATATCCATAAAGTTTTGAATTAAGGCTATTTTTGTATCAATCTTAGATCCTCCAACAATTAAAGTAAGAGGCTTTATGGCGTTAGAAATTTTATCAGATAAAAATTTGAGCTCTTTTTCTACTAAATAACCAATACCTTTTGTGGAGAAAAAGTCTGTTACTCCATAATTTGAAGCGTGTTTTCTATGAGCAGTACCAAAGGCATCGTTTATATAAATTGAACCATGTTTAGCCAACATTGAAGAGAAATAAGAATCGTTTTTTGTCTCCCCTTCATGAAATCTTAGGTTTTCTAATAAATGAATTTCTCCGTCCTTTAAGTTTCTTGAAACATCTATTGCATCGTCTGATATACAATCTTCAGAAAATTTGATTGGCATTTCTAAAAGTTCAGCTAATTTTTCTCCGACCGGAATCAATGATAGATTATTATCTCTTTTCCCATTAGGTCTTCCCATATGGGACATTAAAACAACTTTTGAACCTTTTTCTAGACAATATTTGATAGTAGGAATGGATTTAACTATTCTATAGTCGTCAACTACAATTTCATTTTGGACAGGTACATTATAATCTACTCTAATGAGAACTGTTTTGCCTGAAGTTGTGTTTGACGATTTAAAATCAATGCTGGAAATTTTACGTAACATGATTTATATAAATCAGAAAACTAAACTATACCTTGATCAATCATTGAACCTGCTACTCTAACGAAACCACCAATATTTGCGCCATCTACGTAATTAATGAAATCACCTTTATTACCATATTGAACACAAGTAGCATGAATTCTAGTCATAATTCCTTTTAGAAGATTATCAACCTCTTCACTGGTTAGAGGCATTCTAGTGCTATTTTGACTCATCTCAATTCCAGATACTGCTACTCCTCCAGCATTTGCAGCCTTTCCTGGACCAAAAAGAATTTTTTCTTTTATGAAATGTTGAACTGCTTCAGTTGTTGAAGGCATATTTGCACCTTCTGCAACGACAAAACATCCATTACTGGTTAAAATTTGCGCATCCTTATCATTAAGTTCATTTTGAGTTGCACATGGTAAAGCAATTTCACACTTTACTTCCCAAGGGGTTTTGCCTTCGAAAAATTCAACATTATATTTTTTTGCGTATTCAGAAATTCTTGCAGATCTTTTTTCCTTCAACTCTTTTACAAATTCGAGCTTTTCCAAAGTAATTCCTTCTGAATCTAGTATATAGCCCGAAGAGTCCGATAAAGTAATTGGTTTAGCTCCAAGATGAATTAATTTCTCACAGGCAA
>Ga0209433_10000524_pt1 | contig 11850 bp, 21 predicted proteins | sample METZYME_5_50m_FD_187552 | JGI IMG/M metagenome (GOLD analysis project Ga0209433, IMG submission 187552) | Marine microbial communities from oxygen minimum zone in mesopelagic equatorial Pacific - METZYME_5_50m (SPAdes) (version 2) | ecosystem: Environmental > Aquatic > Marine > Oceanic | place...
GTATACTTGAATGTGTATCTTTTTGCTTGAGAAATCCTAAGTGGAGATTAAGTGTTCAATCACATAAAATAATGGGAATTGATTAATATGTTTATACTTAAAAGAAAATATGAGTTTCATGCGGCAAGAAAGTTGACTAAGCTTGATAAAGATCATCCGTGTACTAATCTTCATGGTCATACCTTTAGTATTAAGGTAAAAGTATCAGGTTCAAATTTAGATAAGCATGGATGGTTAATGGATTTCTATGATATTGACTCTGTTTTCAACAAAAATATTCATTCAAAACTTGATCATAAATATTTAAACGATATTGATGGGCTGTCAAATCCTACAACCGAAAATTTATCTATGTGGATTTGGAATAAGCTCAAAAATGACTTAGTTGGATTAGAATCTGTAACTGTAAGTGAAGGAAATAGTTATGGATGTACATATTATGGAGAAAAAAATGGCTAAGGCTGATGGAAAAGAATTTAGTTTTTTGTCTGAAAATCACATTGATTCATCATTCTTAGAAACATTCAAATTTGATAGCAAAAAACAATACATTGTTACAAAAACGCGTGAATTTAGTGCTGTTTGTCCTTTTAGTGGTTTACCTGATCTTGCGGACGTCATAATTGAATATTATCCTGAGGGAGGTTTATGCGTCGAATTAAAGTCTTTGAAATATTATTTTGTTAGTTTTAGAAATGTTGGTATTTATCAAGAAGCTGCAACAAAAAGAATATATGACGATTTGAGAGCTCTTTTAAAAACAGATAAAATTAAAATTACCACAATCTACAATACAAGAGGTGGTTTTGATACTACATGTATTGAAGGTGAAATCTAATCTTTGGATTTTTCAACCCCAGATCTTCATGACATCAATCCATCGATGGATGTTTTAACTATTGATTTAAAATCTTTTGGCGGTTTAGAAAAATTTTATGGACAAATTGTTACTTTAGAATGTCCTGAAGATAATTCAAAATTAAAAGAGTTAGTTCATGAAGAAGGAGCTAATAAGGTAATTTTTGTCCAAGGCAATGGTAGTAGAAATGTTGCGCTTTTGGGAGATTTACTTGCATCTAAAGCTATTGAAAATAATTGGTCAGGTATTATTATTAATGGATGTGTGAGAGATGTTGAAATTTTAAAAAAGCTCAAAATAGGTATATATGCACTTGGTGCCTGCCCTAAAAAAAGCTATAAAGAAAACAAAGGAGTTCTGAGCTCTAATTTTATAATTAACGATACCAAAATTTGCAATGGACATTGGGTTTATTGCGATCTTAATGGTATATTATTATCTGAAGACAATAAGTTATGAGTTATTTCGAAAAATTATACAAAGCTATTACTCTTGATGTCAAATTCTATGAGGATGTAGAAAAAGATAAAAGTCTTACAAATCAAGCGATGATGACGGTCGTTATCGTTTCTATTTTACAGGGTTTTATGATTGCAGGACTAGCACCAATAGCCCTTTTGCAAGGTGTATTAGGAAGCTTAGTTCGTTGGTTTTTATGGGCATTTTTCATTGCATTTGTTGGGACTAGAATACTTCCTGAACCTGAAACAGAATCAAACACTGGAGAATTATTACGAACATTAGGTTTTGCATATGCACCTGGTATTCTAATTATATTAAAGCTTTTTCCTATAATTAATTTATTGTTTATTGATACAATAGTTGTGTTATTACAAATTGCAACAATGACTGTTGCTGTAAGACAAGCACTCGATTTCAATTCAACTGTTAGAGCTGTCGGTGTTTGTATTGTTGCATTTATAGTAATGGTAATTACATTAACGTTGTTCATAGGATTTACTGCTTTTTTTGTTGGAGTAGCTGAAAATGCAGTTTCTCCAACATCTGACCTTATAGGTGCTTAACAAAAAAAATTATTATCACTTTAAATTTTGAAAAGAATATTTTATAATATGTACATGAAAAATACGATCAAATTATTATTATCATTTATTGTACTACTTGTGATGTCGTGCGATTCATCGTCAACATCATATTCAATGAATGAAAACAATGGAAATGATAATGAAAATGGTTCAGATAATTCTAATTTACCTGTAGGTTTTACAAAATTTATATCTGAGTACACAGATGTTTATATTTCAGGAGATTACGTTATTGTTGAATCTCAAGGATTACCAAATCATCCATCACCATACTGGGGCGCGGGTCACATAAACTATTCCAGTCCTCATAATGGTATGTCTGTTAATCCAAATAAGATTTCCTCTCAAAATTTTAAGTTCTACATTCCGATTTCTCCCTCACCAACTAATTCTGTTTCAAGTACACCGCTAGGCCCTATTGGTGTGTCAATTAGTGGTGTTCCGTTCTACAATCAATATGCAGGGCCAAATAATCAGCCATTAGATAATGAAATCGCTTCGTTTGATATTTATTCTGGACATCCACAGCAAACCGGCCAATATCATTATCATTGGGAACCAAACTATCTAACTTCTAACGGAGATGAATCCATGTTAATAGGTTATTCCTTAGATGGCTTTCCAATTTATGGGCCAAAAGATCAAGCTGATATGCAGTATCCATCCGATTTAGATGAATTGAATGGTCATAATCATGTTACGGATGAATATCCTGATGGCACATACCATTATCATTCAACTTCTACTGTTCCATATTTATTAGGCGGATTTAAAGGTAAGTACGGTTCAGCTAATGGTGGCGGTTACTTCACAAATTAAAGTCTTTCTTTTATTTTTTGTTTTTTTACTACCTTCATGTAGCAATGAAATAAGTATTAATGAGGATAATCTTATTGATGGCAAGAATATTCAACAATTCATTCGTTCAACTAATTTTTCTGGACAAATAAATGTAATGTATAATGAAGGACAGGCTTTAAAATCTTCAAGGACTTATAGAAATGGATTAAAAAATGGAAAACATACAGGATGGTGGGAAAATGGTAATAAAAAGTATGAATTTTATTTCAAAAATGATCAAAGTGAAGGGAAACATTTTCAATGGCATCAAAATGGTCAACTTTTCACTCAAAAGAATTTCAAAAACGGTCTTGAAGATGGAGAGCAAAAAGGATGGGATATTAAAGGTAATTTGATGTACAAATACATTTACAATGACGGAAGAAAATATGGCATTCAAGGATCTATACTTTGTAACGGTGGAAAAGAATTGACAATCAAAAATGATAGAATTAATTGATTACGAAGATGAATACTTCGATTTTTTAATTGAGTCAAACAATATTAATAAACCTCAAGTAGGTTTTTTACAAAAAGAAAGACTTCAACTATTAATCAAATTATCTAATTATTGCAAGGTTGCTAAATTTAACGGTAAGCTAGCTGGCTTTTTATTGTGCTTACCTGAAAATGATAATAGTGATCTAATTTATGATAGCCCAAACTACCAATGGGTATCAAAAAGGTTTTCAAATTTTGTTTATATAGACCGTATCACCGTGCTTCCTAAATTTCAAAATGAAAAAATTGGCTCAGCACTTTATACAGATTTAATAATTTTTTCAGCTCTTGAAGGATATGATGATATTCTTTGTGAGGTAAACATTCAACCCGCAAACCCCGGTTCAATAAGATTTCATAAAAGATTTGATTTTGAGGAATGTGGTTCGCAACTTACGGAAGCTGGGAAACTTAAGAGCTATGATTACACAGTTGAAGTTCAGTTTCTTCGCAAAAAAATAAAATAGTTAACAAATAAGGATTTTTTTATGAGCAATTTTTGGCACGATTTACTTTTTCCAGTGTATTTTTTTATAGTATTTGTTGCAGCTCATATTGCATTATATATAATGATTTTCAAAGGAGATAAAACTAAGTGAATAAAAAGCAAAAAATAGCAAAAAGAAAGCAAAAGAAAGCAAAATTGCGTTTAAAAGCAAAAAAAGCACTTTTACTTAAAAATAAAAAAGTAAAACCTGTAGCTAATAAAGAAGAAGCTCCTAAAAAGAAGTCTGAACCAAAGAAAACATCAAAGAAGAAGTCTACAAAAAAAACAAAAGTTTCTGATAAAAAAGTAGTCAAAGCTAAGAAAAAACCCTCATCTAAGAAAAAAACAGATAAAGAATAAACTTCATGTTCCAAAAGAATACAACCTTTGGGATTTATTTAACTTCACTACAAATATTACTGGAGAATGGTAGATATTTTTATTTTATATCTTTTGCTTTATTCTACCCTCCATTATTGATTATTAACAGGATATTTCTTTTCTTAGACTTTATACTTGTACCAGAGTTTGAGAAAGCAAAAGTAAAAAATCCTATTTTTATTATGGGTGTAAATAGAAGTGGAACCACTTTTTTTCATAAAATTTTATGTAAGTCAAACAAATTCAGTACATCTAGCACTTGGGATCTTATAATTCCGTCATTATCATTAAGAAAACTACTTTCTTTTATTTATGCAATACTTTCATTTTTTAAAATGGATAAAATTGAGAAAAAAAATAAAGGACATGAGGTCAAGTTGTCGAATATTGAAGAAGATGAGATGTTATTATTCATACATAAGTTAGATTCATTATGGTTAACCAATCATTTAGTTCCTTGGTTTAAGTTTAGTAAATCAACAAAAGAGTTTTCAAAATCATTATATATTGACTCAGAAGAAAATTTCTCAAGAAATACAAGATCAATGCTTTTTTGCAAAGATTTTTTTAGGCGCCAATCTTTTTTAAGCAAAGGTAAACCACACTTATCAAAATCAAATCCATTTATTTTTAGACTAAATTCAATTCTAAAAGTTTTTCCAGATGCAAAGTTTGTTTTTCTTGTAAGAGATCCTCTTGAGGTAATACCATCATATTTTTCATTGCAAAAAAATGTTAAATTTGGAAATCTATTGACTGAAAATGAATTAAAAGAATATAGAAAAGAATCTTATCAAGAAATTATTAGATGGTATAAAGAAACTGAAAAAGCAAAATCAAAGTTGAAAAAAAATCAATACATGATTTTGACTTATCCTGAAATAAAAAATGATTTGAAAAAAAGTATCAACAAATTTTTCAAATTCTCAAAAATTAAAATTTCAAAAAAATATGAAAATGAAGTTGATATTTTTGCAAACAAGAAATATAAAAAGAAGCATAAAAATAACAGTATCGAGGATTTTGGTTTCTCAAAAAATAAAATAGTTAAAGATTTTGATTTTGTATATCAAGAATACTCTTTATAATAAGTGTGATAAATTTTAATAAAAACTAAAAAAGAAATTGAAAAAGAAATTCATCATAATACTGACAATATTTGCAATTATTTTCCTTGGAAGAATAATGCCACATCCATACAACTTTACTCCATTAATTGGTATAACATTATTATCAGGTTTTTTATTTAAGAATAGACTCTTATCCATTTTTGTGCCTTTGATTTCATTTTGGCTTAGTGATATTTTTATTAATAATTATATTTATGCAGGTTATTATGGAGGGTTTACAATTTTCCAAAGCGGTATGTTTTGGACATATGGTTCTTTAATAGCTATATCCTTTTTAGGGTCAAATTTTTTATCTAACTCAAAAATTTCCAAAGTTTGTTTAGCTAGTCTTTCAGCATCAACAATATTTTTTATTATATCTAATTTTGGTGTTTGGCTTGGTGGTGCAATGTATGCTAAAAATCTAGCTGGTTTAATTCAATGCTATACACTTGCGATTCCCTTTTATGGCTCCTCATTAATAGGTGATTTAATTTACTCTTCAATTTTCTTTTCAGCCTATAACTTCGCAACTTCAAGAAATATTTTTATTGTGGGTGCAAAACAACAAATATAAATCTTTTTATTTCATTGGTATTAGATAAATAACTAACTATATTGCCCCATAAATTTTATTAACTAACAAAGAGAAACAAATGAGTGACAAAGAAAAAGGTACTGTAAAGTTCTTTAATGAAAAAAAAGGTTACGGTTTCATCACTAAAGAAGATGGAAGTGACGTTTTTGTTCATTTTTCTAGCATCGTGTCTGAAAATGACTTCAAGACTCTTAAACAAGATCAAGCTGTTGAGTTTGATGTTGAGTCAGATGATAGAGGAGACAAAGCAGTCAATGTATCAGCTGTATAGTTAGTTAGTAATTTTATATCATATTTATTATTTTAGCTTTAGAGAAATGCCTCAGTAGCTCAATGGTAGAGCAGTGGCCTCTTAAGCCATTGGTTGTAGGTTCGAGTCCTTCCTGGGGTACTAAATCAAATGGAACTTCATAATAAAAATATTATAATTACTGGTGCAGCAAATGGAATTGGAAAAGCATTAGCAGATCGATTTGCTGTTGAAAAACCTAACTCCATATCGTTAATTGATATTGATTCTAACGTTCACAGCGTTGCTGAGAAGATTAACGCTGATAGCTATATTGTTGACGTTAGAGATGAAAAATCTTTTATAGATACATTGTCAGAAATAATATTTCAAAAAAAAACTATTGATTTATTTTGTTCTAATGCTGGCACTCAACAATTTGGATCAATTGAAATTTCATCGAAAGATTGGCAGTCCACTTGGGAGGTAAATGTCATGTCTCATATTTATGCTGCTCGAGTATTAATTCCTCACATGGTAAATAATAAAAATGGATACTTTCTATTAACCGTGTCAGCTGCAGGTTTACTTAATATGCCAGGTGCTTTATCATATGCGACAACAAAACATGCTGCACTTGGTTTAGCTGAAAATCTATCAATTATGTACGGCGAAAAGGGCGTAAAAGTTTCAGCTTTATGTCCTCAGCTTGTTGATACTGATATGGTTAGAAAAGTAAAAATTCTTGACGATAATCACCCATTAATGAAAGATGGGGTTCTACCTGCAGAAGTTATTGCTGAAGAAACTGTTATAGGAATTGAAAGAGAAAAATTTTTAATACTACCACATAAAGAAGTATTAAAATATATTCAGGGTAAAGCCATGGATTATGATGCATGGCTTGATGCTGTGAGGAAATTAGTTCCATGAAAATCAAAAATAAAATTTTTAAATGGTTAATCTTTCTTAGATTTTATTTTCCAGAAATTTCTTTATTAAATAAGGTTTTATTCCTATGCCAATTATTTTTTTTCATTTCGAGTATTACACTATTCTTTTTACACATAGATAAACTAAATATTGCTATTTATCATTTGACAGCAAGCATAGTATTCTTTATGAGCATGAATTATTTGGTATCAAAATCATTTAAGCTCTAATTTGATTGTAAGGTTTTGATATCATCAATTAAATAACTCATTTCTAATTTTGACGTGCCGTTATAAACACCTCTTATCTGTTTATTCTTATCAATTAAAACAAAATTTTCAGTATGGATTAACGAGTCTTCAACCAGTAAATCAGATGAAGCAATTGCAAAATATCCAAATTGAGCAATTTCTACTATATCATTGATTTCTCCTCTTAAAAGAAACCAATTTTTACCATTGATTTGATTTATTTTTTCATATTTTTTTAATCTTTCAATTGTATCAGTTGATGGATCAACACTATGTGAAAGAATAAAAATATCATTATTGTCCGCAAATTCTTCTTGAATCAATTTTAAGTTATTAGTTAAATCAATGCAAATTGATGGACATGAAGTGAAAAAGAAATTTGCAACATAAATTTTGTTATCCATATATTTTTGATTTATAACAACGCCATTTTGATTAACAAATGAAAATTCAGGAATGAAATGTTCTGTTTTTCCAACTAGACTAGGATGAACAAGAGTTGCTTTTAAATCAGCAGGAGCATATCTTGGTAATTCAAATTGATTGTTTTTTGGCAAAATTTTAAACCAAAATAAAAAAATTAAAAAAATAGTTAATACAAATAATTTATTTTTCATATTGTATTTAAATTAACATTATTATGATAAGTTGGAAATGTAAACATACTTGGCGAAAGTCTGCAAAAAATACAGCTTGGTGCTTACTTGGTTGCTCAATCGGAGATTTTTCTACCATTCTTTATTTTCAACTTAATCCTACTGATTGGACAACAATGTCTATCATGATGTTAGCGATGATGAACGGTCTAATAACAAGCATAATGCTAGAAACCTATATTCTTTCAAAACAAATGGCTTTAAAATTGGCAATAAGAACTGCTTTTGGAATGTCCTTTATATCAATGATAGCTATGGAAGCAGCAATGAATATTACCGATGTTATACTTACAGGAGGTGCAGAGTTAAACGTATGGGTTGTTCCAATCATGTTGATAGCCGGCTTTATAACTCCTTGGCCTTATAACTACTGGCGACTTAAAAAGTATAATGTTAGTTGTCATTAATGAAGATAAGCTTAAAAAATAAAAATATACTTGTTACTGGATCAAATAGCGGTATAGGATTTTCAATTGCAAATGATTTACTTGAGGCAGGTGCAAATGTTGGATTACATTTTAATTCCAACTCAAATGGTGTTAAAGATTTACAGAATAAATTTCCAAATCAATGTCAAAGTTTTCAATGCGATTTCACAAAGACAGATGATATACCAATCTTTTTCAATAAAGTTATTTCCAATTTTAAAAAACTTGATGTTCTAATTAATAATGCAGGTTCAGCAGTTATGAATCCTATTAATAATAATGATAAGGAATGGATAGATAACTGGAAAACAATAATGAATATTAATTTATTGTCATCTGGAATTTTATCTAAAAAAGCAATTGAGCATTTCATAAAAAATAGGTCTGGAAGAATAATCAATATTGCATCAAGAGCAGCCTTTAGAGGAGACACACCAGACTATTTAGCTTATGCTGCCTCTAAAGCTGGGATGGTTGCTTTAAGTAAATCAATTGCACGTGCTTATGGTAAAGAGGGAATCAAAGCGTTTTCTATTGCTCCTGGTTTCACCAAAACAGCGATGGCTCAAAAATCTATTGATAAATATGGAGAGGATTTTGTCGTTAAAGACATTGCTTTAAATAATTTAACTGAGCCTGAAGATATTTCTCCTATTGTAACTTTAATTTGCTCTGGAAAATTTGATCATGGCACAGGCTCTTGCATTGATATAAATGCTGGTAGCTATGTTAGATAAATGAGTTCAATTCTTATAATAAATATTTTTTCTGCTTTTTTTGCCACAGGATTAATTTGGACAATTCAACTCGTACACTATCCTTCAATGCATTTTGTAAGTAAGGATAAATTTGAATTATTTCATTCTTTTCATCAGTTAAGAATTTCTATCATTGCAATGCCTCTAATGGCAATTGAACTGATTACAACAATTATCCTTTTTATGCAGAACATTGATAATGAATCAAGTTTAATCTTCAAAATTAATTTAATTATTGTTACACTAATTTGGTTTTCAACTTTTTTTATTCAAGTTCCTCTGCATCAAAAGCTTTCAAAAGGTAAAAAAACCTCGCTCATTGATAAGTTAGTTTTGACAAATTGGTTTAGGACAGTTTTGTGGACTTTAAGATCAATTTTAATAATATTTTTTTTATATTTATTGCGATGACTATTTAATTTGATGAATATTTATTTATTTTTAATAGATTCTTGAAATTATGAATGAATTTATACTTTTTGGTACAACACACATAATTACGCTAATAACAATTTTTACAATTTCATTTGGTTTTGCATTTTATGTTAAAGATTCATATGTACAGCATAATTTCCTAACATTTGAAAAATGTTTAGCTTTTATTTTAATTATTAATGAGCTTGTAAAACCTTTTTATCTTATAGCGCTTGGAGAAGGTGCTTACAGATGGACCAACACAATTCCATTACATGCTTGTCATATTTCATCATATGCTACAGGACTTTTTTTGTTAACCAGAAATCAAAAGCTTTTTGATTTTGCATATTTTTGGGGTTTTGGTGGAGGAACTATGGCATTATTAACCCCAGATATTGAATTAACATTTCCAGATTTAGATTTCATAACTTTATTTTCAGGACATGGACTATTATTTTTTGCACTTATTTATATTACTTTTGTAATCAGACAAACAATTACATTTTCATCTTTTAAAAATGCACTTAAATATTCTTTAATGATTCTCCCAATAATGTATTTACTTAATGTGCTGATTGGTGGTGATCCTGGTTATGAAGCTAATTTATGGTATTTAATGAAAGCACCTGCCGGTGAATCCTTGCTATCTTTTTTTCCAGAACCACCGTTTCATATTTTTCCACTTTTCCCATTAGTAATGTTTGTTTTTTACTTATTATATTTACCATACAAATTGAAAGAGAGCAAAAATGATTAAAACGATTTTAGTTGCTTCAATTTTCTTTAACATTTTGAGCGCAAACGATAATTATTTAAATAAAAAGTTTCCTACAATTGAAGGTATTTCACTATCAGGAAATAATGTAAAATTTCCTGATGTTTTAATTGGAAAGCCAACTGTTCTAGCTGTTGCATTTAAACAAAAAGCACAACTTTGTATAAACTCATGGGCAGATGAATTTTTTCCAAGATATGGTATAAATAAAGATATACAATATTATGAAATACCAATGCTTGGAGGTCACTGGACAATGGCTAGGAATTGGATTGATGGCGGGATGAGAGGAGGAGTTCCAAAGCCTCTGCATGATTACACCGTTACATATTATGGACCTCTAAGGAGTTATTATAAATCTTTAGGCATTTCCCAAAAAGGTGATTGCTATATGTATGTTCTTGATAAAAATGGTATTGTTATTGATAGATTTAATGGATTCAGTACAAAAGAGGGATTAGAGTCAATGTTTAGTCTTTTAGATTCTTTGAAATGAACAAGGTAACCGATAACTATCAAATTTATCTTGAGGCAACAGAAAAGGCTGCTATTGCAGCTGCTAAGCTAAGAGGAAATAATGATGGAAAAGCAGCTGATAAAGCTGCAACAGATGCTATGAGGTCTGTTCTAAAAAAATCCAAAATACTTACAAGAGTTGTTATAGGAGAAGGTGAAAGAGATGATGCACCTATGTTATTTATTGGAGAAGAATTAGGAAATCAATCCAGCTCTTTAAAAATTGACATAGCAGTTGATCCACTTGAGTGTACTAACCATTGTGCTAATAATTTACCTGATGCATTAGCTGTATTAGCTGCATCTGAAAAAGGTTCACTTTTACATGCTCCAGATACTTATATGAATAAGCTTTGTGGTTCAAGTCCTCTTGTTGGAAAAATTAGCTTAGAAAAATCTGTAAAGTTTAATTTAGATGAAACTGCAAAGGCTCTAAAAAAAAATAAGGCTGATTTAAAAATAATTGTTATGGATCGAAATAGACACAAAGAGCTCATTAAAGAAATAAAAAATGAAGGAGTTGAACCTATTTTAATTGGTGATGGTGATGTATCAGCAGGCTTAAAAGCTGCAGAAGGGAAAGTTGATTTATTGTATGGAATCGGAGCAGCACCTGAAGGTGTCATCACAGCTGCAGCCGTTAAATCCTTAGGTGGTTTTTTTGAAGGAAAACTTTTTTTTAAAGATAATAACTTTAAAATTAGAGCATTAAAAATGCTTGGTGATAAAATAGATAAAGTTTGGACAGCAGATGAATTATGTAACTCTAATGATACATTTTTTGTAGCAAGCGGGGTTTGTTCAGGTTGGATACCTGGCGTAAAATTTGAAGGTGAAAAAGCTACTGTAACATCAAAAATCATTTTTGCTGATTCTAAAAAAAATCTCACTATAACAAATGAGTATATTAATGGAGAAAAAAATGTCTGAATTACATGCCATAGCACATAAAATGGTTGAAAAAGGTAAAGGTATATTAGCAGCTGACGAAAGTACACCTACATGTACGAAAAGATTTGAAAGTATATCAACTGAATCAACTGCTAGTACAAGAAATTATTATAGA
>Ga0209433_10000525_pt1 | contig 11839 bp, 9 predicted proteins | sample METZYME_5_50m_FD_187552 | JGI IMG/M metagenome (GOLD analysis project Ga0209433, IMG submission 187552) | Marine microbial communities from oxygen minimum zone in mesopelagic equatorial Pacific - METZYME_5_50m (SPAdes) (version 2) | ecosystem: Environmental > Aquatic > Marine > Oceanic | place...
AGCTAAATCAGCCAAATAAACATTGACTTTTAATACTTTTTCCATTGAAGAACCATTCTTTTCAAGTTCTTTTTGAATTTCCTTAAGAACATGATCAGTATGTGCTTTAATATCACCATCAAAGTGCGCACCCTTTCCTGCGATGTAGAGTGTATTTCCATGTTTAACCGCTCCAGAAAAAAGTGGATGTTGTTGATTTTTAACAATATCTCCTACAATTTTCTTTTTTGGATTTTCAGCAGCTTTGAGACTAGAGAGTCCAAAAATACCTGCCAATCCAATACCTAATTTTTTTAAGGCTGATCTTCTTTTATTTATTTTTTCCATAATTTAATTTTTACCACATTCTTTTTTTAATCAATTCTTTTATTTGCTCTTTGGGTACAGGCAATTCATCAATCTTATCCCGAATCCATTTTGAAAAATCTTTTTCAATTTCATCAGACCATTTATTATCTATTTGGCCTGGTGTGTACACACCTTCCTTTAATCTTGTAATCCCAAATAGATCTCTTAATCTAACGACCTCCGAAGTTATTACAACCTGTTCTGCAAGATGTGCTGGAATAAATATTACTCCCTCTTTTTTTGCTAAAACTACATCTCCAGGCATAACAGTAGCAGCTCCAATTCTTATGGGATAGTTGATACTAAGAAGCATAACTTCTGTTAAAAATGAAGGATGCCAACCTCTTACAAAAGCATTGAATCCATCAATCTCAGAAAGACCTTCTAAATCTCTACTCGATGCATTAAAAACGACTCCCGTTTTTGATTTTGCATAAATAGAATTACCTAGATTGTCACCAATCAATGTTCCATCAACAATTTTTCCAAAACCATCAGCAACATAAACATCGTGTTCAACCAATCGATCTATGGGCCAAGAATTTGTATTACCAATTTCGCCATTTTTTAAGCCTTCATTTTTTATTTGATCTGAAATATCTGGTCTGTTAGGCATATACTGAACAGTAAGTGCTCTTCCAACAAATGGTACATCATCATGTAATGGTTCCCAGCCTCCCTCAAACTGATTGTGATAGCCTTCATTTCTCAGCACGCCCCAAGCTTCCTCAATTGTCACACTTTTCATTCTTTCAAGAATATTGGCGGACACTTTTGGTCTTCCATCATCAAACCTTTCACCTTCCCAATTACTTGTTAAAGATTTCATTTGCTCAACACTTAAAGCTTGTGAAAAAGAAAAACTAAGAGTTAAACAAAATATTAAGTTTAATAGAGTATTAATTTTTAAATTTTTCATCTTATTTATTTTTTGGTTCTTTATCTCTCCACCATGTCGCAAGTGAAGATCCAGATATATTCATCCAAGGTCCAAATATTGCTGGAGCAAGTCCTACTGTTGATATTTTACCCATCTCCAAAGCTATGCCAGTAGCTAATCCACCATTTTGCATTCCGACTTCAAAAGCTATTGTTCTACAATCTTGCTCACTCATTCCAAACACTCTACATCCCCAGTAACCAAATACATATCCAAGTAAGTTATGAATTATTGCTGCAAGAATCAATAGTAACCCAATTGAGAGTAAATCATCACGACCTGCAGCAGTAATAATCATAATTATAAATCCGATCCCAGCCATAGAAATTATGGGCATTGCCTTATCCAACCATTTTGCTTTTCCATGAAAAAAATAATTGAAAATCAAACCTAACAAAACTGGAACAATTACAATTTTAAATATGCTAGTCATCATGGCAATAAAATCGATTGGAACAAATGAACCTGCCAGGGTTTTCATTAAAAATGGAGTCATAATTGGTGCCAATAATGTTGCAACCGCAGTAAGTGTAACTGAAAGAGCAATATTGGCTTTTGCAAGATATGCCATTACATTAGACGCCAAACCACTTGGTGATGATCCAATTAAAATTATGCCTGCCGCAATTTCCAATGGAAAATTAAATAATGATGCTAATGAGAATCCTAGGATTGGCATAATTGTAAACTGACACACTAAACCAATCAAAACACCCTTGGGCATTTTAATAACGCCGTAAAAATCTTTGAAACTCATAGCTGTACCCATTCCAAACATTATAATTTGTAGCAATGGGACAATTAATGTTTTGAATTGAAAACCATTATTTTCAATAAAGTACTCAGGATAATACATTGACATAGCAACAGCTGCAAATATCAAAACGGTAAATGTAAATCCTTTAAATTTTTTTGTTCCATTGATTCCTAATGCCAAAAAAAGTAAAAAGAATATTGTACTGGGCCCTGTTTCTTCAAGATTACCTGAAAAAAATATGAATAATGTAACAGCAAGTGAAATAATTGAAATTGAGAAAAAGATTTTGTTTAAAATTTTCATAATTATTCGTTCCATAATTTATTAGAGATACCATTAAGATCATAAACAATTTGACCATCTTTAATTGTAAGCTCACACTCTAGTTTTTTATCACCTTTTATTTTTTTGTCTTTTGTATCTACAAAGCCAAATTGACCTTTTCTTAAATTTAAAATTGCAATGTCTGCCACTGAACCCACACTTAAATTTCCTAAATCATTTCTTTTAATCACCTTAGCTGCATCCCAAGTTGTTGCTGTTACAACCTCTTTTAAATTTAAACCTATATTTAAAAACTTAGACATAACATTTAGTAAATCCTTCATTCCTCTATTCATACTTCCTGTATGAAGATCCGTACTAATAGTATTTGGTTTTAATCCTTGAATTATAGCTGGAATTGCTTGAGAAAAAGCAAAACTTCCACCGCCATGACCAACATCGAAAATTATCCCTCTTTCTTGTGCTTTTTTTACAAAAGGAAAAAGCTTATTATTTGCATCAACTATTGACATTCTTCCTAAAACATTAGCATATGTGTGAGTAAAAATATCGCCTGGTCTCAATTTATTAAGAAGCAAGCTGTCTAAAGGCATTAAGGGCTTACTCCCGCCAAAATCAATCATAACGGGTACATCTGAGATTTCTCCCGCTTTAACAACTCTATCAACAGGAAGCCAGTTATATCCATTGAAATGAGCTAATTTAATACCGACGATTTCATCAGGATATTTTTTTACAATCTCAGCTGTCATTTCTGAATTCATGTCATCAATATTCTGCTCAACTGCTCCACCCTGCATACCAAAACCAACAATATTCAAAAAGGATAATACTCTTGTTTGTGACCTATCGATTACCTGATTTTTAAAAACCTCAAAATTTCTCCAGCCAGCTCCACCAACATCAACAATAGTTGTTATTCCTGACCTAAAAGAAAAACCATCAGGAGGGAGTGCAGAAAAACTATTGCTTAAATACCTATTTGGTATAGTACCATGAAAGTTGTGACTGTGGATATCAATTAATCCTGGCACAACTATAAGACCGGAAGCATCAATAACTCTTTTAGCATCTTTTAAATCTATTTTTTTACTTACTGCTACAACTTTATTTTTTGAAATAGCAATATCATAGACATCATCAATTTTATTTTTTATATCGATGACATGACCATTTTGAATAAGTATATCATAATCTTGAGATGAAATTGATAAACAAAACAGAAGCAGGATAATAGAATATTTAAGATTACTTTTTTTATTCATCTCTTTTACTTTTGTATTGGTTGTAAAATATATGGAAAAGACTAAAATTATTGAATTGAACAATAAGCGGATTAAAGTATTTTTTAACTTCAATTTTTTTCTCATCCATATCTATGATGTCATTTTCAATATCAGGTGTCGCAAAATGACTAAGTTGTTTTCTTTTCTCCATTCTGTTTAATTGTTTTTTCCCAAAATTTTCTCTTTTACCTTGAAATTCAATTCTCCATATTTTTCCTTTTCTACTATCTGCAATATACATTGATCCATCATCGGAAAATGCTATTCCCATAGGTCTGTATTTTGCATTTCGAACATTTACAATTGGATCAACTTGAGCAAAACCATCTGCAAAAATTTCATAATCTCCACTTGGCTTTCCATTCTTGAAAGGAACAAAACCTACGAAATATCCAGATTGTGGATATGGAGCCCTATTGGTTGAACCATGAAAAGCAACAAATGCTCCATTTCTATATCTTTCAGGAAATGCATCACCATTGTAGAAAACTAAATCATTTGGTGCCCAATGACCCGGAAATCCAATTATTGGATCCTTGAATTGATCACACCTTCCAATGATTTCTCCATCACCACCATATTCAGGGTTCAATAGTTTTTTGTTTTGCATTTGATCATAGTAGCAATAAGGCCAACCAAAATTATCACCCTTCTCAATTTTTATAAATTCTTCGGAAGGTAAAAGTGCACTTTCCCATTTGCTGTATTGATTTGGCCACAATCTCGCTAGATCATCTCTACCATGTCCAACTGCATAAAGAGTTTTATCAGAAGGATTCCAATTCATTGCTACTATGCTTCTTAAACCTGTTGCAAATAATTCACCGTCTTTTTGTGTTTGATTTATTTTGTCGGCTTTGAATCTCCATATACCACCATGTAAATCCAGGTCTGGACAAGGATCTCTTCCGGGTGCAAGAGGAGTTCTTTTAGGATCTTGACAAGCATTATTTGGTGCACCAAAAGGGACATATATATACCCTTCATCATCAAAAGCTAAAGGTTTTCCAATATGTTCATGTGAACCATGTTCGTGATCATCAATAACAATAATTTCGGGACTCGATTTAGGAACTAGATGATTATGATCTAGCTTAACACGGTAGATAGTTAGCTGAGAACTGTAATACAAATATCCGTTATAAATTCTAGCTGAGGTTGAATATGAGCCTCTTTGTGGAATGTGATATTTACCAAACTTTACAATTGAATCAGCTTTACCATCTTTATTGATATCTCTTATTGCCGCTAAGACTCCATCATCACTTTGTCTTCTAAACTTAACATATAAGTCTCCATTATTTTTAACGTCCATATGTCTTACCGTTTCTGCTATACTGTCAACAAATACAGTAGAAATAAATCCTTCAGGAAGATTGAGTTCTGTTGTCTTACTAGTTTGATTACATGATGAAAAAAATAAAATGGATATTAACAATGAAATTGTTAAATAGGATTGTAATTTCTTAAATTTAATAAACACAGAAATAAAAATTATTTATTTAAATTACGAAAAAATGAAGAATTACCAGGGCATGTACTTAGTGTTAATTACTATTTTAATAGTTAATTTTTCATGTAAAAATAATGAGGTTCTTTATGAAGCTAATGACTATGCATATGTCGGAGAATTCACAAGAGGATTAGAGGGTCCTGCTGTCGATAAATATGGAAACCTTTATTTTGTAAATCCATATAAAAATGGTTCAATCGGTAAAGTTGATACAAATGGAAACTTTACAGTTTTTATAGACCAACTTCCAAATAACAGTGTAGCAAATGGGATTAGGTTTGGAAATAATCAAGAGATGTTTCTTGCAGACTACACTGGTCATAATGTTTTGATTATTGAAAAGGATGAAAAAATTGCTAGCGTTTATGCTAATGATTCAACTATCAATCAACCTAATGATTTAGCAATATGCTGTGATAATTTATTATTTGCTTCAGATCCAAGTTGGAAAACTAATAGCGGTAATCTATTAAAGATAAAAGATGGTGAAATTACCTATTTAGAAGAGGATATGGGTACAACAAATGGAATTGAAGTTAGCCCGGATGAAACTAAATTATATGTTAATGAAAGTGTTCAAAAAAACATATGGGTTTATGACCTTGATTCTGATGGTAATATTTCAAATAAAAAATTATTTTACTCATTTGAAGATTACGGATTAGATGGAATGAGATGTGATAATCAGGGAAATTTATATGTAACAAGATATGGCAAAGGAACTATTGTAAAATTATCAAGTGACGGAGAGCTTTTGAGAGAAATAAAATTAAAAGGAAAAAAACCTTCAAACCTTGCATTTGGTGGAAAAGATGGGAAAACTATATATGTAACATTACAAGACAGAAGTTATATTGAAAACTTTAGAGTTGAAAATGCTGGTAGAACATTTAATCAATCACTCTTGGGTTCTCTAAATTATATTGTAACTAGTGCAACATCATCTTCATCAACATATGATTAAAAGACCTTTTCTATTTGTTTTTTTTATTTTTTTTTCATGCAATATTTCTGATGAAAAAATTTTGATTCATAATGTTAATGTAATCGATCCGTTAGATGGAATTTCCAAGAATACTAATGTTGAAATTTCAAATAATAAAATTTCAAGAGTAGGTAAAAAAACTTCAATTTTTTATTCAAAAAAAATTGATGGAAGTGGTAAATACTTAATTCCAGGATTATGGGATAGTCACGTTCACCTTTATTTCGATCAAGAGTTGGCAAAAGATATGCCTATGCTATTTTTGAAATTTGGTATTACCAGTATAAGGGATACTGGTGGAGATTTTAATTTTTTGGATAGTATAAAAAAACTTTCTGAAAAATATCCAAAAAGCTATCCTCGTTTAAAAATATCAGGCCCCTTAATTGATGGGAAATTTAACGTGTATAATGGAGAAAGGCTTCCAAATCTTTCAGTTAAGACAGAAAATGTTAAAGAAACTGAAAGTGTTGTCAATAAACTAATTGCTAGTGGAGCTGATTTCTTAAAAGCCTACGAAATGTTATCACCCGAGCAGTTTGAAATAATAATGAAAATTGCGAAAAAGAAAAAAATAAATGTAACGGGACATATTCCACTAAGTATGGATATAGAAACAGCTTCAAATCTTGGTTTAAATAGTTTAGAGCATATAAAAAATTTGGAGTTATGGGCTACTAAAGATAAAAATGAACTTTTAAAAGAAAGGCGAGGAATGATGAAAAATACACGAGATTTGAGTGGCCTTAGTTTAAGGGGGATGATTCACAGCACTCAAAAAAATTATGCAATCAATAATTTAGATGAAAATGAAATTATAAAAATATATGATGCTTTATATAAAAATAGTACATGGCAAATACCAACTATTTCAATTTATAAAGTTCCCATATATAAAATATTTAAAAGTGAGTATTGGATTGAAAATTTAAAATACTTACCAAAAAAAACTAGAGAAACTTGGAAGCAAAGAATAGATTTTTCAAATGATAAGATTGATCCTAAACAAAAAGATTTTTCAGACTGGATTCAAAAAACGACTGGTGAAATGTATGATTATGGAATTAAGTTTATGGCAGGAACAGATACACCCCTAGGGTTTTTGATTCCGGGATTTAGTCTACACACAGAATTGGAATTATTAGTCGAAAGTGGAATGAGTGAATTGGATGCTTTAAAGTCGGCAACCATTAATCCTTCCCGTTACTTTAAAATGGAAAATGATCTAGGCTTAATAAAAGAAGGTTATATAGCCGATTTAATTTTATTAAACAAAAATCCTCTTAACAACATAAAAAACACACTCGACATTTATGCGGTTATTAAAGATGGTGAAGTATATAAAGAACCCATGAGGGCAGATTGATTAACCTAGTGCAACATCAAGACTCATCATTACAATAAAGCCTGCAATCAGTCCCATGGTTGCTAAATCAGTATTACCTCCTCTTTGACTTTCAGGAATTACTTCCTCCACAACAATAAAAATCATTGCACCAGCAGCAAATGATAATGCATAAGGTAAAATTGGCCAAACAAGTATTACTAAAGCTGCTCCAATTACAGCAAATATTGGTTCTACTATAGCAGAGAGTTGACCCCAAATCCATGATTTAGATCTACTAAAACCGGCTCGTCTAACGGGCATAGAAACTGCAAAACCCTCAGGGAAATTTTGAATTCCAATTCCTATACCTAAAGCAACAGCAGCTCCCAGGCTATAAACATTAGCAAATTCAGGAATAACTAAAGCACCAAAAGCTACTCCAACTGCTAAACCCTCAGGTATGTTATGAATAGCGATTGCTAGAACCAATAAAGAAGTCTTTTTTAAATCAGTTTTTGGTCCTTCAGCTTCATCAATTTTTCCAAAGATATGTAGATGTGGAATAGCCTTGTCGATTATAAACATAAATAGTGCACCGACAAAAAATCCAATTGCTGGTGGCAAAAATGAAGGCAAGCTAGATTGTCCTAATTCATTTTGTACTTCTACCGCATCAATAGCGGGGGCAATCAAAGACCAAAAACTAGCTGCAATCATGACACCACCTGTAAAACCAAGGGCCATGTCAAGAGCTTTTCGATTAGAATTTTTAAATAAAAAAACTAAGGCAGCTCCAATTGCAGTCATGATCCAAGTAAAAAGACCTGCGTATAGAGCTTGCATGATAGGGCTTGTTTGAGATTGAAAAAATTCTAATATATATTCCATTATAGTAATTATTTAAAACTTTCAAATGCAATTGAAAGTTGTTTTTAGTTCACCAGGTAAATATATAAATTAATAATTTCTTGAGAGAAGTTTATTACTAATGTCTAATAAGTTGTTCTTATTTTCAGATTGAATATTTAAATCCCCAATACAACTTATTGCTTTTGATGAGTAATCGTGAGATAATTTTTTTGTTTTTAAATCAACCTCAGCATCTTGATAAAAGGTTTTAATTTTTTCAATTTTAATATTATCATCAATTTCTGTATCATGAAAAATTTGATCTAATTTATGTGAAGCTTCGTTTGAGCATATATCTTTAAATACATGATACATAACTGTTTTTTTTCTGTTTATCACATCACCTCCAATTTTCTTACCTATTAATTTTTCATATCCGAACAGATCTAAATAATCATCTTGAATTTGAAATGCTAGACCTAAATTCAAACCAATTTCATACAACAACTTTAAATCGGTTTCTGAAACGTTGTTTACTATACCCCCCATCTTTAAAGAGGATCCAAGAAGGACCGCAGTTTTGTATTTAATCATATGTATATAGTCAGAGAATTTTAAATCTTTTAATTTTTCAAATTCAATATCTAATTGTTGACCCTCACAGATTTTCAATGCTGTATCGTTAAAAATCTTAATCAATTTTTTTTGTATTTCAGATTGGTAATTTTCTAAACATTTGTAAGCTAATATTTGCATGGCATCTCCAGAAAGTATTGCTTGGCTAACATTCCATTTCGAGTGCACGGTCTTATTTCCTCTTCTAATTTCAGATGAGTCCATAATGTCATCATGAACTAATGTAAAATTGTGAAATACCTCGTTAGCCAAAGATGCTGGTAATGCATGCTTAATATCTTCATTATATAAACTGCTTGAAATCAGTGTTAGTAGAGGACGAACTCTTTTGGATGGTAGTTTTAAAAAGTATTTAATTGGATCATAAACTGCATTGTCATTTAAGTCGTTTATAAAACTATCTAGATAATCTTCAAATAATTTAATATGGTGATTAAAACCTTCCATTATAATAAATGCTAAAATACATTATATAAATATTAAAAGGGTAAATTAGATGTGTAGAAACTTATAAAACTTATCCAGTTTTTATAGTTTCTTTTAGATATTTGTAAAATATGTTTAGAAGTCATAATTGTGGTGAACTAAAAATTAATGATGTTGGTAAGAATGTCAAGCTTGCTGGATGGGTTCAAAAAATTAGAAATAAAGGGTTTTTAATTTGGATTGATCTAAGAGATCGATATGGCTTAACTCAACTTATTATTAACTCTGAAAAAAGTTCAAAAAAAGTTATTGACTCTGTAAAAGATATTGGAAGAGAATTTGTGATTCAAGTTGAGGGAGAGGTAATTAAAAGAGAGGCTATTAACAAAAATATTTCAACAGGTGAGATTGAAATTTTGGTTTCACAAATAAGCATTCTAAACTCTTCTAAAGTCCCCCCCTTCACAATTGAAAATGACACAGACGGCGGTGAGGAGCTGAGAATGAAATATAGATATTTAGATTTAAGAAGATCTATTCTGAAGGATAATATTATTTTTAGAAATGAACTAACATTTCAAGTTCGAAAATATTTAAAAGAGCAAGGATTCATTGATATTGAAACTCCATATTTAATTAAATCTACACCTGAGGGAGCTAGAGATTTTGTAGTTCCATCAAGAATAAATCCGGGTGAGTTTTATGCCCTTCCCCAATCACCTCAAACATTTAAACAACTACTAATGGTTTCAGGATTTGACAAATATATTCAAATTGTTAAGTGTTTTAGAGATGAAGATTTAAGAGCCGATAGACAACCTGAATTCACTCAAATTGATTGTGAAATGTCGTTTGTTGATCAAGAGGATATTCTAAATACTTTTGAAGGTTTAGTACAAAATTTATTTAAAGTTTGTATTGGTGCATCTTTAGAAAAATTCGATCGTATTTCTTACGGCAATGCGATGGAACTTTACGGATCAGACAAACCTGATACACGATTTGGAATGAAGTTTCTAAACCTTTCTGAAAAAACTAAAGGAAGTGGTTTTAAAATTTTTGATTCCAGTGAATCTATTTATGGCTTTAATATTGAAAACGGAGAATCTTTTTCAAGAAAAGAAATTGATTATTACACTGACTGGGTAAAGAGACCTCAAATTGGTGCACTAGGTTTGATTTGGATAAAACACAATCACGATGGGACAACCAAATCTTCTATTGACAAATTTTTTAATGAAGAGCAACTAAAATCAATGACAGGTTCAAAAGCTGGTGATCTAACTTTTATAATTTCAGGGGACAAGAAAAAAACATTGACTCAGCTCGGTTCATTGAGAATACATGTTGCTGAAAAACTAGGTTTGAGAGATAGAAATAAATTTAACGCATTATGGGTAACTGACTTTCCTATGTTTGAATGGGATGAAGATTCTAAAAGATATCATGCAATGCATCACCCATTTACATCACCAGTTGAAAATAAAATTGAGGAAGATCCAGGGTCAACCCTAGCCAATGCTTATGACCTTGTGATTAATGGTAATGAAATAGGTGGTGGATCAATAAGAATTCATGATCAAAAACTTCAGGAAGAAGTTTTCTCAATTTTAGGATTTTCAAAAAAGGAGGCTTTTGATCAGTTTGGATTTTTGTTAGAGGCATTTAATTATGGTGCACCTCCGCATGGTGGAATTGCATTTGGATTAGATAGGCTGGCTGCTGTAATGAAAGGTGAAGAATCAATTAGGGATTACATAGCATTTCCAAAAAACAACAGCGGCCGTGATGTTATGATTGATAGTCCCTCAAAAGTTGATAAAGACCAACTGGATGATTTAAATATAAAGCTCAAATAATTGTTAATCAGGATTCTTCTTTACATAATTTTTATTGTAGATCTTTTCCTACTTTTTTTTGGTTTATTCAAAAAAAACACTAACCTAGAATTAGGTGATAAGTTAATTGGCATAAGCGTTTTTATTTTTTGCTTTTTACTATTGCCCCTATTTCTTTACCATAGATATCGAAAAAGGAATTTAGAAGACTATATGTATAAGGACTAAAGTTTTTTAAGTTTTCTTTTTTTTATAAAAAAAGCATCAATTAATAATTTACACTCTTTTGATAAAACACCATAAGAAACTTTTGTTTTAGGGTGTAATGTGGTCTTTAATTTTCTATATCCCCTGTGTGGGTCACTGGCCCCAAAAACTAGCCTTGTTAATTGAGCCCAATACATGGCTCCTGCACACATTTGACATGGTTCCAAGGTTACATATAATGTACAATCCTTTAAGTATTTACCTCCCAGATGATTTGCAGCTGATGTAATAGCTTGCATTTCAGCATGAGCAGTGACATCGTTTAACATCTCTGTGAGATTATGAGCTCTTGCAATAATTTTATCATTTGAAACAATTACAGCACCCACTGGAACTTCATCTTTTTCAAATGCAGCTTTAGCCTCAGATATTGCCTTATTCA
>Ga0209433_10000526_pt1 | contig 11837 bp, 10 predicted proteins | sample METZYME_5_50m_FD_187552 | JGI IMG/M metagenome (GOLD analysis project Ga0209433, IMG submission 187552) | Marine microbial communities from oxygen minimum zone in mesopelagic equatorial Pacific - METZYME_5_50m (SPAdes) (version 2) | ecosystem: Environmental > Aquatic > Marine > Oceanic | place...
CAAGCCCCTTGCCCCGAGTCCGATCAGAAGTAACCCAACAAGTCCGAACAAAGCATCGTCCATCACGAATGCCATTTCAGTGGTGGAAGGGTCCCTGGTCCCACTGAAGAAATCTATCCAAAGTACTTTCTTCCCCTCTGAGTAAGCCCCTATGACAAGGTTAACTATCGTCAGGAAAACTGCCCACGTTCCCAACAAAGCTAGGGCTGCCGACAAGGTCTTACTCGGACGCATTAAGGAACTCATCCACTCAGATTCACTCATGGTACAACGTCCCCGGGACTTAGGACTTCTGTATAATCATTATCTGAGTGCACCTGGATTCATAATCTGCTTTGGAGAGCATATTTCTCCTCAGATGCCTGGGCCACTAAAGCTTCAGATTCACTCAAGGTTGAGATTACATCAATCCCTCTGGGAACAGCGGAATTCACTTGTTTACTTCTACCTCCTCTTCCTTTGCTAACATTTCTGGCCATTATCAGCCCAAGGGTGTCCAGCTCATTCAGTAGAGAAGATATCCTCCTTGCTGTCAGAGGTTCGACTGAAATTTTCAAACAGGCATCCGAGTATGTCCTGAATACTTCCCCTGTGCTGATATTTCTTAGGCCATTCTCCTCATTGAGTTTGATGGAAAATAAAACCAGTTTTTGGTGCAGAGGAAGAGTCCTCAAGACAGGAGTTACCTGATCGTATTCTAATTGGCTCTGCGCCAATCTTACGTGAGGGGGAGAGACCAATTCATGTCCCTCCTGCTCGGCCTTTTGGACGGAGATTCTGAGAAGGTCCAAGGCCCTTCTAGCATCCCCGTGTTCAGATGCGGCCAATGCCGAACATAGCTCTATTACGCCATTTCCGATAGAATTCTGTCGCAAACCTGTCTTAGCCCTGTCTTCTAGAATATCCTGAATCTGCGCGGCCCCATATGGGTGGAATACTAGGTCCTCCTGGCTCAGCCTTGAGCTGACTCTCGGGTCCAGATGTTGAGTAAAGTGCAGATCATTGCTGATACCAATTATGCAACACCTTGAAGACTTCAGAACGGTATTGAGATTCGTGAGATTGTAAAGGATACCATCTCCAGCCCTTGCCACAAGATTATCAATCTCATCGAGAACAATGATGTGGACGCCTCCTTCCCTGTCCATTCTTGTGACCAGAGTATCTAGGACTCTGTCTGTTGGCCATCCAGTAAATGGGATAGGGGCATCTCCCCTGTGGGATAGTTGTGAGGCGATATTTTGTACTACCCTGTACTTAGTGTCTATATTCCTACAATTTATCTCGTAGCTGAATACAGGCTCACCCATTTCCTTCCCCTTGTCAAGAAGCTGTGAGAGTACATATCTAGTGACTACAGTTTTTCCTGAACCAGGAACTCCGTAGAGTAGCATATTCGACGGGATGTGCCCGTTCAATGCGTCAACAAGATTCCTAACCAGCGCGTCAACCTCTCCTCCTCTGTGAGGGAGTTTATCAGGTTCGAAGGCGTGATCGAAAGCCCTCCTATCAATAAACAAGCTCTCTTGCCCAAGAATCTTTTCGAAAATGTTTCTCTCCATTTTCTAACACTCCTCGCACATGTCGCTGAACCACTCTCCTACTCCCCATCTGAGTGGATGAATAGCCAACGCGGATTGACAGCGAGCAAGCTCCAGATAATAAGCCTCTCTGAAGAATCAGGAACTCAAGTTAGTTTACAACAGTAAATTGCATTCAAGTTTACTTTCTACATCAGAATTTTTTTTTCCCCAACAAACAACCTTCAGTATCACGATTTTACATTTTTTTACCTGATGTAAATATCTCACTCTGTTAGAAAATATCTATTCTAAGAATACAATAAAACAAGCAATCATGAAGTATGAATGATACTCAATTTTTTTGACTCGAATGATCTGGACTATTATATCATCAGAATAATTTTGAAGAGCTGAGGTATATATGTATGTTATTTTTTTGGATTATTATTTATAATTTTAAATGTCCCGTCCTCAAATATTTGAAGTGCGTCAAAATCTTCAAGCTGGCATATTGTCTCTGGCAATGCAGGCATCTGGAAACCCTCTTGACAGCCCTTCGCAGAAGAGTAGTTGTGCGTCACGAGAATTTTCGCATGGGGATTCCTTTCTGAGAGTTTGATCACATCCGAGGGACGGTGATGATGAGGAAACTCACCAATATCAGGAACTCCCATCTCCACTACGATAACGTCGGCATCCGGGGCTCTCCGATCTATCTCCGAACATGGCCCAGAATCCCCGCAATGAAGGATACTAAATCCGCTGGAATGTACAAGCTCGTATCCATGAGGGTCAGTTTCAGGATTGTGATTGACAGGGAATCTAGTGAACCTCCAACCTGTGTCCCCAATGGGCCCATTTTCCTCTTCATTCCAAGCAACCATCGAATCCAGCGGATCCAAACTACCGGGGAAGCCCGTTTCACACAAACCATGAAGGATTTTTCTCCCCCCAGGGCGTAAATAGACATCCATTGCTACCTCTGAGTCTCTATTGGTTACATATTTCCTCTCCAGAAGCAAAAAGGGGAATCCAAAAATGTGATCCCCGTGCCAGTGAGTGAACAACAGATGACGAATCTCTCCACTCGAATGCCCAGTTCTCTTTAGCTGAGTAATTACCGTCGGAGGTGCGTCAATTAGGATATTACCGTCAATCAAGGCCAACGCATGCATCCTTCCGTGAGGAGAAAATGCGTTTCCGGTACCCAGAAAATCCACTCTCGCCATGGTCCTCGGACTATGTTCAATGACTTGACTTCATCGCAGTTAATGACCCAGCTGGAGATTTGGTATTCCATTTATTCATAAATGGGCTTCGTTCCGACGGGTCAGTGATACAATGACGCAACCCCGCTCTATTCTGATTCTCTATGGCTCTCAGTCAGGAAACTCCGAGGAACTCGCTGAACAAGCAGGGAAGGCTTGCTCCAGTCATAACCTAAATGCTGAGGTTAAGTCCATGGAAGATGTCCAAATTACCGATTTACAATCACAAAAGAGAGTTCTCGTTTGTTGTAGCACTTGGGGGGATGGTGAACAACCTGATAACGCTGAGGATCTATGGGAGGCAGCAAATAGTGGGGCAATCAGTAGCCTAAGTGGATTGAGTTTCTCAGTGTTGGCATTAGGAGACACATCATACGATCTTTTTTGCGAATCAGGGAAAGAATGGGACGCTTGGTTTGAGAAGATGGGGGCTTCCCGGATTCATCAGAGAGTTGATTGCGATGTTGACTATGAGCAACCCGCCTCTGAATGGATTGCTGCCGTAATCCCGAAGATGGCCGAGATTGAGGATGATATCTCAGAGGTCGAAGATAACTCCTCCGAGCCGGTAGCTTTGGAAGTAAATATTGAGACGCCAAAAGTAGCCACGAAGAAAGATAAATCACAATGGTCTGCCAAGAATCCATATTCCTCCCACCTAACCGAAAATTATGTTTTGAACGGAGAGGGTTCGGGTAAAGAGACAAGACACATAGTCTTCGATCTTGGCGACTCAGGATTGGAATACAAAGCAGGAGACGCACTTGGAGTCATTCCTGTATGTCCCCCAGAACTCGTACAAGAACTGCTGGATGCATCCAATCTAAACGGCGATGAGATAGTGGAAACCCATCAGGGCGAAACAACAATCACAGATGCACTGACAAATCACTACGAGATTCACCGTGTATCTAAGAAATGGATTCTCAATCTCGAGGAGAGGGTTACGAGTGAAAAGCCTCTCGAAATTAAGATTTCATCAAGAAAGAGGGTTTCGACCAAGGACGGAGAACTAATTGAAGATTGGGAAAGCTCAGCGGGGACAGGGGATTCTCCAGATAGCTACCAAGAGATCGGGGTCGTGCTTAACCCCGCAGAGATTCTATGGAGGGACCTTTCCGAAAACTCAGACTCAATGGAGGATTACCAATGGTCAAGAGATTATGTGGATGCATTACAGGATTTCGGCCACGTAGGATTCACTGCCCAGCAACTAATTGAAGGAATGGACAGACTCAAACCTAGACTCTATTCTATCGCAAGTAGTCCAGATTTCGAACCCGGCAAGGTCCATCTCACCGTCGGTATAGTCAGATACAATCATCATGATAGGGATCGAACAGGGCTTGCGACTGGGTATCTGGCTGACAGGTGTAGCGTATACTACAGATCAAAGATTGATGTCTTCATGTCCCCGACTCGATCCTTCGTTCTACCTGAAGACGGGTCCAAGGATTGTATCATGGTGGGGCCGGGAACTGGAATTGCACCGTTCAGAGCATTTCTACAGCAAAGAGACTTGAACGGAGATACAGGTAGGAACTGGCTCTTCTTTGGTGACTGGACGGAAGAAGGGGAGTATTACTACAAGGACGAGATGGAATCTTGGAAGGAAAGGGGAGTGCTAGACAAGCACGACTTAGCGTGGTCAAGGCAAGGGTCAGAAAAGGTGTATGTCCAGCACCTCATGAAGAAAAATGGGGAAGAGATCTGGAATTGGATTGACGGAGGAGGGTATTTCTATGTCTGTGGAGATAAGAATTACATGGCAAAAGACGTGCACTCAACACTCATTGAAATATGCTCAGAGTTTGGTTCTATGACTCTAGAAGAAGCTAAGGATTTTGTCGAAACCAAATTGATGAAAACGGAAAAGCGCTATCTCAGAGATGTCTACTGATGCGCTGGTATGACACCTTTCTTCCGATTCAATCATAGGGTCCCCATATCACCGCTCCCCCGATGTTTAGGAGGGTACTCATCGCGAACAGGGGGGAGATAGCCCTCAGGATTCTTCGCTCACTAAGGGCGATGGGTGTCGAAGTAGTGACAATCCACGGTAAGGAAGACCGACTGTCTCTCCCGGTTAGGCTGGCCGATGAGTCAGTCTATATCCCACGCTCAGACCCACTTGCATCATATCTGGACATTGAAGCGATAGTGAGTGCCGCCAAGGAGGTTGGTGCAGACGCCGTTCACCCTGGATATGGATTCCTCGCTGAAAATCCAGTCTTTGCTGAGAGATTAGAAGAGGAGGGAATCACCTTCATAGGCCCTAGTCCGGATGTCCTACGCCTCCTTGGAGATAAGATAGCAGCCAGAGATGCCATGGTCAAATCAGGTATTCCCGTTGCCCACGGCTCAGACGGTCCCGTGTCAGATCCCGAGGAGGCGTCCATCCAGGCTGCAGAAATCGGATACCCTGTGATTATCAAAGCCTCAGCAGGAGGAGGCGGGATTGGAATGCAAGTGGTAGATTCCCCGGAGGACTTTGACAAGGCTTTGAGAATTTGTCAAGGTAGGGCCAAATCAGCTTTTGGGGATGAGAGGGTTTTCCTTGAGAAATTCATACAGGGAGCGCAACACATAGAGTTCCAAGTGATAGGAGATGGTGAAAAGGCCATACACCTCGGTGAGAGATTCTGTTCGATTCAGAGGAGGCATCAGAAGATTCTGGAAGAAGGTCCATGGCTGTCAGAAGAAGTCAGGACAGACTTAGGCTCGAAAGTAGTTGCAGGGGCTGAAGCAGTAGGATACAAGGGCTTAGCTACATTCGAATTCCTCAGAGATTCAAATGGTGATTTTTACTTTCTTGAAGTCAATCCAAGAGTGCAAGTTGAGCATACTGTAACTGAGATGATTACTGGCACGGATTTAGTCTCTATGGGAATCAGAGTGGCGGCGGGAGAGGGAATACCATTGACCCAAGACGACGTACAGATCAGTGGCCATGCTATCCAGACCAGGATTAACGCAGAGAATCCGAGGACTCTTTCCCCCTCTCCCGGAAGACTTTGGGAATGTCATTGGCCAAGCGGACCGGGAGTAAGGGTAGATTCCCATGCTCACACTGGATATGACATGCCAGCTTCCTTCGACTCATTATTGGCGAAAATAATAGTCTGGTCCCCAACTAGAAATGAGGCAATCTCAAGGATGAAAGCAGCGTTGGATGAGACCATGCTACTGGGAGTAGATACCCTAATACCACTCCACAAGGCGATTCTCAATAATCAAGATTTCCTGTCCCGAGATATCACAATCAGATTTCTGGAAGAGCACCCAAACCTCCTTGGCGGTGAATAACTTGGAGATGGTTATAGTTGGAACAATCTTCTATGATGATATCGAGACTCCCTCGGAGAAAGCGAATGGCATCCTAGGTGGATCCGCCCCACACTCGGGACTCGCGGCCTCATTTCATCTGAGACCACCACCTGGCTCTCCACCGAGAATTGGCGTGGTTAGCGTTGTAGGTCAGGATTTCTCGACATACCATCAGATGGTACTTGAAGACGCTGGACTCAATCTGGCGGGTGTGGCACTTAGTGATGGAGAAACTGCGAAAAGGTATCGGAAGTATGACTCAACTATGGGAAGAGTAGGTTCACAAAAAATAGAATCAAATGTTCTTGAAGACTTCTCCCCTATCTTGCCCCAAGCATGGACCAGCCCCGAGGTCCTTCTTTGTGCAAATTCTAATCCCAGCATACAGTTGGAGGCTCTGAACCAATCATCGGGTTCTAGAATAAATGCGCTGGATACCAGCGAGAAGTGGATTAAGGAAGAATATCAGAATTTATCTCGGGCAATGAGGTTATCTGACGTAGTTATTCTGGATGAGGATGAAGCTAACCTTCTATCCGGAGAGAAGGTCCTCACTCAATCAATTGCGACAATCACTTCTGGTGCATCCTTACATGGAGGTGTGGGAGCAGGAAAGGGCCCTAGAAGCCTAATCATCAAGAGAGGGAGCAGTGGGGTTTTGGCGCATCTCCCTTGTGGGACAATCGCGCTCCCGGCTTACCCTATGGAGAATCCCGTAGATCCCACTGGATTTGGGGACACCTTCGCAGGAGCATTATTTTCCTCTCTTGTGGGTCATGAATCACCACTGAACGATATTGAAGTGATGAGGAAATCATTGGTTCATGCATCAGTTTCCGCCTCGTACTGCTCGGAGGGGATGGGAACCAAAGGCGTTCGATCTTTAGGTAGAGGGAAGTATCATGCGAGGGCCGATAGATATCGGAGGATAGTGGGGATATAATTACTCCAACCTTCTGACACCTGGAATGTGGTGCTTCTCTCCTTTTGATTGGGCTTTCCTTAGTTGAGAGAACTTCAACCCCCCACTTGGAAGACTTAGTCGTCGTTGCTCCTTGACTCTTCCAGATGACACCCTGTCAACAACCGAATACAATGCTTCCTTAGCTGAGACTGGATGAGAATCTTCAACTATTGAATTCCTTGAAACTAGGTCGGCCTGATGATCTTGGTCACTCCTCAGTCTGATATGTTGGGAAGACTGAAATCTCTCTCCTTCTCGACCGTTGCCCCCATCAGGATCCCCATATTGTGTCGAGTAAGTCTCCTCTTTCATGTGCCTCATCCTGCTTCTTGGCCGCAATAAAGATTCTATCCAACTAGGTTTACTCCTCTCCCTTATCGCCAATCCGCGACTTAATCTACCTCCATTCATAGAAGCAACTAGACTTGAGACTCCAGGGTAGTCGTGCAAATCTGCAGTTTCCCTACCTGGGTTTGTTAGAGATTTCCTTGAATCTGCTTGTTTTGCCCTAGCCTGCCTCACTATTCCTGGGACACACTCTTCCCTTACTGCCTCTTGGGTGGGGCTCGGAAGTAAACTCTCTCGTCGGTAATCGGTTGTGGGTGCCCCATGTTGTGAATGTGCCCTCCTTATCATTTCAGAGCTTGAAGGCGAGCTTATCCTGCCCTCATTAGTTGTGATGGTTTCGATGGGGTTGTCAAAGCCAACAAATGAGTTCGCCTTTGGCTCATGAATAACATCATCATCAAACATACCTCCAAAACCAAACATATCGGAGGGCTCATCATCGATCGCATCAAATCCATTTTGAATTTCGGGTGGACGCTCCTTCTCCCTGTACCAAGACGCCTCTTCCCTGCCCCATGCCCTCTCGTAAGCCGAAATTGCGCTATCCCCGGATGTCTCAAAAGTTCCAACTTGTACTGCATTTGGATTCACCACTGTATCATTATTTGATCCAGACTCCTCTTTCACATCCCCAAACATATTGAAATCAAAATTCATGCTCTCGGAAATCGCAGGAACCCCTTCTCTTGAATCAATGATAACTTCAGCCTCTATACCACTCTCAATAGTCTGTATTTCTGGAGGAGATGGCGGCCAAGGGAGAGCCTTTGGTGCTGGTATTCCACCCGCATCTTGGAAGGCTGGAAATATAGGAAGCTCATTTTCAATCTCTTCTAATCCTACCCTAGCTTCCTCCACACTTAATCCCCTACGTAGCCTATCGGTCATGAGGCACAGCCTCATTAGAGAGCCCTCTCTTCCTCCAATCATATGCCTAGATTTGTTATCGTCTTCTATCACGAGAACAGAGCTCCTAATGCGGAAATAGGATAGTGTGGCAAAAGCTCCGGCCAACGAGACGATCCAACCGATTGGCGGCACCAGGATGGAATATCCAATAGCGACCGCTAAAGCGCTAATTACAGGTGTTCCTGAAGGCAAGATTGGGATGTTTATATGCCTCATTTTGGATATCGAGTTGAGATCTACCCTGAGTCCTTGTCCTATTCTGTTCTCTATGGTCAGCTGTCGCTGATTAAGAACAGCAACGAAGTTCCCTCTCATCCCGACCAAACTCAGGTTTCCAATTAGCTCAGATTCACCTTCCATTCGGTCGGGCTTATGCCCGACTGAGTACATCCCAGTTGTCGAGCGTCAGATTTCTCGTATAAGCTCTGGGGGTGATGCTTCATTCAATTGCTCTCTTAGAGGGCAAACGAACTCATACCGGTGATACTTCTGAAATAGTTCCGAAGATCCTCATGGGAGTGGCGTCTAATTGGACAATAATTACTACTCCGACTCCATCCTTTCTGACTACCAGTGGGGTTTCCCAGTCAATGGTGATTAATTCACCATCCATTCCCACAATCCTGCCAACTTTGAATTGTAGATTTATGGAAGCATGAACTATGTCGTTTATCGATAGAATCCTTTTTTGAAACTTTGTTGTATTTAGCTTGTATGTGGAAGAATTGACCTCAGTCATTAAATCGGATCCATGATGAATTATCAACGACCCTTTTCCCAGTGAATTATCGTCGACACCTCGGAGTGCTACTCCGACTCTGTCTCCGGTAATGGCTTCTTCAACATCATCGTCCATTACCTGCAGGCTCCTCACTACACCGTTATTCCCTCCCGGGACAATTTCTATCTGATCATGCTTCTTAATCGAACCAGACTGAACGTACCCTATCCCCACAACTCCTATTCCCTGAACGTTAAACCTCTGATCAATCGGGACTACAAGGCCATCATCGCCTTCCCTCTCTCTATGCAATGAGAACAACTTCTCTCGAAACTCATGCGGTTCCGGAGGCTCCTCTATAATGTCCCATTCAAGCTCCGCCTGCTGAAAAATGAACCTAACTTGATTTGGATCCATCCAACTCTCCGATTTTTGATTAATCATTGCGACTCCCGACTCTATTCCAGAACTTTTCATTGCTACCAAAACTTCTCCGAGAGCCGCATCGATTTTTGTAACCTCAATGAATCCAACACTAGAGACATTGAGTACTGATAGCAGGGGCCTGATACTTTCAGGATGCTTCAGAGGCCTCAAAAGAGAGAGAATCCTAGTTTGGGTCGAGCTGGTATCCTTGAAAACATAGGAATCTATGTCTCTGGAGTCATTTTTCTTAGCCAGTAATTTAGCGAGGTCATCGGACCCATAGAATGCCACATTTACTACCGTCATGGTATCACCGGGACAATTATCGACGCATGGCATCACGGGCAGACTTGGCACTATCCCACTGAGCACGCTCTTCATCGTTAGAAGGAACAAATTGAGGGACTTCTATCGGCCTCATATCGCCATCAATTGCAACCATGAAAAAATATCCTGAGCAAATCAACTCAGGGTCCCAATCTGACCTTGTCATTCTGCATGACCTGACCAATACTCCGACAGTCCTTGGTGATGTCCAAACCACCTTTCCTATGGTCCTGATGATATCTCCCTGGTATGCCGGCCTCTCGAATTTCAAAGCGTCCACGGATACTGTAACGAACTCCTCATGGGCGAACTTGCTGGAAGCCAGCCCCGCAGCCCTGTCCATTATCGACATTAGGTGGCCTCCGAACAAAGTATTCAGCGCATTCGTATCTCCTGGAAACACCTCATCTAAGAGTACAACAGGTTCGGTTGACCGCGGCTCTCCCATGCTCCTCGAGCTGATGCTGGGGTCTGCCCCCCTTCAATCCTCCATTAAAAATCTCAAAAAATCCACAATTTAACCGCTGTATTGAATCGAAGAAACTCTTCGGGTATGCATGGATGACAACTCCTTGACATGGAGAGAGATAGTAATTCAGGATCCGGATGGCGGAGATTTAGTACTCTGGCCACACCTTCCATGTGTTATCATGCCGAGTAAAGTAAGGTCTAGGAAAAAATGGGATGGATTAGCCCTCACAATCTCCACAAATGACTTTCTTTACATGATGGAGGATTACGAAAGGGAGAAGGAAAGCCCCGGCGCCAATGTTGAGGTCGCGATATCCTCGGGAACACCGATATCAAGGCTATTGAAAGACCTTAGAGAGTTGGATATAGACGGCCCCCATATTCCTGACCCTGAGCCAGTTAGATTAGTATCCCATGCTGAGAATGCCAGAGGGGGCCTGCCAATATTTCTTATAGAGCCAGAAATTGATGATGAAATGTGGTTTGATTGGCTTTCCAGATGCGCGGAAATGGAAGTTAGAATAGGATCACTGCTTTCTCGCTTGACTATGTCAAAGAGGTGGAGGAAATATGCTCAAAATGCAGTATCTTTGATCCAGAAAGATACCGACATAGACTCCGAACTTGGAGCCGCATCAGCCACTTGCTATGCTTGGGAACAAGAATCTAACAAAGACATTGGAGAAGTGTTGGTCTTGGAAAAAAATGTGCGTCTAGCTTCAAGGATCAGAGGGGCACTCGCTAATCTTAGGAGCAGTAGCATTGATGATGATGAAACGTCACAGCCTACTCTGATGGTACCCGTGCATCAAGCCAGACTCCCATCTTTGGCAAGGGCTATCAACAGCTGGCCCGAACCAGAAACAATAAGGAGAATGAAAAAATGATCGTTACACCAAAATTCACCACTGAGACTCAAAACTTCAGATTCATTCCATCAGTGCCAATAAATCATGATGATGCTGTGTCTATGGCTTCTGGAACGAAGGCAGGGGACTACGTTGTTGTCTCACACGAGCAACCAAGGGCCACCTATGTGATTGAGCCTGGTGGCTCCATTCTGGTACATGGACTATCCAGGGTTGAGGTTGCAGAGTTAGCAGTCCAGGAGCTACTTCTTACAATGGGGCTTCCACTTGAGGGGCTGACTGTGGAGTCTGGAGAGCTGATTGTCAGCTTCTCATTGGGGAAGGATGTGAACTTGGAAATTTCTGAAAGAAGGTTTGCTGATATAGAATATGACTCACGGATAGAGGCCCTCAGAATTAACGCATCGCTCCACAATGCGACAATCATTCTGTTTGACAATGGAAGAGGGGTGGTCTTGGAACAATCTTCCAGAAAGGTGTCTGAGATGGCCGTAAGGCATTGGGCTGAGAAGCTAGAAAGTGAAGATGCTTTGATGTGAGAAGATGCTGGTGGATGGGAAATGGCAAGGTCCTATAGTAGACCAGCACATGCATCTGGATAGGGAAAATAGATTCATCTCTGCGGCAGGGGAGTTTTCGAGAAGCGGTGGGACGGAAATTTTTCTGGTACACAAGCCATCATTC
>Ga0209433_10000527_pt1 | contig 11831 bp, 9 predicted proteins | sample METZYME_5_50m_FD_187552 | JGI IMG/M metagenome (GOLD analysis project Ga0209433, IMG submission 187552) | Marine microbial communities from oxygen minimum zone in mesopelagic equatorial Pacific - METZYME_5_50m (SPAdes) (version 2) | ecosystem: Environmental > Aquatic > Marine > Oceanic | place...
CAATTGGGCTAACTTTTGGAATCCTAGCTACACTTCTATTTTGTTACAAAAGCGGAATTGTTAAACCCACTGAAAACTTTCGTTTAATGGTCGTTTCAGCAACTGGTGGTATAGCTATTTTATATTTGGTAAATATTATAATGTCTCTCTTTGGGAATAGTATTGGATTTATACACTCAAATGGGATTGGTGGTATAGCCTTTTCTCTTTTTGTTGTAGCAATTGCTTCATTTAATCTAGTCTTAGATTTTGACTTTATTGAAGAAGGTTCTGAGGTTGGTCTTCCTAAGTATATGGAATGGTATGGAGCATTTTCACTAATGGTAACTTTAGTCTGGCTTTACCTTGAAATCCTCAGACTTTTGGCAAAGATTAGATCGAGATAGGTCTTGGAAAATTTATTTTTTATAATACTTGCCGTTGTTTCTCTTTTAGTTTTTTTTAAGCTTGGAAAAGTAAAAGCATCAAAAAAACAAACTGAAAGAGAAGATCGAATAAACCGGTTTAAATGACCTAGGAATTTATTATGTTAAAGAATTTATCACTTCAAGCTTTATTTTCAATTTGTATCTTATTTTTAAATACAGAGTTAACAGCAAATAATGCACCAATTATTTTGCCAGGAGCACCTGGAGAAGAATCTAGAAATCTAGATGCCGAGGATGCAACAAATATTGCTAATACCTCATATATTGAGGCTGATGTTAAGTTCCTTCAAGGAATGATAGTGCATCATGAGCAGGCAATACTTATGTCTAGTATGGTTGGTAAAAGAACAAATAATCCCACTATTGTGGATTTAGCTGATCGGATTGATGCATCTCAAGAAGACGAAATCAGCTTCATGGAAGGTTGGCTTAAAGATAGAGACGAGAGTATTCCGGGAGAAAATGATCATCATATGATGGGTCACCACGATATGGATCACCACGATATGAATATGCATTTAGAAATGGTTGGAATGGCATCTCCCGAGCAATTAAATAAACTAGAGAATTCAAAAAGTACAGACTTTGACAGACTTTTCCTCCAATTGATGATAGCGCATCATGATGGAGCTCTCGAAATGGTTAAAGAGCTTAAAAAATTTTCAGGTGCAGCATATGATCCAATTTTAAACGAATTTGTTTCTGATTTAGTGAATGATCAAGGTGTTGAAATTGAAAGAATGAATACTATTGCAGTCGGTCTATCTGATGATCCAAGATCTGGGCTGGCTCATGGCTTATATACAGCTGACGAAGCAATCTTAAATTTAGAATTAATTACTTCTCTAAGGAAACCTACCGGGTTTTTTGATCCTGGCAATCCCGAAGGTAAAGGATCAGAAGATCTGACAGAAGATAATGAAGGAAAAACAACTGCTGAAATATCAAGATCTCTTCGATCTCCAATGCTGAGTTTTGCAAATACCGACATGGCCTTTCGAGATGACTTACTTGTTGCTGGAAGTTATCACGGATTTAATATGTACAAAATTGGACCTGATGGCATTCCAAATCTTGTATCTTCAGTTGTTTGTCCAGGCGGTCAAGGTGATGTCTCAATTGTTGGAGATATTTTAATTATGTCTGTTGAGGAAAATAGAAGCAGGATTGACTGCGGGCTTGAAGGCGTTAGCAGAGATGCTAACCCTGACAGATTTAGAGGAATAAGAATATTTGATATATCAGATATAGAAAGGCCAAAACAAGTGGGAGCTGTGCAAACATGCAGAGGCTCTCACACTCATTCAGTTGTTGAAGGTCCAACACTAGATGGAAAAATCATTGTCTACAACTCTGGGACTGGTGGTGTAAGAGATGACGAAGAAATGGAAGAATGTGTTGGAAACATTGCTGGAGATCAGAGAACTGCCCTCTTTAGAATTGATGTAATAGAAATACCTATTTCAGATCCATCTAAATCTCGCATTGTTTCAAGTCCAGCTGTATTTGCTGACCCTGAAACAGGCTCGCTTGCTGGTCTTTGGAGAGGTGGAGATCATGGTGATGATACTCAAGACACTCGAAGAACTGATCAGTGCCATGACATTACAGTTTTTCCAACAGCAAAATTAGCTGCAGGAGCATGCTCAGGTAATGGAATACTTTTTGATATCTCAGATCCATATAATCCTCAAAGGCTTGACGTTGTTACTGACATAGGCTTTGCATACTGGCACTCAGCTACTTTTAATAATGATGGTACTAAAGTTATATTCACTGATGAGTGGGGTGGCGGAGGAAGAGCTAGATGTAGAGCATGGGACCCGTTAGATTGGGGTGCGGATGCAATATATGACATTGTTGATAATAAATTAGAGTTCAGAAGTCATTACAAAATGCCAGCTCCACAAATGGAGACAGAAAATTGTGTTGCTCATAATGGCTCAATAATCCCTATACCAAATCGTGATATTTTTGTTCAAGCTTGGTATCAAGGGGGTCTATCTGTAATGGATTTCACAGATTCCTCTAATCCTGTTGAGATAGCATATTTTGATCGGGGGCCAATCCTAAAGGACCTTTTAATTTCAGGAGGATATTGGTCAACTTATTATTACGAAGGTTTTATTTACGGCACTGAGATTAAAAGAGGTTTAGATGTCTTTAAGCTCTTACCGAGCGAATATTTGAGTGAAGAGGAAATAATAGCGGCTAAAAATGCTTATCCTGCTCAAGGACCAAGAGTATTTAATCCGCAACAGCAAGTTCCTTTAGTTTGGCCAAATGCTGGATCTGAATAATTTTAGCTAGCAAGCATGTATAAAAATCTTTTCACTCTTGGAAGAGTGCTGATTGGGATTTATTTTTTGCTTCCTGGGATAGCAAAAGTTTTTCTTTTTTCAGCAAATTTAGAGTTAGTGATTGCTAAAGAAGTTCCATTCCCAGTTTTTTCATTATCTTTGGTTGCAATTGCTCAAATCTTTCTTGGATCTTTTATTATATTTGGGAAGTATTTGCGAATAAGCTCTATTGGTCTGGCGATTACTACTTTACTGATAAATTTTTATATTCATGATTTTTGGAATTTAAGTGGTGACCCTAATCAAGCTCATGAAACGCAAAATTTTGTCAAAAATTTAGGGATACTTGCAGGTTTACTTATCTTATCTAAAGAAGAATGATTGCGGCTTTTGATTTTGGTATTTCAAATACTGATATTGCAATATCAGATAATGGGAATATTGATTTTTTTAATTTCAAAACTAAATTACCTGTGAAAGAAAATAATCTCTTAGAGCTTCTCGATAGAATCAAAATTTCATTTAAAGAAATTGATTGTATTGGAGTAAGTGGTGGTAAAACTAAAGATTTCCTAAATGAAATAAATGAAATCAAAATAATTCAGGTTCCTGAAGTTGAAGCAATAGGAAGAGGTGCTAAAGAAATCTTTGAAATAAAAGATTCTTTTTTAGTAATGAGTTTGGGTACTGGAACTGGATGTATTTTCGGAGATAAAGACAATAATTATCAATACATTGGGGGTATCCCAGTTGGTGGAGGAACACTTATTGGTCTGTCTAAATTGCTTTTAAATGAGACAAATATTGAAAGAATTTCCAAATTAGCAAATGCTGGAGACCGCTCTGAGGTAGATTTTTTGATAAAAGATGTTGTATCTGGGATAGATATTTTAAAACCTAATCTCAGTGCCTCAAATTTTGCAAAAGTTTCAGAGGACACTTACAGAAAAGAGGATATTGCAAAAGCACTTACCAATATGATCGGAGAAATTATTGGTACAGTTGCTTTTTCGAATGCCCATATTTTACAAAAAGAAGAGATTTGTTTTATGGGTAGAACATTTTTAGAGTCGAATGTAAAAAGTGCAATTGATGAAAGATTGGCAATTGCAGGTATAAACGGTATATACTCACATTCTCCTGGATTCGAGAATTGTCTCGGAATCTTAGATTTTATTAAAGAAAACTATTAGAATTATTTTATGGATAAGTCAGTATTAATTTTTTATGCGATACCAGTTTTTTTTCTATTGATAATAATAGAATTTATCTATGGATTAATTGTAAAAAATAATACCTACAGAATTAATGATACTTTCGTAAGTATTTCCATTGGTTTAATAAGCAGATTTCCTGTGATTCTAAATCTAGGCTTTAATGCCTTTTTATTTACGTTAGCTGCTACAACATTCAATCTTAAGCTGCTGCCACTAGATAGCTGGGCTACTTGGGTAATAGCTTTCTTGATGTATGACCTAACCTATTACATCCAACATAGAATGCATCATGAGATAAAAATTTTGTGGGCTACTCATGTTGTGCATCACCACGGAGAAGAGTACAACTTGGCAACTGCATTAAGGCAAACAAGTACAGGTTTCCTTTGGAAATGGATGTTTTATATTCCGATGATGGTTATAGGAATTCCAGCCGAAGTTTTTGCCACTGTTGGTGGAATAAACCTACTATATCAATATTGGGTTCATACAGAGCATATTCCAAAACTTGGATGGATGGAAAAAGTATTTATTACTCCATCAAATCATAGGGTTCACCATGCAAAAAATCCTGAATATATTGATGCAAACTACGGTGGTGTTTTTATTATATGGGATAGAATCTTTGGGACTTATATAGAGGAGAAAGATGATGTTAAACCTGTATATGGAACAGTAAAAGCCCTAAATAGCTGGAATCCTATCTGGGCAAATTTTCAAGTTTTCTACAATATGTTCTTAGATTCTATGCGAACTAAAAAACTTTCAGATAAATTTAAGGTTTGGTATGCGCCCACCTACTGGAGACCAAGCGATGTTGAAGCCAAATATCCAAGCAAACCTGTTGATCTTAAAAATAAATATAATCCTTTTATGTCAACTTCTACGAAGGTTTTTGCTGCTATACAGATGCTTGCAATGATTCTGATCTCAAATTCATTATTTTTGAATATAAATAGTTTTTCATATGAACAAGTTGTAATATTTGGTGCCATATTAGTAGTAATACCAACTGTGACAGCGTTGCTAATGCAAAATAGCCCTTATTCTCTTCTTTGTATTGGTGTTTTGAATATAGCTATATTGGCTATTTGTTTATCAGGCCTGGTGTCTCTTCAAGCACTTGCTACGCAATTTACTCTATTAACAAGTTTGATAAACATACTCTTTTTTATTTATCAAATAACACTTGCTGGTAAATATGAAGAATTCAAACTTAGTAATATCAGATCGTAGATTTCTAAGGTCACCTTTTTTTGATTGCTATCATCATAAAGATGTTTTGTATGGTGTCTATAACAATAGACTTTATCCCCTAAGCTGTGGATATGATGATCAAAGTGAATATGAGCATCTTAGGAAATATTGTTGTTTGTATGATGTGCCAGAAACTCCCTTGAGAATCACAGGAAAAGATCAGAAGGCGTTCCTAGAAAAAATATTCACTCGAAACATAGACAAAATCAAGGTAGGAAGAGCAGTTTATGCATTCGCATGCAATCATGAAGGTGGGATTCTTATGGATGGAGTTTTGATGCATCCCAGTGAAGATGAATTTATATATGTCCAGGCAAATGGTGATTTTATCAACTGGGCAACTGCAAACATTGGCAGTATGGATGTAAAGATAGAGGACTTTAATTCTTGGGTTCTTCAGATTCAAGGCCCAACATCTTTAAGCGTTCTTTCAAAAGTCACAGATATAGATTTAAAAGAATTTTCATATTACTCATGCGCTAAAGTAAAGATTCTTAATAAAGATTTCTATGTGTCTAGATCTGGCTGGACAGGTGAGAAAGGTTTTGAATTATATTCTGATGGAGAGAACTTTTCAGGCGAAGAACTTTGGAATCATCTCTTAGAGATCGGTAAAGAAGAAAACTTAAAAGCATCCGATATAGGATCAATGCATATCAGAAGAATAGAAGCTGGAATTCTTGATTATGGAACAGATTTTGATCAAAGATTTGATCCATTTGATCTTGGATTAGAAAAATTTATAGACTTTGATAAGGCTGATTTTATTGGTAAGAATGCCTTGGAAAAAAAAGAGAGAGGTGCCACAAAAATTAAAGGAATTAAATGTGCCTCTAAAAAACCAGCAGTTGAAGATGAGCTGCTTTCACTAGATGGAAAAGTAATAGGTTCTGTTACAGCAGGAGCTTGGTCCCCTTTCCTCCAAACTGGAATTGCAATAGTGCAACTTAGAAGTGATATTGGGAATATGAATAAAGCAAAATTAAAAACTGGCTCAGCTTTGCATGATGTTAAGATATGTGACTTGCCATTCCATGATAAAGAAAAAAAGATTCCAGTGGGTTAGAAATGTTTAGCGATAAAGAACTGATTTTTACTGCAGAGACTACTCCAGATCTCTCTATGGATTTAGATACTAGCGTACAAAAAATTATGCCTCTGGTTGGGTTGGCTGATGCTGTTAATATAACGGACTCACCAAATTGCAAGACTAAGCTATCAAGTATTCTAGTAGCTTCTGAAATCAAAAAAAAAGGGTTAGACGTAATTCTTCAACTTACCGGAAGAGACAGAAACAGAATTGCCATTGAATCAGAAATCATTGGTGCTGCTTCTATAGACATTAATAAGGTGCTTTGTCTTACAGGAGATCAGCCTGGTCCAGATGGTCCAAAAGCTGTAAATGAATTCAATGGAGCATCACTTATTGAACTCATTAGCATATTAAATACTGGAAAAATATCAGATGGAACTGATATCTCATCACCTAAAGAAATATTCTCAGGAGCTGCAGATGATTTGTACACTCATCAATCAAAACCTGAAGCTATTCACTCTTTGATATCAAAAATAAAGTCAGGTGCTAGCTTTGTTCAAACTCAATATTGTTTTGATATAAATGTTATTAAATTTTATTCAGATTTACTTATGAGTAGTGGAAAAGATGATTCATGGAAGGTTTTAGTTGGTATGGGCCCGCTAAAGTCTGCAAAGCAAGCAGATTGGATGCGTAAAAATCTTTGGGGTATCAATATTTCTGATGAGATTATAGGTAGATTAGATTCTTCATCAGATCCTGCTCTTGAAGGAGAGCTAATTTGTATCGAGCTTATTGATAAAGTAAGAGAGCTACCTGGAATTGATGGGATTCATTTAATGGGACCAAACTGCGAATCACAGTCCGCTAACATTATTAAAAGCTTTATTTAAAAAATGGGCCAATAAGGCCCATTAATCAAAATGTATATCTTAAATCTAAACTAAGATTTGTTCCTGGGTTAAGATATTGTTGTGCAGTTCCTTCTGCAAGACCTGCTACTGATACCCAATCCCAATACTTTTCATCAGTAATATTTCTAATTCCTAGCCGTAAGTCAAAGTTTTCACTTAGATCAAGATCCATAAATACGTCATGTGTAATGCTTCTTGGTGCAAATACAGCAGGAGTTGATCCACTTCTTCCTACAATTGGAGGCAAGCGTGGGCTATCTGCTGTATAAGTCATTACATAATTAGTTGAAACATTCCCAGACTTTGAAATATGTGAAAGACCATACTTAAGTTGATCTGGGGTAATAGATTCATTTATTAGATTATCTGATTCATTCAGTGCAAAGCCAGCAAAAGAAGATAATGTTTCGCTTATATTTCTTCTAATTTCAAACTCTACGCCTTTTGTTCTTACAGATTCTAAATTTTCATATCTAACCTGCAGCACTCCATTTACTGGTGGTAATGAATATAAATTGCTGTCAATAAAGTCCTTAAAATTATTTTTAAATAAAACTAATGACCATTTAACATCGTCTTTGGTTCCTCTAAGGCCAAGCTCATATCCTGTACTATATTCAGCTTTAAGATCTGGATTTGGGATAATTGTGTAGCCAAACGCATAATTCGTATAAGTATTATATGCATCGGTGAAATCAGGGTTTCTATACCCCTCTGCAACTTGTGCAAAAACTGATACTACGTCACTTAGGTCTTGAATTACTCCGAGCTTTAAGGAAGTTTCACTATCTTCTCTAGGCAGTAAAGGATGATTTGCAGGATTTCCAGCTGCAGATAAGCTGTCTACAATTGCTTTTTGCTCATAGTTATCATGCCTTAAACCAAAAACAAATGTGGTACTTTCACTCAAACTTATTCTGTCGCTAAAGTAAAAAGCATCTCTCACAACCTCACTATCTGGAAACGCTTTGTTTGGGAAAACCTCTGGACCAAAAAATACTCTATTTATTTCTCCAGTTATTAAATTAGTCTCATATCTATCTTTAGGTCTTGAATATGAAGCCTCCTCACTTTCAAATCCATATACTAAATCATGAGACGTTGAGCCAATGTTAAATTGCTTATATAGATCTACCGCAAATCCCTCTAGATCTTGATTAAAGCCATAATCTTTATGCTCTAAAGTAGGAGTGAAAGATGGGCCAAATGGACCAAAAGCTATCAATGCTTTAGTCTTATCTGTAACTTGTTTTTGATCTGTTGTTTGAGAAAATATTCTTACTTCACCTGAATCAAAGAGAATATTTCCAGATTCAAAGTTATAAGAAAGTGTAACTCTCTCTCTTGTAGAATTATCGTCACCGATGGATTCAGTCACTTCCTCTGCCTGAGGGAAATAAGATGTTCCCAACTCGTTTAATAGTGTGTATTTTGCATCGGTTTCTTGATTATCAACTGTTAAGGTTAGATCTGATCCATTTGCCATATTGAACTTAAGTTTCGCAAGCAATGATAATGAATCTCCCTCCATTGGATTTAAGGGACTAGTTGAATCATTATGAATCTCAAGCTCATTTACCTCTCTCGTTGTGACTTGAACAAGAGCTTCCATATTACCTGCGACAATAGCGGTCAGCGCTGAAATTTTTGAAAGTTGATTTACTGTAGCTGATCCCATCCCAACTGAAACAAATGGATTTCCGGCAGATGCTAAATCGCTTGGATCTTTTGTTGTGTAAGAAACTGTTCCAGCAAGACCATCAGATCCATAAAGAGCCGAACTTGGTCCCTTGAGTACCTCAACACGTTTTAAGAGAATCGGGTCTACTACATCTTTACCAAAGCCACCGCTCTGGTAGGCGTCACCAATCCTGATTCCATCTATAAGAATATTTACTCTTTTGTCACCTATCCCTCTAATTGTTACTCCATCATTCCTTGTTCGACCACTCCTGATGCTTCTCGGAACAGTAACCCCAATAGTATTTTCAAAAACTTCTTGTAAATCATTTACAACTCTAGTTTCAAGATCTGATTGAGTAATTAGGCTAACGGATCCTACTACATCTTTTGCAGGAACTTCAATTTTAGAAGATACCGTTACCACTTCCTCAATATCAGAATTATTTTCTTGTGAAATAGCAGCAATACCAAAGATTACTAAAAATATAGATGCTATTATCTTTTTACTTAATAAAATATTTGTCATAATTACTCCACGCCAATTGCGAATACGAATGAGAATGATTATCATTTACAATAGAAAAAAAATCAAATATTTTAACTAAATTTATGAAATATATACTTACACTTTTCATGGCTTTTTCATTTCAGCAGCAAGTTTTTGCAGTTGAATGTAGTGCCGCAAGTGATGCCACAAGAGTTACTGTTGCCGGTGGCTCAATAACTGAAATCATGTATATGATTGATGCGGAAGACAGCATTATTGCTGTAGATTTGACATCAAACTTTCCAGAAAGGGCCAGAAGCCATCCTCAGATTGGTTATGTAAGAGCACTTTCTGCTGAGGGAATTCTATCTCTTGATCCTACAATTATTATTGGTGAGAATGATATGGGGCCCCCTGCTGTTTTAGAGCAAATTAATAGAACCGGCGTTGAAGTTGCAATTGTGCCTGAGGAACATAGTGTCTTGGGAGTGAAGGCAAAGGTTAAATGTATTGCTGAAATAGTAAATAAAAAAATTGAAGCGGAAAGATTATTTGAGGAAAAATTAGATCCTGCGATAAATAAATTAGAGATAGCGTCTCAAAAGGTTTTAGAAAAAAATACAAAGGCTATATTTATTTTAGGTCTTCAAAGTGGTTCGCCATTAATTGGTGGAATGGATACATCAGCAAATGGATTAATTGAAATGATAGGAGCAAAAAATGTTTTGTCTTCTTTTGAGGGTTGGAAACCAGTCAGCACAGAGTCAATTTTAATGGCGGAACCAGATGTCATCTTAATTTCTAACAGAGGGCTAAGCGCTTTTGGTGATGTTGAATCATTACGACAACATCCCGCTTTGGCATTAACTCCAGCTGCTAAAAATAATAATATTATAGCTATGGATGGTATGGCTATGCTTGGATTTGGGCCACGTACAATATTTTCAGCACTTAATATTGCAAATGATATTTTAGACATAAATGATTAGTAGAGCGCTATCTCTAAAAAGCTCTATAACAGAATTTATTTCTTCTAAGCAATTATTAATCCTTTTTCTGCTATGTATTTTTACCTTTTTGAGCATCTTTATTGCCATAGGAACAGGTAGCTATGATCTTTCGGTCATAAATTTTCTTCTTGGTAAGACTTCAGGGTTACAAAATATCGTTCTTCTTGAAATAAGAGTTCCTAGAGTAATCCTTTCTGCAATTGTTGGAGCTAGTCTTGGAATAGCTGGTGCTGCTCTTCAAGGTCTATTCAGAAACCCCCTTGCAGATCCAGGACTTATTGGGGTTTCTGCTGGCGCAGCTTTGGGGGCAACTACAATAATTGTAATAGGAGCAAATTTCTTTCCAAATTTATACTTAGGAAGTTTCCTCTTACCTGTAGCAGCTATTTCAGGCGCATGTTTTGTAATATTTATGCTTTATGTTTTAACGAAAGGTTTTGGATATCAGGGTGTAACTTATATGCTGCTTGTTGGAATTGCAGTAAATGCAATTGCGGGAGTTGGTATAGGAATCCTCACTTATATTAGTTCTGATGCAGAATTAAGAAGTCTCACTTTTTGGACAATGGGTAGTTTTGGTGGCGTTACATGGCCCTTATTAGTTCCAGCGATAATTATTATATTTATCTCTTTAGTTTTCTTAATACCAAATGCCAGGAAATTAGATTTACTTCAGCTAGGAGAACCAGAAGCATATAGGCTTGGAATAGATGTACAAAGAGTTAAGTTAAGTATAATTTTTACGAGCGCATCCGCAGTTGGAGCAAGTGTTGCCCTTTCTGGGATGATTGGGTTTGTTGGTTTAGTTGTGCCTCATCTTGTAAGACTAATTGGTGGAGTGAATCATAAGTATTTGCTGCCAGGCTCAGCCCTAATGGGAGCCTGCTTGATGATTATTGCTGATCTGTTCTCAAGAATATTACTTCAACCAGCAGAAATACCAGTTGGATTGATTACAAGCGCAATTGGATCTCCTTTTTTTCTGTGGTTGATATTTAGAATGAAAAGGTTATGAGTTTAAATTTAGAATCAGTTAGCCTAAAACTGGATAACAGACAGATCCTTAAAGATGTTTCACTTGAGATAAATGAGGGTGAAATAGTTTCTGTTATTGGTCCAAATGGAGCAGGCAAATCTACTCTTCTCAACGTTTTAACTGGTGATATTAATCCAGATTCGGGAGAAATATCCTATGACAATAAACAACTCAAGCAGATTAGTATTCAAGAAAGAGCATTTACAAGAAGTGTAATGTCCCAAATGCAAACACTAGTTTTTAATTTCAGTGTAAAGGATGTAATTGAAATGGGATGGCTTCAAAGAGGAAATTCAGATTTTTCAAATAATTTCTCAATGGCGTTTAAAAATGTTACTAAAGAGTGCAATGTGCATAATCTTATTCATAGGAAATTCAATAGTCTATCTGGCGGTGAACAAAGAAGAGTTCATTTTGCTAGGACATTGCTTCAACTGTGGCGTCCTTCTGAATCAAATGATCC
>Ga0209433_10000529_pt1 | contig 11808 bp, 10 predicted proteins | sample METZYME_5_50m_FD_187552 | JGI IMG/M metagenome (GOLD analysis project Ga0209433, IMG submission 187552) | Marine microbial communities from oxygen minimum zone in mesopelagic equatorial Pacific - METZYME_5_50m (SPAdes) (version 2) | ecosystem: Environmental > Aquatic > Marine > Oceanic | place...
TCAAGTACTTTATCTTTTTTTTCTTTTGTTGTAATTTGCATGTTTATTAACTGAAGTTTGTGCGGGTGAAGGGAGTCGAACCCCCACGCCTTGCGGCACTAGATCCTAAATCTAGCATGTCTACCAATTCCATCACACCCGCAAAATAGGCTGCAAAGATATTATTTTTAATTTTCATAGATTATAATATTATCATAAGATGTATATTTACAATAAAAATGAGTTTTAGTATCAAAGGAAAATTATCCCAAAAATTAAGTATTGAATCAGGAGTTGCCAAGAGCGGCAATGAGTGGAAAAAACAATCATTTGTACTTGACACAGATGCTCAATATAATCCACTTATTTGCTTCCAACTTTTTGGAGAAGAAAAAATAAATTTATTGACTAATTTCAAAGAAGGTGAAATGATTGAAGTCTTTTTTAACCTGTCATCAAAAGAATATAATGGAAGGTATTTCCACAATATAGACGCTTGGAAAATTCAACAAATAAACAATGAAATTTATGATGATGAACCTCCACCTGTTTTTGAAAATGATTTAGACAAAGAGGATGACCTACCTTTCTAATAATGAATATCATTACTTCATTAGAAAAGTTTTTTAAAAATTTTTTACCCTCTCCTTTTTCCATAGCAATATTACTAACATTACTAACTATTCTCTTTGCTTATTTAGCTCAAAGTAATGAGAGCTCCAATAGCATATTAGAAATTATTCAGTTTTGGGAAAGAGGTATTTGGGATAAAGCACTAATGGTTTTTGCTTTGCAAATGATGTTGATGCTTGTACTGGGCTATTCCCTTGCACTATCCAAACCCATAGAAAATTTTATAAATTATTTTTTAAAATTTTGTGGTTCTAACTCGAGAGCTGCACTAATTATAACCTTCCTAACAATACTAATTTCACTATTAAATTGGGGACTTGGATTAATATTTGGAGCTATTTTTGTAAAAAAAGTAGGGATCTACGCGTCCAAAAATAATATTAAAATAAATTACCCTTTTCTTGGTGCTTGTGGCTACAGTGGTTTAATGGTTTGGCATGGTGGACTTTCAGGTTCAGCACCCATTAAAATTGCTGAAGAAGGTCATTTTTTAAGTGATAAAATTGGAGTTATAAGCCTTGAAGAAACTATATTCTCAGAACTAAATATTACAGTTTCAATTTTGTTAATTTTTATTGTGCCAACTTTAATGTATATTCTTGCAAAGAAGATTAAGGTAGCTGAACATGTGATTTCTATTGAAAAAAAAATCTCTGAGAATACCATTAATAAAACACTTTCAGAAAAAATTGATAATTCGTTTATTTTCTCAAAAATCATTGGTACTCTATTACTTATTTATCTTTTGATAAAACCCATGTATATTACTGATGGTTCCTTTATAGCATCAATTAACCCTAATCTTATTAATCTTTGGTTATTATCATTTTGTATATTCTCACATAAAAACTTATCCATTTTTATTAAATCCGTTAATAAAGCAATAATTAGCGCAGCTGGTATTCTCATTCAATTTCCTCTTTATTTTGGAATAATGGGAATTATGAAATACTCTGGACTGATTAATGTATTATCAGATTTTTTTATTAGTATTTCGAGTGAAAATACTTTCCCAATATTTACTTTTCTCAGTGCTGGCTTAGTAAATATTTTTGTGCCAAGTGGAGGAGGTCAATGGGCAGTACAAGGACCTATAATTGTTGAAGCTGCTAATTATTTAAATTTAAGTATTTCAAAGAGTGTTATGGCACTAGCTTATGGAGATCAAATAACAAACATGCTACAGCCTTTCTGGGCTTTGCCATTATTGGGAATTACAAAGATTAATGCAAAAGATTTATTACCCTATACGCTAATTTTACTTTTAATTGGATCAGTAATTTTTATTACCTGTCTTTTGATATTTTAATTTTTAACATCCAATAAATCTCTTAGTCCATTTCCAAGGTTTATAAATGACAGAACTAAAGTCATTATGAAAAGTCCAGGGATTATTGCAAGATATGACTTATCCATAAATATAAAATAATAATGGTCTCTTAACATAGATCCCCATGTTGGCACTGGTGGTTGGGCTCCAAGGCCTAAAAAAGACAAGCCAGACTCAAGCAATATAGCTGATGAAAAGTTTGCTGTTGAAATTACCAAGATGGTTGAAAGAATATTAGGTAAGATATGTTTAACTATCAATCTGCTTGATTTATACCCAAGAACTTCACCGGCTTCTACAAACTCTTTTTCTTTTAACGACATAAATTGTCCCCTAACTATTCTTGCAACATCAACCCACATGGTTAAACCAATTGCTATGAAAACTTGATTAAACCCTTTACCAATTGCTAAGGAGATAGCAATTACAAGAAGTAATGTTGGTATAGACCATGTTACATTTATTAACCACATTATAGCCTTATCAATATTTCCCCCGTAAAAACCTGAAATCGAGCCTAAAAAAATTCCTATAGCTAATGAAATTAAAACAGACAAGAAACCAATTGTCAAAGACACTTTCATACCATAAATTATTCTGCTAAAAAAATCTCTTCCAAATTTATCAGTTCCCATTAAGAAAAATTGACTCTGGATATTCTCTAAACCTAAACTACTACCTAAAATAAATTTTTCATTATTACCAAATTTTTCGAAACCAATCAGATCTCCGTTTTTTTTATTGATTAAAATAGAACCTTCTTTGATATAAATTTTTTTATTATCAATTAAAATAAAATCTAGTTTAGAAAAAGGTTTTAATGTTGCTATTTGCAAATTCATATCGTTAGCAAACTTTGATTTATCACTAACAATTGCAAAACCAAAAATTGAAAGCAAAACATATGTGAAAATTATTAAAAGAGATAATTTTGTTATTAAGCTTGCTCTGTTCAATAGTTCAAATAATTTCATTTTGATAATGATCTACCCTTCCATTCAAATTTAGTGAATAATGATATTATCATAATGTAAGGAATATAAAAACAATACAAAATCTCAACAAAAAAAAGATACTTAATTAAGTTCTTTTTCTTAAAAAATTTCAAAATTTCATGTAGAAAAAGTAAATCTATGATAAACTTAGAGGTAAAAATAAATATTAAGGGCAAAAACTCACTGTATAAAATGGAATTAAACACAAGAACAACCACATTTAAATGCATTAAAAGAATAAGAAATCCTAAAAAAATTGTGTCTTTATCTGTGTAGAATATACTTTTTTTTGTCCATCTTTTTCTTTGATTAATGAAGTCATTGATATTTTTTTTTGGCTGAGTAAATACAATTGCTTCATATGATTTCATAAACCTAATTGATTTTTTAGATTTCTTTTTTACTGAATGCATCAAGAAAACGTCATCGCCAGATGATATCTCGTTTCTTATTTTATTTTTATTTTTTTCAAAAATAGCCTTTCTTATTGCGAGATTTGCTCCATTACAAAAGAGAGGTCTTTGCAATCCAATTGAAGCAGCTCCTGTACCAATTAATGACAAAAACTCTAAATTTTGTATTTTATCCAAAATATTATTTTCAATAAACATAACTGGCCCACTAACCATAGAAACAGATTTATCATTGAAAATTGATAACATTTCGATAGCCCAATTTTTATTTAACCTACAATCTGCGTCTATAAATAATAATATATTCCCTTTGGCATGCTTGACACCCTCTTGTATGGCTTGTTTTTTGCCTTTATTTCCATTGCTGAGTTGATATAATTTAAAATCAAATCTTGATTTATTTTCTTTTAAAATTTGTAATGTTTTATCACTAGAACCATCATCTACCAAGATTGTTTCAATATTTTTTTTGGGATAGTTTTGAGCAGAAATATCTTTGAGAAGATTTAAAATGTTTTCTTCCTCATTTCTAACAGCAATTATTATTGAAGTACTTACGTCCAATGAAGAAAAATTTTTTTTCAAATTTTTCCAAGAAAACCGATATACAATAAAAACTATAGAATACAGTAGTAATATGATTAAAGAAAAAATTATCATTCTTGGCTTTTTAATTTATTAAAAAAAAGAAGACCAATTAATGAAGGTATTACTAGGTTTACTATCCAAACTAGTATTGTAGCAGAAATTATGTTAGTTGAAATATCAACCAATGCAAAAATCGCGAGAGCTGAACTTACTCTTACACCAGCATCTGTGATTGAAACGGTTGGTATCGCTGTTACGAATAGAATATATATTGGTTTTAGTATTACAAAATCTATTAAAGAAATATGAATGTCAAATGTTAGAAAAGCAATATAGTACTGAATTATAAAAATTATAAATCTAAACATTGAATATAAATATGCAATTAAAAGTTCTTTGTTGCTATAAATTTTAAAAACTTCAATTTGACTTAAGTATTTATTTTTTTTTGAGAAAATTGATGCGAGATCATAAATTTTGTTTGTGAAAAAATATAAAATGTTTGATATAATTAACGTAAAAAAAATTATCGAATAGTAATAATTTCTATCTAAATACTCATCAGTATTAAAATAGTTTGGGAGATAAAATAATGAAATTAAGCCAATAGTAATTGTAGTTAGCAGTTGACTATAATTGCCAATAAATGTTATTATTGAAGCCTTAATCCTATTTCCTTTTGAAATAAAAATAATTCTTCCTAAAAATTCTCCTGTTCTGTTTGGTGTTAAAAAAGAAACAGACAAACCAGAAAAAATCGCTTTCATGCTTTGTCCAAGATTCAAATATTGAACTTTAAATAATAAAAACCTCCACTTTTGTGCCTCTACAAACCACTGAACAAACATTAGTATGAATAATACAGATAAATAAAAATAATTTTTTTTTAGAAGCGGCAAATTTTGAGCGATGTTATAATCAGCAAACTTCGAATCAAATTGCCTGTACAAAACAAAAATTATAGTAAATGATATTAAAACTTTTAATATCTTCAAAATATTTGTTTTCTTTAACACTTTTAATTAGTATCTAAACAATAATACAAAGAAAATATGGTTAGCGATAAAATAATTTTAGGTATTGATCCTGGAACAATTATAATGGGCTACGGACTAGTGCACATAAGAAATAAAAACATTGAGCTAATAAATTTTGGTATTATTAAACTCGCTCAATATCAATCTCATCAAGATAAACTTAAAAAAATTTTTGAAAGAATCACTGAGCTAATTACAGAATACAAACCTGATGAAATTTCAATTGAGGCTCCTTTTTTTGGAAAAAATGTTCAATCAATGTTAAAACTGGGAAGGGCTCAAGGGGTTGCAATGGCTGCTGCACTTAATAAAAACATACCAGTTTTTGAATACAGCCCAAGAAAAATAAAAAAATCTATTACTGGAAAAGGGAATTCATCGAAAGATCAAGTGGCTGGAATGATTCAAAACCTTTTAAAAATGAAAAGTAAACCAGAAAACCTTGATGCAACTGATGGACTAGCTGCAGCTTTATGCCACCATTTTCAACGAGATAACACAAATAACAAAACTAACTATTCAAATTGGTCGTCATTTGTAAAACAAAACCAAAATAAGATTAAGCAGTAAACTTTAATAATTTACAAATGTTAAGCATTTCTTCGTTAGTTAATTTTAAAGGAGATTTGTTGAAGTTCATATCCTCAAAAGAATTTATTGGTATTAAATGAATATGAGCATGAGGAACATCTAATCCAACAACTGACATACCAATTCTGTCGCAGCTTATTTTTTTTTTCATGTTAATAGCAACTCTTTTGGCAAAAGAAAATAAACTATTGTATGAATTTTCATTAAGACTAAAAATATTATCAACTTCTAATTTTGGGACTATAAGTGTGTGCCCTCTTCTTAAAGGATTAATATCTAGAAACGCAATGTTCTTATTATCCTCACAAACTATATAAGAAGGCAATTCTCTTTTTATTATTTTGCTAAATATTGAATGTGAACTCAAATTGTAATATCTAGTATCTTAAATTTGATAACTCCAGAAGGAACTGAAATATCAACAATTTCACCAACTTTTTTACCCATTAGACCTCTTCCAATCGGAGAGCTTATTGAAATCTTCTTGTTTTTCAAATCGGCTTCAGATTCAGAAACTAGCGTATATGACATCTTTTGTTTAGATTGAATATTTTCAATTTTGACTGTAGTTAAAAGTTTAGCTGTAGATAAATCGATATTTTTCTCGTCTAATACTCTTGATTTTGACAACTCATTTTCTAGCCTAGCAATTCTAGCCTCCAATAATCCTTGCGCTTCTTTAGCAGCATCATACTCAGCATTCTCAGACAAATCTCCTTTGTCTCTAGCTTCAGAAATTTGATTAATTATTTTTGGACGTTCAGTCCTTTTAAGATAATTGAGCTCATCTTTTAATTTTTCCATTCCCTCTTTTGAGAGATAAATAAAACCACTCATAATATTATAAATTTATTCTTGCTCCTATACTATGTGAACCCTGAAAAGGATTAGTATGTCTGTAAGAATAATCTAAACCAAAAGTTGAGCCATTACCCATTGGTAGTTCGAGTGTAAATCCTGCGGAAGGACCTCTCAGAGCAGTTGTTCTATAGCTGTCTAGTGAATTTTCTTCAGCAGATTTTTTGCTATTCATAATTCCGTCCTCCGCAACATAACCTCCTCTGAGCATTAAAATTTCTCTGTAAGAATATTCAACACCTAACCTATATTGATCTTTTTGAAAAGAATTAGAAGTAAAGGTTCCTGCAGCTGTAATCCTATGTAAATTTACATTGAAATCGTAGGATGTTCCAATATTTAAAAGAGCAGGGAGCTCAAACTCTGATGATCTTTGCTCTACAGTCATTTCGTAATTTGGGTCAACATAATTTCTGAATGATAAACCATCTCCAGAAAATGACATTCTTGGACCAACATTCTTTAGTGAAATACCAAATTTAAGATTGTCCTTTTTTCCTGTCACATACTGTATTCCAGCATCTAATGCTATTCCCTGGGCAGCTAGATTAGATATCTGCTCAGAAACCAATTTGACTGTAACACCGCCATAAATGCTATTTGAAAAAATCCTTGCATAAGAAAACCCTAGGTTTAAATATTTTGGTGAAAAAGTTCCAATTCCACCATCAGGCAACTCAACTGTTGTAATTTCAATTTCACCGAAGTCCATAGACATTACTGACATTCCTAAGACTCCTGATTCTCCTACTTTTTGAGAAAAACCAAATGAACTTATATTACTAACTGATTCATTAGCATCAAACATTTTACTTCCATATTGAAGCCAAGATGTCTGTGAGAAGATTAATTCAGTTTTTTCTGTAAATGCTAGACCTGCAACATTTGAATAAATACCTTCTAACCCCCTAACTCCTGCAACGTTCGCGGTTCCCCAACCTGAAGATCTTGACCATGGATTTATTAATAACTCAGATGCTCCAGCCTGTCCTGATCTTTGTTCATTACCTGCGTATATGTTAGAAGAATAGAAAATCTCAGCTAAAATTACAGTAAGAACTATAAAGCTTTTAAGTATTATATTTTTATTTAATTTCTTCATAATCTTCTTTTTAGAATGTGTCTAAGTCAATTGGTCTAAGCGCACCAAACCATTTAAGTACTTTTTCTCCTTCATTTGTTTTAACATGTATTACGTATAAACCACTGGCAATTGGAATACCGTAATCATTTTTTAAATCCCAATCTATTGAACTGATGCTTGAGTCATCTTTTTTGAGTGTTCTTACTAGTGTTCCACTTAATGTAAAAATTGAAATGGTTGCTTTTTGAGGAAGATTAGTTATTTTTATTCTATTGTCCAACTGATTTGTTTCATATTCTGAATAACCATAATATGGGTTTGGAACTACATTAATCATGTCAATTGATGATCTTGCAACAGAGTTATTTCCGATTTCTGCAACTATATCATCAGTTGAAAATCTATATATTGGATTAAAATTATTTAATGATTCTCCTTCAACAACTCTAGCTCGTGAATTTCCTGTAAATGATGTTGTAGTTGCAACAAAAGACTCTCCAGGCTTATAAGTTGTTCCATCATGAGTAATATTAAATCCTCCCCATGTAGTTTGATCATTTTTAAAAGTTACAACGTAGTTGGTTCCAACTGTTAAATCATCATCCTTAGAAAGAAATCTTGAAGGATCAACAGATTCAAATTGTTTATAGGGCTTGGATACTCTGAGCTTCACTCTTGCGTCAGTCGTAAGCAAATTTCTTCCGGGTGCAAGCAAGGGAACTGATGTCCAAGTAACATGCTTAAACACGTTAAACTGAGCAGGTAAACCCCCATCGCTTAGTTGTGCGTATGCCCATGCTCCCTCATCATAGTTTGGACAATTGTCAACCTCTAAATAATCTCCACTTATATAATCTTCTGTTCCTTTTACCCATGACTCTCCTCGTAAAATATATATAAAGTGCTTACCGCCTAGCAAGTAATTTCCACCTGAAAATTGTTGACCTTGAGGCGCGGTAGGGTCATACTGCGGAAAATCACTAGTAACGATGTTAGATGTTGGGTTCCATATCATATCATTTCCGTTTTCGTTAGTCAGCCATGAATCTTCAGCAAAAATTATATTCAATCTTTCACCTGTTTGTACGTCTATGGCATAGCCAGGGAACCAACCCATGCCAACTCCAGATTCAGGATTACCATCTTTGTCAACAGAGGGACTTTGTCTAAGTCCCATTTTAATTTGACCTCCAATTGATAAGGTTGGATCATCTTGCGCTTCTACAACTGGACATCTCGTCCATAAGTCTTTGTTTTGAGTAAATACAACATCAACTGAGTTTAATTTATCAATTTTTACATATGAATTAGTAACGGTATTATTAAATCCAGGACCGTCATTAAAATTGGATGCAAATCTGTAAGGAGCCCAAGTACCTCCAGTAACATCAATAGAGAAATTACCAAAACCGACGGTTACAGTTTTTTCTATTACAGTCTCAAAAACACCATTGGGGTCATCTGTTTGATTGTAATCGCTCAAAGAAGCATCATTATCGTTTGTGAACGAACCAGCTCTGATCCAGTTAAGCCCCCACAAACTGAAGAAGGCTGACTCATCGTCTCTATCTGGAACTCCAGAAAGCCATCTATCATTTGGGTCATCATAATCAACTGAGCCGGAAATGAGACCATTACTATTAATATTGTTAGGATCTGAACCAGGATTACTTGATTGTTTAATTTTAAAACTTAGACCAAGTTCATCAATGAACTGATTATCACCGATAGTGATTGATTTTTCTGAGCTAGAAATAATATCTCCATTGTCATTCTCCAAAGTCCACCCATAATAACTCTCAACAAAGTTTTGATTTGAAACTTGTGGACTATCTAACTTTAAAACATAAGTACCTGCAACAACACTAACAGGATCGACTACAGTAATTTCAATTGGTCCATTACCTGCCTCATATTCAATCTCCGAGGATCTGTAATCAATTCCGTTTAAGATTGCATTTTCAGAGTCTTGTGTCATAGTTAATTCCAAACCTCCATTTCCTTGACCCTCTACTCTTGTAATTTTTACTCCATCACCATAACTTGAGTTAAGTTGAGTACCTCCACCATCAGGGCCAATATTATGTGGAATAGCTGAATAAACTTTAATATTTCTTCTACCTCCAATGTAAGGTTGATTTCTTCCATCGTAGTTTGGATCGTTTACATTGTATGGGTCAGCATTTTCTTCAGCTTGATTGTAACCATAAGCAATACTCATAAAATAATATGTTTTATGGTTAACTAGCTTCGTACTACCTAGTGCAAACTTATCATCTAAAATCTGAAAAGAGTACTCTGTACCTTCATCAACTGAACCAATAACTCCTTGACTTAAAACTGATGAAACCTCTTCAACAGGAGTAAATACTCCTAGCACCGGATCTAAGTATTGATTGATTATTCCAGTAACTCCATCTTTTACATCTGATCTATAAACGAGCCTTGCTTTGTCAGGGTTGTCTAAGTCAGTAACTGAGACTGTTGCATCTACTAGTTGATAAACTAAATATCCTTGGAACTCATAATTAGGACTATTTAATAAATTGTCAGGTTTTGTTATATAAGGATCTTTTTCTGAATATGATTCTTCATAATTGTTAGAAGTAACTTTATTAGATAGAGTAATTATTAATTCTTGGTCTAACTCCCTAATTTCAAGGTCTGGGGCATCTGGTCCATTTAAAATATTAAAATTATTATCAAATAGAGCTTGAGCTTCTTTATCATAAATTTTAACAAGTTGCACCGACGCAGTTTGTCCCCCGGTATTTGCTCTAGCCCATACAACACCTGTAGTAATTTCATTTACTGCTCCAGGTTGCAAAGTAAAAGGACCAGCAGATTGTAAAAATCTTCTATCTGCAGGAGTATTACCGGCAGTTACTTCAGTCCACTCTTGTCCTGGAAAGTCAGGGTCTGATGTTCCTGGGAACATAAAATTACAGAGGTCAGTTGTAGATCCTTGTCCACTTCCATGACCATCTCCGCCGTAAGTCATTGGAACATTGTCTTTCCAAATTCCTCTTAGATAATTGTAAATATGTGTTCCTGTGGAGGGGTTTCCTGTAACAGTAAAGTCATTGTTATAGTAAACAAATTTTGACATTATGATTTGCTCTCCATATTCATCTACGGTACCGTCTCTATCATTATCTATTCCATCATTTGGATCAGCTAATGGTCCTTGGAAAAAGTCAACTCCAATTGCTGGAGGATTAAAGCCGTAGCCTGCTGCTCCTTCATCTTCAGCATCTCCGTTATAGCAAAAACCAAGCCCTAGTCCTACATCACATCCAACGTAATCATCAAGGTAATATCCTAAATCTGGATCTACCCACTGACCAAAATATGTATCTAATAATGGAAGAGTAGATCTGTTAATAATTTTATAATTGTAGAAAGTCATATCATTGACTTCATTATCAGCAGTAAAACCAAATGCTTGTGCATGAATTTCTAGTCCTAAAGCTTCAGCTTCAGATTCTGTATGTATATTTCCTTTATCATTAAAAATCCAAAAAAGGGTTTGATCACCATATAATTTTGAATCATCATTTGTTCCTGTCACATTGTAATCAGGATAATCACCGGCGAGAGGATTATAGTTGCCATCACCATTTCTATCGTAGAATGGTGCTAAGTAATAATCTTGACCTTGGGATACATCACCATGAGCTGGCCATTCTAAAACTGATTCTGGAATGTCACTTTGGTTAATAGCTCCATTTGAATTATCATAATCAGAAACAAATTGTTCTACCTCGCTTCTATTAATTTTAAAATGCTTATCCCATTCCTCACATTCCTCAGGTGATATAGTTGCAGTATTAACATCAAGAGGACCAGGCCAAAAGTCATTACCACCTTGTCTATATGTCATAGCTGCAACCTTTAGTTGACCCCCAGCATCAACACCACCAATCCATAAAGCACCAGCGAACATTGAATGTTTGTTCCCATCTTTTGGAATCTCGTACCTCGCGTCATCTAAATTCCACCACATATCTCCCCCCCCCATGATAGTTGTCCTTACATTGTTAACATCTAAGTCTGTTTGTGAAGTAGAAGGTGTACATCCAGCTGCAACTCTTTCGTTCTTGACATTAGAAATTCCAGGATAGTTTATATTTTCTTTCGCTGAAACATGAACTGAAATTAGTACGGCTAGAAAGGTAATTTTTATTTTCTCAATTTTAATCATATGTGTATTATTCAATTTCATTTTGTTTAAAAATCTATACTAATTCCAGCTCTCCACATTCTTGGTAAACTGTAATTTGATGGATTATTTACAGCC
>Ga0209433_10000530_pt1 | contig 11797 bp, 11 predicted proteins | sample METZYME_5_50m_FD_187552 | JGI IMG/M metagenome (GOLD analysis project Ga0209433, IMG submission 187552) | Marine microbial communities from oxygen minimum zone in mesopelagic equatorial Pacific - METZYME_5_50m (SPAdes) (version 2) | ecosystem: Environmental > Aquatic > Marine > Oceanic | place...
TTGGATCAAATGAAACAATACCTGTGATATTATCCATTTGGTTACCACATTTAATTTTATTTCTTATTTGTCTTTTGGGGGGTATAAAAATTAATGAAAGTTAAACTAATTTTGATTTTAATTTTTCAATTCATTTTTTTAAATTCAGTCGTGAACCCAGATGAAATTGAAATTATTTCCGATAATATAAAAATTTTGGAAAACGGAAAAATAATCGAATCAATTCAGACTAATGCGATAATTAAAAAGAAAGGATTGTATATTGAAGGAGACTATTCTGTATATAATAAAGAAAAAAAAATCATCGAATTTGAAAAAAATGTTTTTTTTAAAGATAGAATAAAAAATATTACTATTGAAACTGAAAAAGCTAAATATAATCAAAAATCAGATATTTTAGAAACAATAGGAATTACAAATATAAAAATTGAAAATAAATACGAAATAATATCTTCTAATTTATTTTATGATAGAGAGTCAAAAAAAATTTTTTCTAAAAGAGAAGCTACAATTAAGGATTTAAGTGGCAACATATATAATTTAGAAAATAGCTTTCAACTTGACTTGGTTAAGGAAGTAATTTCGACAAAAAAAACTAATGTTATAGATACAGATAATAATATTTACAGATTCGAAAATGCTAAAATTAATCTGATTAGTAAAGAAATTTTAGGAAAAGAACTAAAAATAGATTTTGTTGATAATTATTTTGGAATTCCAGACAATGATCCAATATTAAAAGGTAGATCGGCAATTTCAAATAATGAAAAAACAAAAATTTATAAAACAGTTTTTTCGACATGTAATACAGCAAATAAAAACTGTCCAGGATGGGAAATTGAAACAGAGGAGTTTGTGCACGATAAAGTAAATAAAGTATTTAATTATAAAAATTCGTGGCTAAAACTTTTTGATCAAGAAATATTTTATTTCCCTTATTTCAGTCACCCAGATCCAAGTGTTAAAAGAAAATCTGGGTTTTTAGTCCCATATTACGGAAGTTCAAATAATTTTGGAAGTTGGGTAAATATTCCTTATTTTAAAACTTTAGGAAAAGATAAGGATATGACACTCAATCCTAGGATTTATGCTGATGATAAATTTATTATGCAAGCTGAATACAGACAATCATTAGAAAAATCTGAATTAATTAGTGATTTTAGCTATAATAATGACGGAAAAAATTCAAATTCTCATTTGTTTGCTAATTTAACTGGTAAAATTGATGAAAACTCTAGTTACAATATTAAATATCAAAGTGTAACAAATGATAACTATTTAAAAATTCATAATTTATCTAATTCTTCAGCACTAATTAATGATGAAAGTGTTTTAACTTCAAAATTAACTTATTCAAAAAATATAGACAAAAATACTATATTTAGTTCGGATTTTATAGCTTATGAAGATTTATCAAAAAGGAATAATGACAGATTCCAATATATTTTACCTAATTTTACATTCGCAAAAAAGCTTGATTTAGATCAAAGTTATAATGGTAGTTTTCAATTTAATTCTTCAGGATTTCAAAAAAATTATGACACAAATAAATATGAAACTTTACTAATAAACGATTTTTTGTTCAGTTCTAATGATTATGTTAACAACAAAGGCCTTGTAACTAACTATGATTTTTTAATAAAAAATTTCAATTCTTACACTGAAAACTCAACATCTTACAAAAACAAAGAAGACTATGAAGTTTTTGGAACATTTTTACTAAAAACTTCTCTCCCATTAAAAAAAATTGATGACAGAAGTAATAATTATCTAAAACCAATTGCAAGTTTTAGATACAGTCCCAACAATACCAAAAATATTTCTAATAAAGATATAAGACTTTCTTATGATAATATCTTTGCTCTAAATCGAATTGGAACTAACGAAATTGTAGAGGGAGGAAAATCTTTTTCACTTGGAATTGAGTATGAGAAAAGAAATAAAAATAATGAAAAATTATTTAATTTAAATTTAGCAAATTCAATCAGTGATAGAAAAAATGGTAATCTTCCATCAAAAACAAAATTAAATGAAAAAAGAACAGATATAGTTGGAAAATTTTCTTTTTCTCCTAATAAAATTCTTAACTTTGATTACAATTTTTCTTATGACAACAATTTAAAACATTCAAACTACGACTCTATATCTACACGTATTAATTATGGTGTATTATCTAGTAGTTTTAATTTTTTATCCTCTGGAGATGTAATTGGAAATGATGAAATAATATCTAATTCATCAACATTAAAATTAGATAAAGAAAAAAGCCTAAAATTTAATATTGCAAAAGATTTAAATAAAGATTTCACAGAATACTATGATTTAATTTACGAATATGAAACTGACTGTTTGATAGCATCAATAGAATATAATAAAAAGTTTTACAAAGATGGAAATCTGCAGCCTGAGAAAAGTTTATTTTTTACATTAAAATTTATTCCATTTGCGGAATTCAGACAAATGGCAGATATCAATCAATAAATGAGATCAAAAAAGGCAATTTTTTTTTTTATAATATTCTTTCTTCAAATTAATTTAGTTAATTCTTCAGAGGTAAAAATTGTTACTAAAGTAAATAGTGAAATTTTAACAAATATAGACATAGAAAATGAGAGTAAATATCTTACTATTCAAAACACTAATTTAAAAAATTTAAATAAAAATGAACTTTATGAGTTATCAAAAAATTCTCTTATACGTCAAATTTTAAAAAAAGGAGAGGTATTAAAAAATTTTAAATTGGAAAAAAATACTAAACTTGGTGAAAAATTATTAAAGGAAAATTACACTGCAATAGGATTTGAAAATAGAGAAAAATATTCTTATTTTTTAAAGAAACAAGGCTTTGAAATAGAAATTCTTAGGGAAAAATTACTGATTGATAGACTTTGGAATTTATTAATTTATGAAAAATTTAAGAACAAGATTAAAATTGACGAAGATGAAATTAAAAAAAAAGTTAAAGAATTTATAAATAATCAAAGAAAAGTATATGAATATGACCTTTCAGAAATTTTATTCGATATAAATACTAATTATAATGAGTTGATTGATTTTACAGATAAACACGGATTTGAAGCGGCGGCAAGCAAGTATAGTATTTCTGATACATCAACTAACGGAGGAAAAATTGGATGGATTAAAAGTAATAATCTTGCTGAAAAATTAAGAAAACAAATTTCTAATTTAAGTGAGGGACAAATTAGTAAGCCGATTGAAATACCGAATGGAAATTTATTAATAAAATTAAATAGAAAAAGAGAAATAGAAAATCGAATCGATCTTGAATTAGAAATAAAAAAACAAATTAGCTTTGAACAAAATAGACAATTGAATAGTTTTTCGTTAAATTTTTATAAAAAGCTAAAACAAAATAGTATTATCAATGAATATTAATCATATTTTGATTGTGATGACAGAACCAAAAAGTATTTTTGTAGAAATACTTTTGAAATATTTCACATCAAAAAATTTTAAAAAAAATAAAAAAAAAATTTCTATTGTTGGAAATATATCTCTAATTAAAAAAGAAATTAAAAAGAATAATTTAAAGATAAAACTTAATGAGATTTTAGACATTAAAAATTCAAAAAAGAATTTTATTAATTTAATAGATGTAAAAATAAATAAAAAATTGAATTATTTTGACTTTTCGAATTATATCTCTGATTGCTTTGATAAATCTCTCTCTATTATTAAAAAAAATAAAAATATTGCTTTGCTCAATGGTCCTGTAAATAAAAAAAATTTTTTGAAAAAGAAATATTTAGGAATTACAGAATATTTAGCAAAAAAAACAAATTCTAAAAATCCTGTAATGTTAATTTATAACGAAAAATTATCAGTCTCACCTATTACAACACACTTGCCAATCAAATATGTATCAAAAAATATAAATAAATTAAAAATTATTAAAAATATCAAATCTATAAACAGCTTTTTTGTTGAAAATTTTAAAAATAAGCCAAAAATTGCAGTACTTGGCTTAAATCCTCACTGTGAAACAACAGAAAGAATCAGCAAAGAAAAAAAAGAAATTATACCTGCCATCAAACGATTAAGATCTGAAAGATTAAATATCACAGGACCTTTTTCTGCTGATACTTTTTTTATTAAGAAAAATATTGATTATTATGATGTGGTAGTTGGTATGTACCATGATCAGGTTCTAACACCATTAAAAACATTATATAATTTTAATGCAATAAATATTACAATAAACCTTCCATTTATACGAGTGTCACCAGATCATGGGCCTAATATAACAATGTATGGAAAAAATAAATCTGATCCATCCTCAATATTTTGTGCAATGAATTTTTTCAATAAAATTTAATGAAAATAGCTCCTAAAAAAAGCTTAGGACAAAATTTTTTAATTGATAAAAGTGTTATTGAAAGAATCTGTAATTCAGGAAGTATAACTGAAAATAATAATATTTTAGAAATTGGTCCTGGGACTGGAAATTTAACAGAATTCATTTTACAAAGAAAACCAAAGAAATTTCATGTAATTGAGAAGGATGAAAGATTAATAAAAAATTTAAAAGAAAGATTTGATAAAAAATTAACAATTATTAACCATGATATACTCGATTATGATCTAAAATTATTAAGTGATAAAGATTTAGTTATCTTTGGCAATCTTCCATATAATATTTCAAGCCAAATTCTTGCAAATTTTATAAATTATTCATATTCAGAATTCTCCTATAAAAAATTGGTCTTAATGTTTCAGAAAGAGGTTGCAGATAGAATATTAGCTAAAGATAATTCAAAAAATTACGGACGTTTGTCAATTTTTTCTTCATGGAAATTAAATATAAAAAAAATAATGGATATAAATCCATCAAGTTTTTATCCAAAACCAAAAGTAATGAGCTCATTATTAATTTTTGAGCCTAAAATTAATTTTATAAAATTTAAAAACTCCAAAAATTTAGAACACATAACCAATGTTTTTTTTAATCAAAGAAGAAAGATGATAAAAAAACCACTTAATATTCTTTTTAAAGATCCAAAAAAAGTAGTTGATGAACTTAGTCTAGATATAAATTTGAGACCACAAAATCTTAAAAAAGATACTTTTTATAAAATTTGCTTAATTTATGAAAAATTAATTAATTAGATTTCTAACATGTAAAGATATAAATTTTTGATAATTAGGATCTTTTTTAATATTATCCGATTTGATAAAATTAGTTATTTTCTTATAGCAATTTTCAACATCATCATTAATAACTGTTAAATCATAATCTTTCCAATGAAGTACATCATCATTAAATTGGGCCATCCTTTCATTTGCTATTTTTTCGTCATTTTTATCTCTGTTTAATAATCTATTGTAAAGTTCATCTCTACTTGGTGGTAGTATAAATATTGTGACTAATTTATAATTTAAATTCTGATTTTTAATTTGTTGCGTACCTTGCCAATCAATATCAAAAATTACATTTTCCCCATTACTAAGCATTTTGAAAACAACATCTTTGGATGAACCATAATAATGTTGAAAAACTTTCGCATATTCTAAAAATTTATCTTCATCAATTAATTTTATAAATTCTGTTTTGTTTACAAAATAATAATCGTTACCATCTATTTCATTTGAACGAGGTTTTCTTGTTGTGTGAGATATGGATATTTTAAAATTATTTCTTCTTGAAATTTCTTTAACTAAGGTAGTTTTTCCTGCGCCCGAGGGAGATGATAATATTACAATTATCCCCTCATTATTTCCGGACATTTAATACTAAAATTTAGTTAGCTTTATTTTCAATAAATTTTACAGCATCTCCGACTGTAAGAATCTTTTCTGCATCGCTATCTGAGATCTCTGAACCGAATTCCTCTTCAAAAGCCATTACTAATTCAACTGTATCTAAACTATCTGCCCCAAGATCATCAATAAAACTTGATTCTTCAGTGACTTTTGCTTCGTCAATTCCTAGATGGTCTGCAACTATTTTTTTTACTTTGCTTGAAATATCGTCTGACATTTATATCCTTTAAGTTAAGTCGTTAATAAATATTTTGTTGATTTTGTCAACTAAAATACATGCCTCCGTTAACATGAATTGTTTCACCAGTAATATAATCTGAAAGATTAGAGCATAAAAAAATGACAGTATTTGCAATGTCATTTGGAGTACCAAATCTATTCATGGGTATTTTAGATTTTAAAACTTCTTTATAATCATCGTTAATTTTATTAGTCATTTCAGTTGATATAAAACCCGGAGAGATACAATTTACATTTATATTTTTCTTGCCGTATTCTAAAGCTAAACTTTTAGACATTGCAACCACACCAGCTTTAGAAGCAGTATAATTTGCTTGTCCGATATTGCCTGTATGTCCAACTATAGATGTAATATTGATTATTTTTCCTTTTTTACTTTTTAGCATTTTTTTCAAAACATTTTTACTTAGAAGAAATGTAGAAGTTAAATTAATATCAATAACTTTATTCCATTCTTCGTCTTTCATTCTTATCGAAAGATTGTCTCTTGTTATCCCAGCATTATTAACTAATACATCAACTCTTCCCCCTAAACTATCATTTGCTTTATTTATAAAATTTTCAATCTCAGAATGATTTGAAATGTCAAATTTTTCTGTTTGAACATTTTTATGTTTTTCTTTAATTAAATTAAGTTTATCCTCATTTGTACCCGTTGCTAAAACGTTTGCGCCAGATAAAATTAGTTTTTCTAGAATAGAATTACCTATACCTCCTGTCGCTCCAGTGAGAATTATATTGGTATCTTTTAATTCTATCATAAATTTAAAGCTTTTTTAAATCGTCTAAATCGTTAATTTGTACAAGTTCTGCATTTCTATTAATTCTTTTTACTAATCCTGAGAGAACTTTTCCAGGACCAATTTCAATAAATTTATTTATGTTTTTTTTTATCATATAATTAATAATTTCTCTCCATCTTACTGGTTTTTCTATTTGACTTATCAATAATTCTTTTATTGTAGATGCCTCTTTAACTGGTTCTGATGTCACATTTGAAATAATATCAACTTTTGGTGATTTAAACTCTAAATTAGTTATTTCTTCTTTCATTATTTTTGTTGCTGTGTTCATTAATTTACAATGAAAAGGTGCACTAACTGGGAGTTTTATATTTTTTATTTTATTATTTGATAATTCTATGGAAAATTTTTCTAAATCTTTATTGTTTCCACTGACCACAATTTGGCCAACTGAATTATCATTAGCTACATAACAATTAAAAATATCTTTATTCTTTTCTAAAACTCCATTAATTATTTCAATTTCAGATCCTAAAACTGCCAGCATACCGCCTTGACCTTTTGGAACAGCTGATTGCATGGCAAGGCCTCTTTTTTTTAACAATTTTATTGTTTGAGAAAACGTTAAAGACTCTGCGCATGCTAAAGCAGAATACTCACCTAATGAGTGACCAGCAAAATAATTTGCAGAATTAATTTCAAATGATGTTTCTCTTTTTAAAACTTGAAAAATACTATAACTTACTAGAAATATTGCTGGTTGAGTATTTTCAGTAAGATCAAGTTCGTCTTTAGGGCCCTCCAATACTAATTTGCTTATTGAGTTATTAAGTAAGTCATCTGCTTCTTTAAAAAAAGACCTTACATAATCAAAGCTATCATAGAAAGATTTTGCCATACCTGGAGATTGAGAACCTTGACCAGGAAATAAAACAGAAAACATTAATTATATAAGTAAATATTGTATTTTTAGTATTGTAATTAAAAATTAATAATAGTATATCCTCACTTTTTTAAAAGAATAAATATGAACTTTTACGAACACACAATTATAGCGAGACAAGACACTAGCCCATCACAGTTGAAACAACTTCAAGAAAAGTACTCTAAAATAGTTGAAAAGAATGAAGGTGATATCGTAAAACTTGAGAACTGGGGATTAATGAACCTTTCATATTTAATTAAGAAAAATAAAAAAGGTAATTACTTGCATTTTAAAATAAAAGCTGATGGAAAAACTATTTCTGAACTGGAAAAAAATGAAAAAATTGACAAAAATTTACTTAGATATTTAACAGTAAAAGTGAAAAAATTTGATTTAGATACAGATTATTTCAAAAAAAATAGTGAAGATAAAGAGGTAGATAGAAAAACTAAAAAATAATGAAAAAAAGAAATAATAAAAAAAAAGGTTCGCAAAGTAATTTTTCAAAATTAAGTGTTTTTCAAAATAATAAATATAAATTTAAAAAGAAATGCCCTTTATCAGGTAAAGGTGCGCCAGTCGTTGATTATAAAAATATTAAGCTGCTAAAAAGGTATGTGTCTGAAAATGGAAAAATTCTTCCGTCTAGGATAACTTCAGTAAGTCAAAAAAAACAAAGAGAATTATCTCTTTCAATTAAAAGGGCGAGAAATTTAGCTTTACTATAATGAAAGTTATTCTTTTAGAGAACGTCAGAAAAATAGGATCAATTGGAGAAATAATTGATGTTAAAAGAGGTTTTGCAAGAAACTACTTAATTTCAAAAAAAAAAGCACTTTTTGCATCTAAAGAAAATATTAAAGAAGTAGAAAAAATCAAACAAGAATTAAATAAAAAAGATCAAGATAAAAAGAAAGAAGCTAAAGGCATTTTAGAAAAAATTCAAAATAAAACTTATGAAATAAAAAAACTTAGCACTGAAAATAAGGAATTATATGGATCAGTAAAACCTACAGAAATTTCCAAGTTAATATATGAAAAGGAAAATGTAGAGATAAATCCTTCTAATATTCAACCTTCAAAAGAAATAAAATCTTTAGGTGAATTTAAGGTTGAAATAAACCTGCATTCTGACGTACAAACTCAAATAACAGTCAAAGTAGTTCCTCAGGAAGAAATAAAATAATTATACATATTTTTCCCCAGTTTTTATTTAATATTGTAAACAGTCTATTTTTTAATAGTATTTTATAATGTCTCAATCACTTAATATCATAAAAAGTAAACTAGAAGAACACCCAAACAATATAGAAGCTGAACAATCAGTTATAGGATCAATTTTACTCTCAAACGAAATATTTGATGAGATCAATATGATAATTGTTAGTAAAAATTTTTATGATCCAATGCACCAAAAAATTTTTGGGGCGATAGAAAAGTTAATTTATAGTGGAATGTTGGCAAATCCGATTACTCTTAAAAATCATTTTGAAAATGAAAAAGATGAATTAAATGTACCAGAGTATCTTGTAAAAGTTACTAAATTTTCAACATCCTCAAGGCAAGCAATTGAGTATTCAAAATTAATTTATGATCTATTTGTAAAAAGAGAATTAATTAAAATCTCAGAAAACGTGATTGATACTGCAAAACTAAATGATCTTGATAATGATGGACAAAAAATTATTGAGAATTTTGAAAAATCATTATTTGATTTGGCTGAAAAGGGTTCTTTCAGTAATTCACTGATTAAATTTGATGAAGCCATGAGACAAACAATTGAAATGGCTTCAAGTGCATACAAAAATGATGAGGGAATTGTAGGTGTTCCAACTGGTTTAACAGATCTTGATGATCGACTAGGTGGGCTACATAAATCTGATTTAATTATAATTGCAGGGAGACCATCAATGGGAAAGACTGCATTGGCTACAAATATAGCATTCAATGCTGCAAAAAAGCTACAAGATGACGGGAAAAAATCTTCAATAGCTTTTTTTTCTTTAGAGATGTCATCCGAACAACTTTCAACTCGAATTCTTGCTGAGCAATCTAGAATTAAATCTAATGATATAAGAAGAGGAAGAATATCGGAGGAGCAATTTGATAAATTTATTGAAACCTCAAAAGATATATCTGAATTGCCACTTTATATTGATGAAACTCCTGCAATTTCAATTGCTGCTCTTAGTAATAGAGCAAGAAGAATAAAAAGATTATATGGCCTTGATATGGTGGTTATTGATTATATTCAATTAATGAGAGCATCAAACTTTAAAGATGGAAGAGTTCAAGAAATATCGGAGATTACGCAAGGTTTAAAAGCACTTGCAAAAGAACTGTCAGTTCCAGTTGTTGCTCTCTCTCAGTTATCTAGAGCTGTTGAAGCAAGGGATGATAAAAAACCACAATTAGCTGATTTAAGAGAGTCTGGTTCGATTGAACAGGATGCTGATGTTGTAATGTTTGTTTACAGAGAAGCATATTACTTAGAGAGAAAAGAACCGAGACCTGCAACTGTTGAGCACGCAGAATGGCAGGCAAAAATGAATGAGGTCTCAAGTTTGGCTGAAATAATTATAGGTAAACAACGTCATGGTCCAACAGGTAATATAATGCTTGAATTTGAGGCTATGTTTACCAAATTTAAAGATATTCAAAATAACTAGTTTTAAATATATAAGCTAATACTGAATGTTAGCTAATTTTTATCAAAAAAATATTATTGAAAAACCAAAATTAGTTTTTCTTCTACTTTTAATTTCTTTAATTTTTTTTGGTTATTTCTCGAAAAATTTTAGGCTTGATGCATCATCAGATACTCTTCTTATTGAAGGTGATCCAGACCTTAAATACCTAAATGAAATCTCTGAAAGATACGGGGCAAAAGAATTTTTAGTATTAACTTATACTCCAAATGGTGAAATGATTTCATCTGAGTCTATAAAAAATTTATTATCACTAAAACAGGAAATTCAAAAATTAGATTGGGTTTATAATGTTATCACCCTTTTGGACATACCTCTTCTAAATAGTACAGATCAGCCTCTTTTGGAAAGATTAAAAAATTTTAAATCATTAAAAGATAATGATGTTGATAAAATTAGAGGTTTTCAAGAAATTAAAAATAGTCCAGTATTTAGAAATTTTGTAATAAGTGAAGATGGGAAAACTAGTGGAATAATTGTTTATCTAAAACCTAGAGAAAAAAACAAAGAATTTAAAAACAAGCAAGAGCTAGAAAAATATAAAGATCAGATCAAAAAACAAAATCATGAAAATATTTTAGAGATCAGGGAAGTAATAAAAAATTTTAATAAAATTGGTAAAATTCATTTGGGCGGTATTCCCATGATTGCAGATGATATGATGACGTTTATAAAAAATGATATCATTGTATTTGGCCTTGGAGTATTAATCTTTATTATTGCTACACTCTGGTTTGTCTTTAGAAAATTAATTTGGATCATTGTACCTATAAGCAGTTGTTTTTTTTCTGTAATAATTATGATGGGACTTTTAGGTTTAGTTGGATGGAAAGTTACAGTTATATCTTCAAACTTCATAGCTATGATGCTCATCCTAACAATGGCAATGAACATCCATATGAGTACTCGATTTCTTCAACTTTCAAAAAAATTTCCAAATAAAACAAAAACCAGTATCATTTTAATGACCACAAGTAATATGTATTGGCCTATACTTTATACTGTACTTACAACTATTTGTGCCTTCTTATCTTTAATATTTAGTGAAATAAAACCAATCATTGATTTTGGTTGGATGATGACAATGGGACTGCTTACATCTTTTATAATCACATTTACGCTTCTGCCAACTTTGCTAAATTTTATTAAAAGCTCAAATATCAATATAAAAAAAGATCAAAAATCAAAATTTACATATTTTCTTGGGAATTTTGCTATTGATAAAAAAAATATTATTTTTGGAACGACTGTAATTATTATTATTTTAAGTATTACTGGTATTTCAAAATTAGAGGTAGAAAATAGTTTCATCAATTACTTCAATAAAAACACCGAAATTTATAAAGGAATGAAATTAATTGATGAAAAATTAGGTGGTACAACTCCTTTGGAAGTAATAC
>Ga0209433_10000531_pt1 | contig 11793 bp, 12 predicted proteins | sample METZYME_5_50m_FD_187552 | JGI IMG/M metagenome (GOLD analysis project Ga0209433, IMG submission 187552) | Marine microbial communities from oxygen minimum zone in mesopelagic equatorial Pacific - METZYME_5_50m (SPAdes) (version 2) | ecosystem: Environmental > Aquatic > Marine > Oceanic | place...
ATTCCTTTGGCTTTGGTGGTCACAATGTTTGTCTAGCTTTTAGTAAACTTATTTGACAGAAACGAAGCCTTTCTATTCAACTTACCTCAATTAAAACAATGGTCTCTGCAACCGTTTCATTAGAATCACTCTGTGTTAATAGTATAAGAATGCTGGCTGTAGATGCAGTTAATAAATCTAATAGTGGTCATCCCGGTCTTCCAATGGGCTGTGCTCCTATGGGATATGCCTTGTGGCATAACATAATGAACCATAATCCAAATAATCCCAAATGGTTTAATAGAGATCGCTTCGTATTATCAGCTGGCCATGGATGTATGTTGCAATATTCTTTATTACATTTAACAGGATACAAATCAGTAACTATCGATGATATTAAGGAATTTAGACAGTGGGGCTCTAGGACACCTGGCCATCCTGAAACTTTTGAAACTGATGGTGTAGAGGTAACTACTGGCCCACTTGGAGCTGGCATATCAAATGCAGTAGGTTTAGCAATCGCTGAATCACACCTCGCTGCAAAATTTAATAAACCCAATTTTGAGATCGTTGATCATTACACATACGTAATAATGGGTGATGGCTGTAACCAAGAGGGAATTGCTTCTGAAGCATGCTCTTTAGCAGGGCACCTTAAGCTTGGAAAATTAATAGCTTTGTATGATGATAATCAGATAACTATAGACGGGAGAACAGATGTTTCTTTTACAGAAGATGTTTTAAAAAGATATGAAGCATATGGATGGCATGTCCAACATATAGAAGATGGTAATCATGATATTCAAGGAATAACTAAAGCTATTCAGGCTGCAAAATTAGTTACTGACAAACCCTCAATTATTAAAATTTCTACAACAATTGGATATGGATCTCCTAATAAATCAGATACCGCAGGTATTCATGGGGCTGCCATAGGACAAGAGGAAGCAGAATTAACAAGAGATTTCCTTAATTGGAAATATCCACCATTTGAGATACCAAATGAAGTTTATGAACATTTCAGGCAAGCAATAACAAAAGGCGAGGCGACTGAAAATAATTGGAATCAAAAATTTGATGAATATAAAAAATCATTTCCAGCAGAAGGCAAAGAATTATCCAGAATGTTAATTGGGGAATTACCAGATAACTGGGATAAGGATTTACCTTCTTATACTCCATCAGATAAGGGTTTGGCTACTAGAAAACATTCTCAGATCTGTTTGGGTTCTCTTGGACCAAATCTCCCCGAATTAATAGGTGGATCTGCTGACCTTACTCACTCTAACTACACTGATATAAAAGGTGAAAGTGGATCTTTTCAAGCTCACTCTCCTGAAAAAAGATACTTACATTTTGGAGTTAGGGAGCATGCGATGGCAGCTATATTGAATGGAATTGCTTACCACAATAGTGGTCTAATTCCTTACGGAGGAACTTTTTTAGTTTTTGCAGATTATATGAGAGGTTCAATGAGATTATCAGCTCTAAGTGGATTGGGAGTAATTTATGTCTTAACTCATGACTCCATTGGGGTAGGAGAAGACGGACCAACTCATCAGCCTGTTGAAACCATCCCTTCTCTAAGAGCCATGCCTAATATGCTTGTTCTCAGGCCTGGTGATGGTAATGAAACGAGTGGAGCATACAAAATTGCCATTGAAAATAGGAATAGACCATCTGCTTTATGTTTAAGCCGCCAAGGAATGCCGAATCAAGAAAATACATCCATAGATAAAGTTGCATTAGGTGGATATATCGTTTCTGATTGCGAAGGGACTCCAGATATAATTTTTATAGGTACAGGAAGTGAACTTAACCTTTGCATTTTAGCAAGCAAGGAATTATCTTCTTTAGGTAAAAAAACTAGAGTGGTTTCAATGCCTTGTGTTGAGCTTTTCGAAGAACAAGATCCATCATATAAAGAAAAGGTTCTACCAAGTAATGTAAAAAAACGAGTTGTAGTAGAAGCTGCTCATTCCTTTGGATGGCATAAATATGTTGGTCTAGATGGAGCATGCATCACTATGGACAGATTCGGAGCCTCTGCACCTGGAGGAAAATGTCTTGAAAGTTTTGGTTTTACTGTTGAAAATGTTGTAAGTAAAGCAAAAGAAATTTTATAAGTATATTACTTAGAAGAGCTATTACTATGACACTCCGTTAGCTTATTATTTAATTCATCAAGTGTTTCGTCCGTGATTTTTGAATTCATAGGACAGTGCTTTGGACCACACATTGAGCAAAACTCTGCTTTTTTAAATATTTCTTCAGGTAGTGTTTCATCATGAAATTGTTTTGCTCTCTCTGGATCAAGTGATAATTCAAATTGCTTATTCCAGTCAAAATTATAACGAGCATGACTCAACTCATCATCTCTATCTCTGACTCCTGGTCTATGTCTAGCAATATCTGCAGCATGTGCTGCAATCTTATATGCTATGAGACCTTCTCTTACATCTTTAGCATTTGGGAGTCCTAGATGCTCTTTAGGCGTTACGTAGCATAACATCGCTGTACCGTACCATCCAGCCATGGCTGCTCCAATTGCACTAGAGATGTGATCATAACCGGGAGAAATATCAGTTACCAAAGGTCCTAAAACGTAGAAAGGTGCTTCTGAGCATTCTTCCATTTGCTTCCTAACATTAAATTCTATTTGATCCATAGGTACATGTCCAGGCCCTTCAACCATAACTTGTACATTATGCTCCCAAGCTCTTTTAGTAAGCTGGCCAAGTGTTTTCAATTCAGCTAACTGAGCTTCATCAGATGCATCATGCAAGCACCCAGGTCTAAGAGAATCTCCGAGAGAAAAAGTACAATCATATTTTTTAAATATTTCACAAATATCATCGAAACGAGTATAAAGTGGATTTTGCTTAAAATGATGTAGCATCCACTGAGCCAAGATACCACCACCTCTACTAACTATTCCTGTAATCCTACCTTTGACTTTTGGTAAATGCTCTATTAGTAGACCTGCATGAATGGTTTGATAATCTACACCTTGTTGGCATTGCTTTTCAATAATGTGTAAAAAATCATCTTCTGTTAAACGAGCAATCGAGCCCTGAACACTTTCAAGGGCTTGATATACCGGTACTGTTCCAATAGGGACTGAAGAGGCATCAATAATAGCTTCTCTAACCTCATCTAAATTAACTCCCCCCGTAGATAAGTCCATGACAGTATCAGCACCATACTTAACTGCAAGATTAAGTTTTTCGACTTCTTCATTAATATTACTTGCATTAGGAGAAGCTCCAATATTGGCATTAACCTTGCATTTTGAAGCAATCCCAATACACATAGGCTCTAAATTTAAATGATTTATATTTGCGGGTATAATTAGCCTTCCTCTTGCAACTTCTTCCATTATTAACGATGCAGGAAGATTTTCTCTCTTTGCAACATATGACATTTCCTCGGTAATCTGACCATCACGTGCGAAATTCATTTGTGTGATATTTTTCCTACCCAAACGTGGTTTTATCCAAGAATTTCTCATAGCTAAAAATTTAAAAGTTTATTACTAAAGTTTGATCAAAATCCACTTTCCTCCGTCAGTTTTAACTGAATCAGGTTCAAAGGGTATGATCTCAGCTTGAAGAATTATGTTCAAGCACCCCTAGCATTAATCCATTAATAGCTATTTTTATTAAATAAAACATCCTAAAAATACTTAAAAATAAAAAAATAAGATTTTATTTATTTTCTTGAAAATTTTTTATTCTATTTAATATACGGTATCTATCAGTTTTCCTTCTATATTCTCTTTCAGCTACTAAATACACTCCAATAACCCCAATAGGTATATAAAAATGCTTTCTATTATTATCCCTAAAAGTAAACCCTAAAATAGCTATTAATATCATTAATGGCGTTATTAAAGTGTAACGGTAATTATTTTTTAACTGCATTATTATCTTTTGCGTTATCTAATCTAATTATAGTATCAGTGATTAACTTAACTGCTACCCTTATTGCCACTTCATCAGGATTAAATTCAGCACTATGTAAAGGAGAAAAATTATCATTTTTGGTTACGCCTAATCTAAACATAGAACCAGGCACATAATCTAGAAATTCGGCAAAATCCTCAGCTCCCATTGAAGGCTTCTGAAGTTCAATGACATTATTATGCCCAAACAAATTTATTGCGGATTCTCTTAAAACTCTATTAATTTCTAAATTATTATTTACTGGAGGCGTAATCTTTCTAAATTTTATTACACACTCAGCTCCACAGGTTTTTGCTAAAGAAGAAATTGTTGAATTTAACCATTGACCTATATTGTCAAATAAATCTACATTTGTGCATCTAACTGTTCCAAGAATTATAACTTTTTCAGCAAGTATATTATAAGCTTTGCCTCCATTGATTTTCCCAAAAGTAATCACTAGTGGATCTAAGGCATCTAGTTCTCTAGTGACTGCTTCTTGTATCCCAGAAATAATTCTTGATGCAGCCCAAATAGCATCTATCCCTTCGTAAGGCCTGGCTCCATGTCCAGATTTGCCATTAATCTCAATCGAAAGTTCACCTGCTGCTGCAGTTAAGCTCCCTTCCTTAATACCAACTTTCCCAACTGGTAATTCAGGAAAAACATGAACTCCTATTATTTGCTTTAAATTTTCTGTAGCTCCATCCTCTATCATCCATCTAGCACCACTTGCTATCTCTTCTGCTGGTTGAAATATTATTCTTATTCCAGATTTGAGTTTAAAATCTTTAATTAACTGGGCGACTCCTAAACCAATACTAATATGTAAATCATGACCACAAGCATGCATTACACCATCTAATGTTGATGAAAAATCTAAATTAGTATTTTCATGAATTGGAAGAGCATCCATATCAACCCTCAATCCAAGATACCCATTATCACTTGGACCATATTCAGCAATAATTCCCGTCTTACCAATTGATTCTCTAACATCCCAACCAATATTTCTTAAATAACCAGCTATCAAAATTGCAGTCTGATGTTCTAGACCACTTAGCTCCGGATGAGCATGAATATGTCTCCTAATATCTATAATTTCATCAATAACTAAATCAAGTTTTTTATCTAAATTATCCATATTCATAAAATCACTTTAAAGCAATAAATTTCATCAAATCATTAACAGGAGCTGGAGGCCATCTTCTTACTTCTAGTAGCCAATCCTCTTCCGCATATCGTGGATCTAATTCTAGGACTGCAACCCAATTACTTTCAGCTTCTCCATACTTACCTTTAGACCATGTCAATGCAGTTAAAGCGGCTCTGGCATCTGCGAATGTCGGATATCTCCTTATTAATTTTCTCAATTCTTGCTCAGATTTATTTAAATCACCCAATTCATAATCTGCTAAAGCCAAGCTTGATCTCGCCATTGCAAAACCAGGATTTGTTTTTGCTGCATTATCATATAATTCTCGAGCATTTCCCCAATTATTTAATGAGCCTTCAACATTAGCAAGATTATACATTGCTGAGAAATTATCATTATCTCTTGAGATAACAAAAGAATAGTCATCTTTGGCCTCTAACCAAAGGCCTAATGATTCTTTAGCAATGCCTCTATTGATATAAGGATCTAATTCATTAGAATCTAGAGCGATAGCATTATTTTGATCTTTTATAGCGCCTTTAGGGTCTCCCACAACTAGTTTGACATTACCCCTATTACTCAGTGCCGCAGCGTCATTTGGAAATTTTTCTAAATATTGATTCCATCTCTCTAATGAAATTTCAAATTGACCAATTGAACTTGCACTTAATGCATCTTCAAATAATAATTCTCTATCATCTAGAGAAAAAGCAGAGTTACTTACTAAAAATAAAATTAAAAAAATTGATGTAAATAAGAAATTTTTCATGTTCCACGTAAATTATAATTCAAGTTATTGATTTATATATTTTTCACCATAAGGAGTAAGGATTCTTCCCCGAGATGTTCTAGAGATAAGACCCAAGTGAATTAAATATGGTTCCACTATAAATTCTAACATTGAAGAATCTTCACTTAAAGCTGCAGAAATTGATTCTAATCCAACAGGACCAGAATTATTTTTATATAAGTAATTCAAAAAACTCCTATCGATTTCATCTAAACCTCTATGATCAATTTTTTGATTACTTAAGACTTGTTCGACAATTTCAACAGATACACTATTATTTTTTTCAATAACTTGAGAATAATCTCTTGATCTTTTAAGTAACCTTAATGCGATTCTAGGCGTTCCTCTAGAACACAAAGCTAATCTAAGACTTGCTTCTTCATCGATTACTATATTAATAAGCTTTGAAAAATTAAAAATTATCTTTTGTATATCTTCAGGAGAATAAAGATATATTTTATGACAGATTCCAAATCGATCCCTTAATGGACCGCTAATAGAAGCAAGCTTAGTTGTCGCTCCAATTAATGTAAATTTTGGTAAATTAATTGTCCTACATCTAGTTCCTCTATTCGCTCCAATAGTTAGATCCAATTTAAAATCTTCTAATGCTGGATACAAGATTTCTTCTGTTAAATTACTCAATCTATGAATTTCATCTATAAATAAAATCTCATTTTCTTTAAGTCCTAATAGTAAGCCTACAATATCGCGAGGTCTCTCTAAAGAAGAAGCATTAATTACCTTACATTTAGCATTCATTTCATTAGCTACTATAAGAGCTAATGTTGTCTTGCCTAATCCTGGCTGACCATAAAAAAGTATATGATCTAAGCATTCCCCTCTAAATAAAGAAGCATCAATTGATATTTTTAATGAGGTTTTTAATTTTTCATGGCCAATAAATTCAGTAAACAATTTAGGTCGATTCGAAATAACTTGTGAATCCGATTTATCTTCAGGAATATTTTGAGATTTAACAATCCTTAGCTCTTTTTTTGAGCGAGGAGAATTTGATTCATTTATATTTGAAGAAATTATTGCCATAATGCAAGATTAATAGCTTTTACTCCCTTGAGAAACTTTTTTTAAGATTAAAATGAAAAAAAATTCTAAGAAAGATTCAGTTACTAGACCACTAGCTCAAAATAAGTATGCGAAATTTCAATATGAAATAACTAATACAATTGAAGCTGGCATTGCTCTTTTAGGGACTGAAGTTAAATCTATCAGAAACGGTAAAGCTAATTTAAGAGACGGATATTGTACTTTTAGAAATAATGAAATCTTGCTGAAGAATGTCCACATTTCACCACATAAAAATGCAGGAGATTTTTTTAATCATGATCCTTTAAGAGATAGAAAATTATTGGTTCATAAAAATGAAATAATTAAGCTAAAGATAAGTACTGAAAAAAAAGGTTTGACTATTATTCCATTATCAATATATTTAAAAGGATCATGGATCAAAATTAAAATAGGCGTAGGTAAAGGGAAAAAACTTCATGATAAAAGACAAGCTGATAAAGCAAAAACTATCAGAAGAGAAATCAGATCAGCATTAATACGCTAAAAGATAAATATTATTAAGGATCTAGACTAACAGTCGAAGGAGGAGGAGATGGATCTGGATCAGCTATAAGCATGTGTTGCAAAACAATTTCTGGTCTTTCACTATCTCTCCATCTGATTTTGTAAGCAGGCATTTTTGTACCTCTGCTAGTAGTTTGTTCAACAGGTTCCATAACCCAGCCTCTTCTAGATCGGCCTTGAGGATTTCTTTTCACAACCGCATCTGTGTGCTTGAAGCGGAAACCAACACGTTCACCACTCATTTAAAAAATTCGTATTGGATCAATCATCTTATTTTACTTCATATAAGGTAAATTTATAAAATTTATTTCAAGTATGTTCTGGTTTTAGTAATGGAAAAGGAATAACATCTCTTATTGAAGCGCTATTAGTTATGAGCATTATTAAGCGATCAATCCCAATTCCCAAACCTCCAGTAGGAGGCATCCCTATCTCTAAAGCTTGTAAAAAATCTTCATCAATGCAATGTGCCTCTAAATCGCCGGCATCTCTTAAAGATTGTTGCAACTCTAATCTTTCTCTTTGATCTAGAGGATCAATTAGCTCGCTAAAGGCATTTGCAATTTCCCTTCCTGCAATAAACATCTCAAACCTTTGAACAAAATCTTTATTATTATCATGTCTTCTTGCTAAGGGAGAAATTTCAATTGGATAATCAATGATAAAAGTCGGTTGAATTAAATTAGATTCAACCTTCTGTTCAAAAATTTCATTTAATAGTGTACCAAAAGTGTTTATTTTTGAAGAAATTTGTATATTTTTATTTTTTACAGCATCTTTTGCTTTATCAAAGTCTCCATTGAATAAATCGAAATCAATTCCTGTAAACTTTTTCACAGAATCTTTCATTGATATCTTTTCCCATGGTTGTGAAAAATTAATTTGTTCACCTTGATAATTAATTTCTAAAGTTTTACAAATTGTTTGGACAATATATGATATTAATTCTTCTGTTAATTGCATCATGTCTTCGTAATTTGCAAATGCTTGATAAATCTCTACTGAAGTAAATTCAGGATTATGTTTTGTACTGATACCTTCATTACGAAAAATCCTCCCTAATTCATAAACCTTCTCAAACCCTCCTACGACCATTCGCTTGAGATGTAATTCCGTAGCAATTCTTAGATAAAGAGGAATATCTAATGTGTTGTGATGTGTAATAAAAGGTCTTGCTTCAGCCCCACCAGCTTCAGATTGAAGAATAGGAGTTTCAATTTCTAAGAAATTTTTTTCATCGAGCCATCTTCGAATTAAACTAATACAAAAAGCTCTAGTTTTAAAAACATCTTTTGAACGTGGATTAACAATCAAATCAAGATATCTTTGTCTATATCTCTTTTCAATATCTGTAAGACCATGCCATTTATCAGGTAAAGGTTGTAAAGATTTAGAAAGCATTTGCCATCTAGTGACTTTGATTGATAATTCACCTTTATTTGTTTTTTTAATACTTCCATGTACACCAATCCAGTCTCCAATATCAACTAACTCTTTGAGGTCTTCAAAACATAACTTTTTATTTTGATCATCTGAATCGATGATTAATTTCTCAAGATAAAGTTGAATTGAACCTTCTTGATCACTAATACTAAAGAAAGCAATTTTACCCATAACACGTCTTGCTAAAACTCTGCCCGCTATGGAAATATCAAGATCAAATTCTTCACCATTCTTAAGATAACTAAATTTTTCATTTAGGAATTTCGTGGAATGAGTAACTTTAAAATTTTCGCTATAAGGAGCAAAACCCCTACTAATTAAAATTTTGGCTTTACTCAAGCGTGCTTCTCTAAATTCTGACAAAATTTGATTACCTAAGTTTTATTTAATAAACTTATCAAAATAAATTTCAACTTGCCAAAGATGTAGCAGTTTCTCCTACACGTTGAGAAGCGTATCCTATTCCCCTTACTGTAAGTATTAATTCTGGATTTCTAGGATCAGGTTCTAACTTGCCTCTTAATCGAGCTACATATACATCAACGACCCTTAAATCAGCAGCTCTTCTGGGAGGATAACCCCATAATTGTTCGAGGATTTCAGCCCTTGGGACAACTTTACCTGGTTCATCAAACAACAACTCTAAGAGACTGAACTCGGTATAAGTTAAGCTTATTCTTTCCCCAGCCCGAGAAACTTGACGCCTATTAGTATCTACTACTAAATTGCCAAACTTCATTACACCTTTGCCAGATGGAACCTCTTTAGTTTCAGCTACAGAGACACTTGGTCCCATTCTTCTTAAGATAGTCGCAATTCTTGCTTCTAGCTCTTTAGGACTAAAAGGCTTAGAAAGATAATCATCAGCACCTAAATCTAAGCCAGCAACTCTTTCAGAAATTGCTTCAAGAGCTGTTAAGAATATTATTGGAACTACAGATTCTGCTCTAATCCTTCTGCAAACTGCGAAGCCATCCATTTTAGGAAGCATTACATCAAGGACTATCAAATCGGGGTCTTCCTTATGAAAAGCCTCTATAGCCTCTTCTCCATTAGTTGCGGAAAAAACTTCATAACCAGCTAATTGTAGTCTTGTAACCAAAACTTTTAATACTGCTGGCTCATCATCAACAACTAGAATACTTGCTTTTGACATCGATAAAAAAGAATTTACTGATTGAATTCAAGACAGAATGTGCGTTGAATATTTAGTTAATATTAATCTTACAAGTAAAAATATAACATTAAGTACCCTAAAAGAGATATCTTGTATATCTACAAATTTTTTTTATTATTCAACTACTGTAAAACAATTTTTGTAGTAAGCCATGTATTCAAATATTAAATTTATATTTGCTACTAAACAAAAAATACAGCCATTTACAAAAAACGGGAGCTAATAAACCTGTTAGAAAAACTTGAGCAAAGATATTTTCAACACCATATGAAAAGATCCATAAAGGACTATTTTCTAATAATAGGTTTGCAACCATTTGACAAAAATAAATTACACCACATATTAAACTTCCAATTGCACCTGTCAAACCAAACTGAAATGGAGAATTAATAAATCGATTTAATCTCCCTACTTTGCCAAACCAAAATCCACATATCATTAAACCGGGTATTTGAGAATATACATCAGAATTAAAAGTATCTAAGGCAAACCCTAATAAAAATCCGACTAATAGAGATTTAAAGGGTCCATGAATAAGTGCCCAAGGTAATAACCAAATAATTGGCCAATAAGCTTGATATCCCATCAATGAGAACCAAGATGGATTCCAAAAAATTACTAAAGGTAATATTAAGAAGGGGAATAAAGATAAATATTTATTTAAATAAACTTTCATTCAAAGTCTCATTCGAAAAATCTGCACCCAATCAATAGCTTCTGGATTTGCTGATAACTGGACGGTAGCGATTGTATTAGGTTCTGATTCATTATCTATAGATTGAATAATACCTATTGGAATATTTGGAGGCAATATAGTACTTGCTGGAGAAGATAGTATATAGTCACCAATTTTTATATCAACATTTTTAGAGTAAAAAATTAATTTTGGATTCTTTCTGCCTATACCAACTAATAATCCATGAAGATTTGCCCTCTCATTCCAAACACCTACCTTACTATTTGGGGCAGTGAGTAATTGAACTGAAGAAGTTAACCTAGAAGTATTCTCTATGATACCAATCAAACCTCCAGGACCTGTTACTACATCTCCAGTTCTTACACCATTTTGTGAGCCTTTATTTAAAATAATTTTTTTCCACCAACTATCAGTATTTCTTAATATCACTGATGAATTTAACTTATTATCTGCAGAAAAATTTTGCAGATCTAAAAGCTGTCTCAGACGTAAATTGTCTTTCTCAAGTTGATTTAATTTAATATTTAATTCTTGATTTAAACTCTTTCTGAGAATTTCTTGTTGATATTCTCCTGGCCAAAAAGGTTTGGTTATAAAATAGTATAGATCCCTAAAAATGAACGTTTTCGATAATCTTACAATTAACAGTACTGAAAAAAATATTATTATTATCCAGGTGCTTCTATTATTCCACCAACGAGACGTCGAAAGCCGTCGGAACTTAACCACCGAATCTAATCTCTCACTGCATTTCTAGCAAAATCAGGTGTATCAACAACTCTCTTCAATTTTTTGAAATCATCTAGAACTTCTCCACAACCATTTACAACGCACAGGAGTGGATTCTCAGCAATATGTGTAAAAATTCCGGTTTCATGGCTCAATAAATCACTCACACCTCTAACTAGTGCACCTCCACCCGCAAGCATTATTCCTCTATCAACAATATCTGCAGCTAATTCTGGAGGGGTTCTTTCAAGAGTTCTTTTAACTGCTTCAACAATTTTATTTAAA
>Ga0209433_10000534_pt1 | contig 11778 bp, 9 predicted proteins | sample METZYME_5_50m_FD_187552 | JGI IMG/M metagenome (GOLD analysis project Ga0209433, IMG submission 187552) | Marine microbial communities from oxygen minimum zone in mesopelagic equatorial Pacific - METZYME_5_50m (SPAdes) (version 2) | ecosystem: Environmental > Aquatic > Marine > Oceanic | place...
TAAGAAGTCCAATTCAACGACTTCTGCACCTGTTGCCTCAAAAACAGCCGCTAAATTTCTTGCTTCTCGTGATATATCTTTCAGGACTGTCATTACTTGTAGGCACTTAATATTTCTCTAATTTTTTTCACAAGCTCATCCCGCGGAACAGTGAATTGACTGGGTCTATCTTTCCATTCTTCCAAAGTTGCTGCCTCGGAGAGTTTTTTGCCTAAGATAAGATCTTTAATTTGGATCGTTCCACTCTCACGTTCCTCAGTTCCCTCTATCACAGCAGCAGGCGAACCCCTGTTGTCTGCATACTTTAGTTGGTTGCCAAAGTTTTTAGGATTACCAAGATAAACTTCGGAGCGTATTCCAGAGTTTCGCAATTCGGCTACTATCTTTTGGTAATCACTAATTCGATCTCGATCCATAACAGTAACAACGACAGGGCCTAATCCAGAAGCCTGTATTCTTCCTTTTTCTTTTAATGCAGCTAAAAGCCTATCTACCCCAATCGAAACACCTGTTGCAGGAACGGCTTGCCCTGTAAAACGCTTCACCAAATCATCATAGCGCCCACCGCCTGAAACTGATCCAAACTGTCTTTTTCTTCCCTTTTCATCAAAAATTTCAAAGGTAAGTTCTGCTTCAAAAACTGGGCCAGTATAGTAACCCAAACCCCTTACTACAGATGGATCAATTGATATCTTGCTACTACCGTATCCGCCAGCTACAAAAAGTTCTGCCATCGTTTCAAGCTCATTGATACCCTCTAGCCCTATTTCAGAAGATCCAATTAAATTTTTTAAATTGTTAAGTGTTGTTTCAATATCGGAGCCTTTGGAAGTTAGGAAAGCTACGACAATATCTGCTTCGTTATCGGACAGACCCACTCCATCAATGTAGGCACCAGATGCATCAAGTCGGCCTTTTCCGAGTAGCTGCCTAATGCCATTCTCTCCAACTTTATCAAATTTGTCGACAGTTCGAAGTATCGCGTCTCTTTTAGGCGTTTCTTGAATATTCATACTCTCAAGTACACCATTAAGAACTTTGCGATTATTTGCTTTAATTATGTAGTCACCCTCCGAAATTCCAACATTCTGAAGAGTATCAGAAAGAAGCATACAAATTTCTGAGTCCGCTGCTATACTTGCCGACCCTACCGTGTCGGCATCACATTGATAGAACTGTTTGAAACGACCTGGGCCAGGTTTCTCATTTCTCCATACTGGCCCCATTGAATACCTACGGTATGGAACCGGAAGATCGTTTCTATATTGGGCATAAACCCTCGCCAAGGGAGCAGTTAGATCATAGCGAAGTGCTAGCCAATCTTGATCATCTTCTTGCCAAGCAAAAACACCTTCGTTTGGCTGATCTACATCAGGTAAAAATTTTCCAAGCGCTTCGAGAGTTTCCACTGCTGAACTTTCAAGAGCCTCAAAACCGTAGCTTTCATATATTTCCACTATTTTCTGCAACATTTGGTTTCGTTCTGTCACTTCGGAACCAAAGTAGTCACGAAAGCCTTTTGGCGTAATAGCTTTTGGTCTATTTTGTTTTTTGTCTTTAGCCATTATGAATGTCCTACGGCATGTATTTATCATTCATCTAGCGATTTCCCATTCAATGAGCAAGCAATGCGGGATCACATTCTTGATTGTTCTATTTATTCTACTACCTCAACTGACATGAAAAGAGTTTTGATATTTGGAAATTCTGGCGGAATAGGCTCAGCCCTACAAGAAGCTTGCATTGCCAAAGGCTATAATGTTTCTGGGCTTTCTAGAAGCCAGCATGATCTTGATTTATCAAATGAAAATAAAATTATTTCTGCAATCAAAACTTTGGATGGTACCTTCGAACAGATATTTATCACGACTGGAGCACTGGTAGTGAATTCAGCAGAACCAGAAAAAACTATTAGGCAATTCAACTCGAATGCTGCACTCGATCAGTTTATTACTAATGCTGTCGGGCCAACTCTTATTTTAAAACATATCAAAAAACTGATAGATAAAAATTCGAATTGCTTTATCGGTGTATTATCAGCTCGGGTAGGCTCCATTGGCGACAATAAGCTAGGTGGTTGGTATAGCTATCGAGCATCAAAGGCTGCTTTGAACCAGTTTATTCGAACTACAGCTATTGAATATTCTCGCTCTTTTCCAAACTTGACATGCGTTGCTATTCATCCGGGAACAGTAAGAACAAACTTCACTAAAAAATATCTTGGTCGCCATCCTGCTGTTTCACCTGAAGATGCTTCCACAAATATTCTGCAGCTAGCCGAAAATTTAAAACCAGAATCTTCAGGACTATTTTTTGATTGGGATAATAAAACAGTACCTTGGTGAAAATTTCTATTAGTTAGTCGGAACCCGTTTCAACCAGCGCTCCGTCGTCCCATTTCCCACTAGCTGAGTCTCCACTAGCAAATTTAATGGTACCTCTTCCCTGGCGTTTACCTTTTACAAAACTACCCTGATATGTATCGCCATTAGCGTAAGTTGCAATTCCAACTCCAGTAATCTCACCATATTCCCAATCACCTGTATATTTAAATCCGTCAGATAAAGTGATTGTGCCTATTCCATGCCGTTGACCATCCAAATAATCGCCTTCGTAAACCATACCGTCTGTGAAAGTTGCTTTACCAACTCCGTTTCGCTTACCCTCTTTCCAGTTTCCTTCATAAATATAACCGTTTTCGAAGCGCATTACTCCGTAACCATGATACATGGCATTACGAAATAATCCTTCGTAAACTGCATTGTTCGGATAGGTAGCTTTACCTTTGCCTTCAATTACTCCAGCAAGCCATTCCCCAGAATAACTTGAACCATCGGGGTAGATTATCTCGCCAAGTCCATCAGCCAAACCATCTGAAAAAGTTCCCACATATTGGGAGCCATCGGGATAGATTACTTCTCCCTCACCCTTTATCTGACCTTCCTGCCAATTGCCTTCATATTTATACCCGTCAGCACCAATAAACTTACCTTGGCCGCTTCTCTGGTCGTCAGAGAAATTGCCCTCATATGAGTCACCATTAGCATAGGTTACTTTTCCAAAACCCTCGCGACGGCCATTAACTAGTGTTCCGGTGTAAACATCACCGTTTTTCTGGGAAAGTTGACCTTCTCCATTAATTTCACCAGCTTTCCATGTCCCTTCATAAGCTAGACCTTCTGGCATTTCGAGACGACCTTTACCTTCACGGAGGCCATCTGAGATGCTCCCAATGTAAACTGATCCATCTGGATAAGTTACTTTTGCGGTGCCTTGCTTTATTCCGTTTTCCCATGTGCCGTCATAAATATACCCATCCGGGCTCTTCATAATGCCAGTTCCATCATGCATAGCATCAAGAAACGTTCCTTGGTAAGTTGTTCCATTGGCATACTTTGCATAACCAACACCAGTTATGCTTCCATTTGCCCATTCACCTTCGTATGTGCCACCATCACTAAAGGTAATTTTTCCGCTTCCCTCAGGCTTTCCCTTGACAAAACTTCCAATATAAACAGATCCATTCGGGAAAAGTGCTTCACCTTGCCCATTTATTTCACCTTCAAACCACTCACCTACATACCGATAGCCATTTGGCAGTTCATAGGTCCCATTTCCATGCGGCAATCCATTCAAAAATTCGCCGTCATAAGCCCCACCATCACCATATTCTTGGGTACCACTTGAAGTTTGCGAAATAGCCATACTACCGCTGACAAAAAATGTGATGATTAGAATAACGATGTAACTAGATTTCATCAGTTAAGTTCCCGCTCATGTGTCCTATTCCCTAACCTAATAACAGAACTGGCTGGTTACAATGTTTTCTTTAAATTGTTTTTAAATTCATCACCAATGTGGAGGTTTATCTCCTAGTACAATACCACTTATTTCATCTCGCTCGTTTTCTTTTTGAATTAAGAAACTGACCTTTTTATTTAATTTTTCTAATTCACGAGATTGCTTTGCAACGATATCTGATAAATCTTCGATATCTTTTACAAGAAAGGAAATCTTTTCCTCATTTTCAGTCAACCTTGAACTAATCGAATTAGTTTCGCCGTTTTCTTTTTTACCCATAATATCCACAAAATTAACAATTTTTAATAAATAAAATATTCAACCAAAGTAATCAAAAGCTTTCTTTTAAAGAATAACATGATTTAATTCAATATTTGCCATCATTAAAACTGGGTTTTAATTTTTCAACAACGGTGTATAGTTAATTCATGATTTGTGAGTTTTTAACCAAGACGGCCGATGATAAGGTGCGAAAGATTTTAGAGCTGCGCCTACTACTAAGCTGCCTCTGAGCGTGCCATTATCTGGTGCGACCGCTCAGAGGGGCAGACCACCGCACCACCAACTTAGTAGAAAAATGAGATCCAAAAATGAAAGTATCAACAAACAAAGACCGTGTGGTAATTTTCGACACTACATTGAGAGACGGTGAGCAGTCACCAGGGGCGACTATGACCCATGAGGAAAAATTAGAAATCGCAGAGCTTCTGGATGATATGGGAGTTGATATTATTGAAGCAGGGTTTCCTATTGCGTCAGAAGGAGACTTCAAGGCAGTAAGTGAAATTGCTGAGCGAAGTAAAACAGCTGTAATATGTGGCCTAGCAAGAGCTAATTTTGGAGATATTGATCGCTGTTGGGATGCAGTAAAAAACTCGGAGAAACCAAGAATTCATACATTTATTGGAACTTCGCCATTACACCGCGCGATACCAAATTTGGATAAAGACCAGATGGCGCAAAAAATTCACGATACCGTGACCCATGCCAGAAACTTGTGTGACAATATCCAGTGGTCGCCAATGGATGCAACCAGAACAGAACATGATTATCTATGTCGTGTCGTTGAAATAGCCATAAAGGCCGGAGCAACAACCATAAATATTCCAGATACGGTAGGCTACACGGCGCCACTTGAGTCAGCTGATTTAATCAAAATGTTAATAGATAAAGTGCCAGGAGCAGACGAAGTTGTCTTTGCAACCCACTGTCATAATGATTTAGGCATGGCTACTGCAAATTCCCTAGCTGCTGTAGAAGGCGGTGCCAGACAAATTGAATGTACAATAAACGGATTAGGTGAGCGCGCCGGAAACACCGCGCTCGAAGAAGTAGTTATGGCATTAAAAGTCCGAGGCGACATCATGCCATTTTATACTAATATTACCACTTCTAAGATTATGAACATATCCAGACGCGTTGCTTCTGTTTCCGGCTTTCCAGTTCAATTTAATAAAGCAATAGTGGGAAAAAATGCCTTCGCCCATGAAAGTGGCATTCATCAAGATGGAATGTTAAAAAATTCTGAAACCTTTGAAATTATGCGTCCTGAAGATGTTGGGCTTTCAGCTACAAACTTAGTTTTGGGGAAACATTCTGGTCGCGCAGCGCTTCGATCAAAATTGCAAGAGTTAGGATATAATTTAGCTGACAACCAACTGAAGGATGTTTTTGTTAGGTTCAAGGAGTTAGCCGATCGTAAAAAAGAAGTTTATGATGAAGACCTAATTGCTTTAATGCAAGCTGGCGAAGATGCAGCAAATGATCACATTGTTTTAAATGAACTGAAGGTGATTTGTGGTACGACTGGACCACAGGAAGCGGTAATGACATTGACTATAGGCGGGAAAGAGTCATCAACTACCGCTACAGGTGATGGTCCGGTGGATGCAACGTTTAATGCAGTACAGTCACTTTATCGGCATACCGCGCATCTTCAATTATACCAAGTTCATGCTGTAACTGAGGGGACAGATGCCCAGGCTACAGTTACCGTTCGAATGGAAGAAGATGGAAATATAGCGACTGGCCAATCTGCTGATACTGATACCGTTGTTGCGAGCGCAAAAGCTTACATAAATGCTCTCAACAGATTATTTATTCGCAGAGGCAGAACTGGACAAAATAAGCGAGAAGTTAATTGGAAAGACGTTTCCTAAATTAAAGTTGATGATCATAATTAGATAACTTATCTCCAGCTCGACCGTACTCTAGCACGTTGTATCTCAATTAGCCCCATGGCTGTCCAGCCAACAATATTTGTTTCAACAGTGTCTTTTCGAAAGGCAATTCTTAGCGCTTGATCAAAAATTTTTCGATCTTTTTTTGAAATTGGCGCTGGATCTATGATTATTTGACCTCCAATTCCACGTAGACGAAGTTGCCGTGGAAGATCATGGGCTGCAGCTAGATTGGCTTTCAGGGCAGCTGCAGGACTTGTATCTGATCCCGTGTTAATATCTACCGTCGCACATGCTTTAGTAGTTTCCACAAAGTAATGCCCATCATTCGTTTCAACTCTCTCAGATTTTAATTGTTCTAATAAATCTAAAACTCCAAAAGTTTCGAAGCTTCCACTTTCTGAAAAAATATCCGCATTCTCAGACCATTCACGCCAAGCAAGAGTGTGAGGCTTATCCGCCTCTAAGATCAATCCTTGCTCACTTGAGTGATTAGAATATATTTTTTCAGCCAAGCTAAGCATTTCCTCTGTATCATCTAAGATTTCTTCGTCAGCAGCATTTTGACAACTAGACCGAAGGATCAAACCTTCTTTAAAGTCGTCCAAGTTACTCCGTATCAAAGCGACTAATTCCTCTCTGCGATTTTCATTTTTTATTTGTCTGGAGATATTCAAACCAGGATTTTCCGGGGTGACAATTACATATCGGCTCTTTAAAAGAATTTTCCGACTAACTGGCATCGCTTTTCCACTTTCTGCAAAACCCGATACTTGAACCAAAACATGAGAACCTTGAGCTAAACCTTTACCCTGGCGTAAAAATGCAGAGCCGTCTGGAGTTTTAAGAAAATAACCACCTTGACCCTTGATAGGTCGATCCACTGTTGCTCGGTAAATCTGCCCAGGAGCAGGAATATCACTTTCTATAAAAAAGTCTTGCAATACACCGTTAACAATTAGAGCAGATGCCTCAAGATTTTTAAAATAGCCTAAAACAATTGATCGTTTAACCATCTTTACTACCAAAAACTGGATAGTTTAAAGAGCTCAACAAACCTATTGTTTCTGTTAGTGGCAGTCCAATTATACCAGTATAGGAACCGCTTATCCATGGAATAAAAGAAGCTGCAGAACCTTGTATTCCATACGCTCCAGCCTTACCTTCCCATTCCCCGCTATCCAGGTAAGCTTCTATTTCCTGAAAAGAAAGGACCTTCATTTTTACCACGCTGATTACTTCATTTATTTTAAATTGATTTTTTTGTTTTACCGCCACACATGTGATAACTTTGTGCCGTCTTCCAGATAAAAGAGATAAAAAATTATTCGCTTCATTCCGATCGGAAGGTTTCCCTAAAATTCGCCTTCCCAGTGCAACTGTTGTATCAGCACAAATAGCAATTTCATCATCAGCTATTTCTAATGCCTTAATTTTTTTTTCGGCAATTCTTCGACAATAGTGAAGAGGTAATTCTTTTTTGAGAGGCGTTTCATCAACGTTTGGAGCACGAATTGCGGCCGGTGTTATCCCGACTTGCGCCAATATTTCTTTTCGGCGAGGACTGCCTGAGCCTAAAATTAATTTCACGGCTTACTTATAGCGGTAATTTATACGACCTTTTGACAGGTCATACGGTGTCATCTCCACTTGAACTTTATCCCCTGCAAGAACACGAATTCTGTTCTTGCGCATTTTACCTGCCGTATGAGCGATAATTTCATGGCCATTTTCTAGCTCAACTCGAAATGTCGCGTTTGGCAGGAGTTCCTTTACGACACCTGGAAATTCGAGCAATTCTTCCTTGGCCATGTTCTCTCCTCAGTTGTTATAAAGATGTGCATAGGCGAAATATAACGAAATGGAAAGTATTTAAAATCTATATGCAAATAAGCAACAAATATCCTCTTAATCGTTAACTCACTGAATGATCTTTTCTTTTTTTAAAAATCTTAGAATTTGTGGAGAGATATATTCAACAATTACTTCAACACCAGCCGGGTTTGGATGCAAACCATCAGCTTGGAAAAGGTATGACACATCTTTTCCATTTTCAACATGATCAAGCATAGGCGTTAAATAGCTATCGATATAAGCTACGTTTTTTTCTTCGACAAGATCTGTGAAAATGGCGTCAAAATCTAACTTATATTTTTCGCCATAGTTTCCTGGCGCATATGTTCCAATTAACAGAACTGGGATTTTATTACTTTCAGCGATTTCGATTATGGCTGATAAATTTTCTTTGGTCACTTCTGGAGGAAAACCACGTAAAACATCATTAGAACCGAGAGCAACTACTAATGCAGAGACATCATTGGTTAAAGACCACGATAGCCGCGCTAAGCCACCCGCCGTTGTATCACCAGAAACCCCACCATTAATAAAAGTAACCTCCAAACCTTCACCAAAGAACCAATTTGTTAATTGATTAACAAGACCCTCTTCCTCGGGCAAACCAAAACCATGGGTTAAACTATCGCCTAAAATAAATACTTTTTGGTCAGAATAGGCAAAAGTTGGTGCCATAAATATAAATAGCAGAATAATGGCCTTGTTCAGCAGATTTTTTGCTTCATATCTAATTACACAACAAAAATTTCTTAGGTATTCAATCATGCAGAGGCCCTCAGTTTTATTAGAAAATGTCTCATTATCTTTAGATGGTAATGCTGGGATTGTGGATATACTAAAAGATATTTCAATTGATATTCAAGAAGGTGAAAGCATTGGTATTGTTGGGCCCTCAGGATCTGGCAAGTCTTCGCTTCTCATGCTCATGGGCGGATTAGAGCGCATTTCAAAAGGCACAATAAATTTGTTAGGTCAAAATCTGGGCGAAATGAATGAAAATAAGTTAGCAAGCTTTAGAAGAAGTAATGTTGGAATAATTTTCCAGTCTTTCCATCTTATTCCAACAATGACTGCCCTAGAAAATGTTGCAGTTCCTTTAGAATTAAGCGGCAATAAAAATGCCTTTGGTCTGGCAGAAAAAGCATTGGTAAAGGTAGGTCTTGGCGATAGATTATCACATTTTCCTTCCCAATTATCAGGAGGCGAGCAACAACGAACAGCTCTTGCCCGGGCAGTTATTGCTAACCCAAAAATTTTATTAGCAGATGAACCAACTGGGAATTTAGATCACGAGAACGGAAAGATAGTAGCCGACTACTTATTTGAGCTTCATAGTGAAAACAAAGCCACGCTGGTCTTGGTAACTCATGATTTAGAGTTAGCGGAACGTTGTGAGAGAAAAATCAAAATTTCTGATGGTGAAATATTTACTCAATGAAAATTTTTCAAGAACTTCAAATCTCTTGGCCAGTAGCTAGGCGAGAAATACGAAATGGTATTTTTGGATTTCGGATTTTAATAGCTTGTTTAGTCCTTGGTGTTGCCACGATAACAATTATCGGCTCAATAAAAAGTGGTATTGAGGAAGGCCTCAAAGAAGAAGGAGCCCTGTTATTAGGTGGTGATGCTGAAGCGGAGTTTACATACCGGTTTGCAAATCCAGCTGAGTTAAGTTGGCTCGAGAGCAAATCAAAAAAAATAAGTGAAATAGTAGATTTTCGCTCAATGGTTTTCGTCGAAGGAGAAACGAATGAACGGGCGCTAACTCAAGTAAAAGCTGTTGATAAAAATTATCCACTAATGGGTGAGGTGAACCTTTACTCTTTTGAAACTCTCTCTGAAGCACTACAAAAAGAAAGGGGAGTGCCGGGAGCAGTTATTGAGCAAATTTTAGTAGACCGCTTAGGGTTAACGCTTGGGGATACTTTTAAATTAGGGCAAACAAAATTTCATCTTGGGGGCGTTATTAAATCTGTTCCAGATAGTGGTAGCGATGGATTTGGGTTAGGGCCAAGATCAATTGTTTATAAAGATGACCTCGAAAGTTCAGGCCTTCTCTCGCCAGGAACACTTTTTTCGACAAAATACCGATTAGATCTGAAAGATACGGAAGACTTAGATTTACTTTCAAAAAAGGCATCAGAAAAATTCGAAAAAACAGGAATGCGTTGGAAAGATGCACGCAATGCGGCTCCAGGTATAAATGAATTTGTAGAAAGACTAGAGACATTTTTGGTGCTGGTTGGTCTATCAGGTTTGATAGTTGGAGGCGTTGGCATTGCTGCATCTGTAAGGAGTTATATTCTTTTAAAAACAAGCACGATAGCAACACTTAGAAGCATAGGCGCATCAAACAGTATTATTTTTCAAACTTACTTTATACAGATAATAATATTTTCGCTATTGGGTATCCTAATAGGAGGGTGTCTAGGAAGTATTGGGCCTTTTTTACTTGGGAAATGGCTGACTTACAGCATTCCTATACCAATAAAGATTGGTTTTTATTTTAAACCTATTTTGGAAGCCATTATTTATGGTTTACTTACTTCTATAGCTTTTTCTTTGTGGCCTTTGTCGAATATCGAAAATATCAAATCTTCTGAATTATTCAGAAATGAGACTGAGACTAAATTTAGGCTTCCTCGTTTTAAGTATCTTGCCACTATTTTAGCAATTGTACTTTCTTTGATCATTTTAGCAGCCTATTTTACAGGATCAATTAAGCTGACACTTTGGACTGCTTTTGCAATTATTTCTTCCTTCCTTTGTTTGATATTTGTAGCTGCCGCAGTCCGAGCAGGGACTCAAAAAATTAGAATTAAATTAAGGCGTAATCCAAAATTACGTTGGGCTCTATCGGCAATTACAGGACCAAAAGAGGGTGCAATTATTATTATTTTATCGATAGGTATTGGTTTATCCGTATTATCGAGTATTGGCCAAATCGGTGGAAACATAAGGTTGGCAATTCAAAAAGATTTACCCGATGTAGCACCATCATACTTTTTTATCGATATCCAAAAATCACAAATGCCAGAGTTTCGTAAAATTATGGAGGCAAATAAAGAGGTAACCGCTTTCGATGAAGCTCCAATGATCAGAGGTATAATTTCAAGGATCAATGGTATTCCTGCAAAAGAGTTTGCAGGGGAACATTGGGTTCTTAGTGGGGACCGTGGTATTACTTACTCAACCGCACCGGCAGAACGAAGTAAAATAACTGAAGGTATCTGGTGGGCACCAGATTATAAAGGACCTGCTCAAGTAAGTTTTGCTGATGAAGAGGGAAAAGAAATGGGCTTATCCCTCGGAGATGAATTGACGGTCAACATCATGGGCAGAGATATTAATGCAACCATAACAAGCTTTAGAGATGTTGATTTTTCAACTGCTGGAATAGGCTTCATAATGTCAATGAACCCTCATGCCTTACAAAGTGCACCACATTCATTTATTTCAACTGTTTATGCAAAACCAAAAGCCGAGGCGCAGTTGCTACGGGAAGTAGCAGGGAGGTTTCCAAATATTACTGCCGTGAGAATTAAAGAGGCAATAGCGCAAGTCTCTACTATTCTTACTTCTATTTCTTCCGTGGTTTTATATGGAGCAACAACCACGATACTGACCGGTTTTTTGGTCTTAATAGGGACCGCCGCATCGACCGAAAAAGCAAGGAAATATGAGGCCGCCATTCTAAAAGCAATCGGGGCCAGTGAAGCATCTATATTGTTTAGTTTTGCACTTCGTTCAATTTTACTTGGTGGGGTCGCAGGCGTGATAGCTTTAGCTATTGGTATGATAGGAGCCTGGGCTGTTTGCAATTATATAATGGGAGCAGAATATTCGATAATATGGCTCAATGCATTTTACGTTATTGTGGGAGGTGTTTTAGCAAATGTTTTTGCAAGTTTATATTTTTCAATTAGAGCTATGCGCACTAGTA
>Ga0209433_10000535_pt1 | contig 11767 bp, 8 predicted proteins | sample METZYME_5_50m_FD_187552 | JGI IMG/M metagenome (GOLD analysis project Ga0209433, IMG submission 187552) | Marine microbial communities from oxygen minimum zone in mesopelagic equatorial Pacific - METZYME_5_50m (SPAdes) (version 2) | ecosystem: Environmental > Aquatic > Marine > Oceanic | place...
TTGATTGCGCCGAGCCTAATATCCTCTTTTAAATTTTGAAAATTTGGGAGTAATAGCCATAATGGAACTTACTGAAAGTTTGAATGAACTGCGTTTAAAGCCTGTTCGTTGAGATCAAGCTTTGAATTCACTCTAGCCATGTTGGCAAAGCTTTCAAATAAGTCACCAGATAGGCTATTATTAATCTGATTTTTAATTTGGCTTACCAAGAGTTTGCCTGTGTCGGATGAAAGGTCGGCCTTTGATATATCTTTAAGTCGCAAAATAAAGCTTTCTTGGTCGCCGCTTATTACAATTCCTTTACCAATTGATAAATTGAATACTTCTTTAATAATATCCTCAGGTAAGTTGGGCAGAGTTTCGTCTCTTGTTTTTTTATTAAAATTTAAAATTTCGCCTTTGTATTGATGTAAGCTGAGCATACTTTCGGCTATGTCGTTCAATTTATTTTGACGTTCCTCTTTTTGCCATTCATCTGTTAGTTCTTCTCTTATTTCATCGACTTCCTGTTTTCTCGCCTCTATAATTTCATCAACGCGAAGAGCGAATAAGCCACCGTTAGGAAGTTCTTTAATTTCTGGAAAATCATTAATTTTTGCTGTTTGCGCAGTACTATTAAAAATTCTATTTTCTAATATCGGCATACTTGCTTTACTGTTAAATAAAATATTTTCTATGCGATAACCTATTTCTTTTCCTAATTCCTCTAGTGTTCCGCCTGCTGCGAGTAAATTTTGAGAATCTTCTATTCGTTCATCAATCAACTTTGTGGCCTCGGATAATCTATAGTCTTTTTCCAAGGTGGGCTTTGCTTCTTCGAACGATATCTTTTTCGATGGAATTATTTCCTTTACCCTGAATATTGAGGGACCTAGGTCAGTTTCTACTGGCCCCACAACTTCGCCTGGTTTAGCGTCAAAAACCTGTTTTTTACCCGCAGGTAATTGATCTTTTGTGAACGTTCCATAAAGAACATCTTCGTATGTCAGGTTACGGTCTTTTAAAAGCGTGTCAAAGTCAGTCACTGCTGCATTAATATCTGCAATGACGGAATTGGCATCATCGATAGTTAAAAAAGATATCCTGTCTACAATTCTTTGCTCGGGTTTGTTGTACTCTTGCGTTTGATCTTCATAAATTTTTCTTAAAATTGTATCGGTGCTGTCTATCCCATCTAGTAGCATTGCGGGTTCTAGGATTGCATATGTTATAATTTTGCCCTGAGGAACAGTATAATTTTCGATATTTTCTTCAAGAAACAAGGCTAATTCCTCATCAGTCGGTTCTTTTATTGAAAATTTAAAGCTGCCAGGTTTTAAAATTTGGACATTAAAACTTCTTTTTTCTAATAAAAAGGATGCCATTATCTCTGCTTGAAGATTGTTTATCACATTCCCGGATAATATACCTTGTGAAAGAATATTGCGGGCCGTTTCCGCTCGAATTTCTTCTTCAAATTCTGCCTTCGTATATCCTGCGGTTTCAAGTGCAAAGTTATATGCATCTTGATTGAAGCTGCCGTCTGGACCTTTAAATGCACTTAGCGATACTATGTTGTCTCTGACGGTTTTATCATTAACTGAAAGCGAAAGTTTTAATGCCTCGTTTTCAAGTAATTTATCGGTGACTATTCTGGCCAACACGCGTTGCTGAATCCCAAATGCCTGAAGTTGCTGAAACGTCAGTTGCTGTCCGAATTGCTGGCTTGTATTTCGTAGTTCAGTTTGAAGGGCCCGAACGTATTGATTTACCGTGATATCTGTTTCACCAATTTTACCAATTGTTTTTATATTACCACTTAAATTTCCAGTGCCGAACCCTATAAGTCCTACAAATAAAAACCCAAGTAAAATCCAAACAAAGATTTTCGAAACTGAAGTTTTACTTTTAGCCATAATTGTTTCCCTGCAGCACGGTTATAACATGTCTAAAGTTCTAATTGCTTGGTAGCAAGTAGGTAGTTTTCAATAATAGTTATTTTGCTTATTCGTTGCCTCGATACGGCTCAACGTATTGAAGTGCCATATCCCAAGGAAAAAAAATCCAAGTGTCCTGACTCACTTCTGTTATAAAAGTTTGGACCTGGTCTCTGCCCATAGGCTTGGCATAGACGGTAGCAACATGGGCTTTAGGCATAATTGATCGAACAGCCTCAAGTGTTTTTCCAGTGTCTACTAAGTCATCAATAATTAAAATTCCCGTTCCGTCTCCAATGACATCGGAATTCGGAGACTTTAGTATTTGTGGTTCGGATTGGGATTGATGGTCATACGATTTTACGCTTATTGTATCAACCGCTCTAATATCCAACTCCCTGGCAACTATCATGGCTGGCGCCATGCCACCGCGAGTTATTGCCACCACAGCTTTCCAAGCACCATTATCGGGACCCTTGCCGTCTAAACGCCAGGCTAACGCTCTTGCATCTCTGTGAAGTTGGTCCCAACTTACATGGAAACCTTTTTCATGTGGAAGTCTCTCACTCATTTTTCTGTTTTTCCTGTCACGACGTCGATATCTGGAGCATCTACAGCTTTCATTCCAACAATATGATAGCCAGCATCAACGTGAACTGTTTCGCCGGTAACTCCTGAACCTAAGTCTGACAATAAATAAAGACCAGACTTTCCTACGTCTTCGATTGTAACATTTCTTCTCAACGGTGAATTTAATTCATTCCATTTTAAAATATATCTAAAATCTCCAATTCCACTGGCAGCAAGTGTTTTGATTGGTCCCGCCGAAATTGCATTTACCCTTACACCGTCTTTTCCCAAATCTTCAGCAAGATACATTACAGATGCTTCTAGTGCTGCTTTGGCAACGCCCATCACGTTATAATGGGGCATGACTTGTTCCGCTCCGTAATAAGTAAGAGTTAATATGGAGCCACCATGCGGCATCAACTCAGATGCTCGCTTTGTAACCGCAGTCAACGAGTATACTGAAATATCCAATGTATTTAAGAAATTTTCTCGGCTGGTCTCAACATAGCGACCTCGTAACTCCGATTTATCTGAAAAGCCAATTGCATGAACTACAAAATCGAGGGCCCCCCATCGTTTTTCTATTTCTACAAATAAATTATCGAGACTTTTAGTATCACTGACATCACATTCTGACAAAAAATCGGATCCTACGGAGCTAGCTAGTGGTAAAACTCTTTTTTTGAGTGCTTCACCTTGATAAGAAAAAGCAAGTTCAGCTCCAGCTTCAGCGCACTGCTTTGCAATACCCCACGCGATTGACTTATCATTAGCCAAACCCATTATTAACCCACGCTTACCTTCCATGAGCATATTTGACATTAGTAAAACTCCGACGATACAATTTAAGAGGCATTTAAATTATTGTTTCATTTTCATCAAGGTAAAGCGCAAAAAATCATACGATTTATTTCATTTCAAGGTAAAAGACAGGAAGAAAACATGGTTGACAAAAGTGATATTTTTTTTGGTGAAGATCCATTTAAAATTTTCAAACGTTGGATTGAAGAGGCAGTAAACACAGAGATCAATGATCCTGACGCTATTGCTTTATCAACGGTGGATTCAGCGGGAATGCCAAATGTAAGAATGGTATTACTCCGAGAAATTGAAGATTCATCTTTCGTATTTTACACAAACTACGGTAGCGTAAAATCGAGAGAAATATCTAATAACCAACTAGCTGCGTTTGTGTGGCATTCGAAGTCTCTGAGGAGACAAATTAGAGTAAGAGGGCAGGTTGAAAAGGAAAATGGTAAGATGGCCGACCTTTATTATCAGAGCCGTTCACTTAAAAGTAGAGTTGGCGCATGGGCTTCCGTTCAATCACAACCTTTAGATTCAAGATCTCATTTAATGGAGAAGGTTGAGTATTTTGAAAAAAAATATGGGGATCAACCTGATCGTCCGCCCTTTTGGGGTGGTTGGCGTATCAAACCATTAGAAATAGAATTTTGGGCTGATGGGGAAGCCCGACTGCATGATAGATTTCGATGGAGTAGGGCAACTTTAGAAGATTCTTGGGATGTACAGCGTCTTAACCCTTAATAATTAAGGATAGAAATTCTGTGTTGAATCTATCCAGACATAATTTACACATTTGTTTTTTGATTATTTTGTTATTTCTCAAAATTTTTAACTATCTATTTTTACCAACCAGTGCCTTTGCCAACGAAAATTGCATCAAATATACCAATGTTTTGATAGAAAATAAGTTTGACAATACGCAAACCGTTACCATTCAGGCTGAAGTCGCAGATGAGCCAGGCGAGAGGGCTAAAGGTTTAATGAACCGAAAAGAACTGGCTAAAAGTAACGGTATGCTGTTTGTTTATTATTACCCAAGTGCACCTCAATTTTGGATGAAAAATACTTTAATTCCGTTGGATATCCTTTTCTCTGATCAAGAGGGGAGAATAATAAAAATTTTTGAAAATGTTCCTAGACTTTCTGAGAATACGATAACGGCTGGAGAAGGGGTATCCTTTGTATTAGAAATAAATAGTGGTTTGATTGATGAATTTGAAATTGATCAAACTTGGAATATGGATTTTTCAGATTTTTTTAAAACAGCAAAACCTTTTTGCTAAGCACTAATGATACATTGTTTTTATGCAGATAGGGTCTTTCCAAAAGTGTCTTGATTGTTTAGTAGAAAGTTTAGTCGGGGCGTAGCGCAGCCTGGTAGCGCACCTGTTTTGGGTACAGGGGGTCGCAAGTTCGAATCTTGCCGTCCCGACCACTTCACTTGTGTAAGTTCGACACTTGGTACTAGAGATTCTATTTATTTTGAATTTTCTGAGAAACTTTTAATTTTTTCTGACAAAATATATGAAATTTTCTATTTAATGATATTTTTTTCAGAATTTAATTTATCTATTTGCGATATGTGATTCACACAAAAATATTGTTGATCTTAAAATCAATACCCTTTGCTAAATAATAAATATATATAGGAATTTTTTCTACGCGGTTTAACAATTAGGTAGTCGAAACTTTGTTCTAACACAGATAAAAAGAACCTCTTTATCTAAGGTCAAGCGAAAAAGGCTAAATTTTTTTAAAAAAAAAAGTTGACCATCACCCTATAAATACGTCAGATTGTGCTGGCTAGGGGTGCAACTACTATATATAGTGGTAGAGCGGTCAATTCCTGAAAGAACATCTTGACGATGTCAAAAGCTGGTTGGGTTGAAAAATCCGTACTGGGCGGACCACTCTCTTCAAAAAAACCCCGCAAAATGTTGAATGGGGCAGAAAGAAATGAAGATACAAAGAAAATTCACAAAGGCTGGGCAGGACGCATATTCTGGCATTAATTTTGTTACAACGACTTCCGAGATCAGAAATCCGGACGGAACGATAGTTTTCAAACTTGAAAATGTAGAAGTGCCAGACACCTGGTCTCAAGTCGCTAGCGACGTTATCGCGCAAAAATATTTTAGGAAAGCCGGAGTTCCGTCAGTATTGAAAAAAGTGAAAGAGAAAAATGTGCCAGAATTTCTTTGGCGTTCAAAGAAATCATCTGCATCGACTTCACTCGTTGGAGAAAATTCGTCGAAACAAGTTTTTGATCGCCTTGCCGGCGCTTGGACTTATTGGGGATGGAAAGGCGGCTATTTCACTCAAGAAGAGGACGCACAAGCTTATTTTGATGAAATGCGATATATGTTGGCGACCCAAATGGCGGCGCCAAACAGCCCACAGTGGTTCAATACTGGCTTGCACTGGGCATACGGAATTGATGGCCCAGGGCAGGGCCACCATTACGTGGATTACAAGAGTGGTGAGCTGGTCAAGTCTTCCTCGGCTTACGAGCATCCTCAGCCTCACGCTTGCTTTATTCAGTCGGTAAGTGATGATTTGGTCAACGACGGCGGTATTATGGACCTTTGGGTCCGCGAAGCACGTCTGTTTAAGTACGGGTCTGGGACGGGAACAAATTTTAGTTCATTAAGAGGTGACGGTGAAAGTTTGTCAGGTGGCGGTGCCTCGTCCGGCCTTATGGGCTTTCTGAAAATAGGAGACCGAGCTGCAGGAGCAATAAAGTCGGGTGGAACAACTCGACGAGCCGCTAAAATGGTCATTTGTGATGCCGATCATCCAGATATAGAAGAGTTTATTAATTGGAAGGTAAAAGAAGAACAGAAAGTTGCAAGTATAGTAGCTGGCTCTAAGATGCACGAGCAAAGACTAAATGAGATCTTTTCTGCAATAAGGCAATGGGACGGCAGCAATGAAGATGCCGTTGATCCTGTGAAGAATTTTTCTTTGAAACAAGCCATAAGAGAAGCAAAGAAAGTCGCAATACCGGAAACATACGTTAAAAGAGTGCTGGATTACGCAAGGCAGGGATATGCTAGCATAGAATTTCCAACATATGATACAGATTGGGACTCAGAAGCTTACGCATCCGTGTCGGGTCAAAACTCAAATAACTCTATCAGGGTGACAGACGCATTTTTGAAGGCCGTAGAGCATGATGAAGATTGGGAATTAATCCGAAGGACAGACGGTTCTGTCGCTAAAACAATAAAAGCCAGGAAATTGTGGGCTGATGTGGGGCACGCCGCATGGGCTTGCGCAGATCCAGGAATACAGTTTCACGATACCGTAAATGCCTGGCATACATGCCCTGAGGATGGAGAGATTAGGGGATCGAATCCTTGTTCTGAATATATGTTCTTGGATGATACCGCATGTAATTTGGCGTCAATGAACCTGTTAACCTTTCTCGATGATGGAAAGTTTAATGCTGAAAAGTACATTCATGCCACACGTCTTTGGACCTTGACCTTAGAAGTATCGGTTTTGATGGCACAATTCCCGTCTAAAGAAATAGCTCAAAGATCTTATGACTTCCGCACGCTAGGACTTGGATATGCGAATATTGGTGGCCTTCTAATGAATATGGGCCTTGGCTATGACAGCGATTCTGGAAGGGCTTTGTGCGGTGCTTTGACAGCAATTATGACGGGAACTTCATATGCTACGTCAGCTGAAATAGCAAGTGAAGTTGGCCCCTTTCCTGGATATCAAAAGAATGCGGAACACATGCAACGGGTTATAAGAAACCATCAGCGCGCAGCTTATGGTAAAGCAGACGGTTACGAAAAACTTTCAGTAAAGCCCGTACCATTAGACCACAAAAATTGTCCAGACAATAACCTTATCAAGTTATCAAAGAAATGCTGGGACGACGCTTTAAGGATGGGTGAAAAGTTCGGTTTTCGAAATGCTCAGGTTTCTGTGATAGCCCCTACGGGTACAATAGGCTTGGTAATGGATTGTGACACTACTGGGATCGAGCCTGACTTTGCCTTGGTTAAATTTAAAAAGCTTGCGGGAGGAGGATATTTTAAAATTATAAACAGATCTGTCCCGGCAGCTCTAAAAAAGCTGGGATACGCTTCATCTAAGGTTGAGGAGATCATCTCCTATGCAGTGGGGCACGGAACGATCGGAAACGCCCCGGTAATTAATCATACCAGTTTGGCTGGTCATGGGTTTAGTAAAGTTGAGCTTGACAAGGTTGAGGCTGCACTTGGATCAGCATTTGACATTCGATTTGTTTTTAATCAATGGACGTTAGGTGCGGAATTTTGTACCGAAATTTTGGGTATACCGGAAAAAAGGTTAAACGACCCTACCTTTGATTTACTTAGGCATTTGGGTTTTAGCAAAGCCGATATTGATACAGCCAATGATCATGTTTGCGGAACTATGACGTTGGAAGGATCTCCATATCTTAAAGACGAGCACCTTCATATATTTGATTGTGCAAACCCTTGTGGAAAGAAAGGCAAACGATATCTTTCGGTAAATAGTCACATTTATATGATGGCAGCTGCGCAATCTTTTATTTCTGGGGCTATTTCCAAAACAATAAATATGCCAAATGACGCGACTATTGAAGATTGCCAAAAGGCATATGAGTTAAGCTGGTCGCTTGGGACTAAAGCTAACGCGCTTTATAGAGATGGTTCTAAATTGTCACAACCTTTAGCTGCGGCTTTAGTTGAGGATGACGATGATGCTGCTGAGGTTCTAGAATCGGGTTCAACTCAAGAAAAGGCAGCTGTTTTGGCTGAAAAAATTGTCGAGAAAATCGTTGTTAAGGAAGTAGCAAAAGCACGGGAGCGTATGCCGGAAAGACGAAAAGGGTATACCCAAAAGGCAGTAGTCGGAGGACATAAGGTATATCTTAGGACCGGGGAGTATTCCGACGGTGCCTTAGGTGAGATCTTCATAGATATGCATAAAGAAGGTGCTGGCTTCAGAGCCATGATGAATAATTTCGCAATAGCTGTCTCGGTAGGGCTGCAATATGGCGTTCCACTTGAGGAATTTGTTGACGCATTCACATTCACAAAATTTGAGCCAGCTGGCATGGTTCAGGGCAACGATAGCATTAAAAATGCAACTTCTATTTTGGATTATATTTTCAGAGAGCTGGCTGTTAGTTACCTTGATCGAACCGACCTAGCTCACGTTAAGCCTGAAGGAGCGAGCTTTGATGATCTGGGAAGAGGACAGGATGAAGGCGTAAGTAACCTGAAAGAGCTTTCTGAAAATGGAACTTCAAAATCTCTCGAGGTTTTAAAGCAAATAAGTTCTACCGGATACTTGCGTAAAAGGTTACCTCAAGAATTAGTTGTTTTGCAGGGTGGTCAAACCAATTTAGCATTAGATAACAGTGGCCTAGAGGAAGATAATGAAGTTAGTACGCTTGTGCGAACTCCAGATGGCGAAATCGGTGCAGTAGACGCGCGCACAAAAGCGAAGATGCAAGGCTATGAGGGCGACCCTTGCGGCGATTGTGGGAATTACACACTAGTAAGAAATGGAACGTGCATGAAATGTAATACATGTGGTGCAACTTCTGGTTGTAGCTAACTTGGCACATGGAGGGGGTGCGCTCTCTCCTGACGCCGCTCAAGCCACAGGCAAAAACATTTATCTCGAGCAGCATAACTAAGAGCTTGAATGGCGAAACTAAAAGGGGGCTGAACTCCCCTTTTTTTTTCAAATCATTTCAAGAAACGCCTAAATTGGCTCCAAGTTCGTTTATGATATTTGACCAAAATTCTACGTTTTGAGCGCCAGTGATTACGTGTTTTCCATTCAAAATAAAAGTCGGTGCAGAATTTATCCCCATTTTTCGAGCTGCTTTATCAAGTTCAATAATCTGCTCATGATCATTCTGTCCTTCAAGTAATCGACTGACCAGATCTCGATCAATCCCAGTGTTGTGTGAGATATCCACCAGTACCTCATTCCTACCAATATCCCTTCCTTCAACAAAGTATGCTTTGAACATGGCTGATACAACCGCATTTTGTACACCTTCTTGCCAAGCCCAAAATATAAGTCTGTGAGCAGAAAGAGTGTTTGGAGTTTTCGTGATATTTTCTAGTTTGAGATTCAGACCCGCCAAGAGTGCGTGCTCGACTACTGGTTTGTAAGCTTTTACAGCTAAATCTTTATTTCCAAACTTTGCTTCTAAATATTTTTTTCTATCCAGTCCCTCCAGTGGCATTTCTGGGTTTAATTGAAAGGGATGCCATTGAATATTAAATGGATGATTTCCAGCTTTTTCTAAAGCTCTGTCGAGGTAACTTTTTCCAATATAGCACCAAGGACAAATAGGGTCTGAAAAAATATCAAGTTTAACCATGAGTTTCTCGCTGCTAGTAAAACTTTTTAAGATTTTTTAAAATTTGCATCTGAATTAATTAGCTTTCCACCATACATCAGGAAAAAATCCAATTCGGTCTCCATAAAGAGGGGTATTTTTAGGGTATTTAAATTCAGATTTATGGGCTATCCGGCTTGGCCCGTTGTGATAAATTGGAATTACGTAGCGACCTGCCATTAAAATGCGATCCATGGCCCTAGTTATTGACTGAAGTTCTTCTATTGATTTGGATTTCATTATTTTATCTAAAAGTTTATCTATAGCTGGTGATTTTACTCCCATTAAATTTCTAGTACCTTCCACATCAGCATATTCAGATGACCAATATAAATTTTGTTCATTTCCGGGACTGAGTGATAAGTCTCTGGAATATGGCACCATATCAAATTCCAACTTTTTAATTCGTTCCCAATATTGAGAACTGTCAACCAATTCAATTTCAACATCTATTCCTAATCTACGAAGCGCCGATGAATACATTTCAACAATTGATAAATATTCCTTTGCCCCCTGGCGTAGTAAGATTGAAAATTTAAACTGACGATTTTTGTCATCTCTAAGTTTTCCTTCAGACACTTTGAAACCAGCTTCATTCAAATTTTCTAAAGCTTTTATCATATTAGCTCTGTTTCTCTCCGATCCATTTGACTTGGGTAATTTGTAACCTTCAAATGTACCTGGTAAATAATCATGATTTATGTTTTGGAGTAATTCTAAAACACTTTTCGCGGCTACACCTTTTCTCATTCCAAGGATTGAGTTTGAGAAATAAGATGTAATACGTTGTTGTCTTCCAGCATTCTGGGCTTCGTTTATATATTCAAAATTGAATGCTTCAATTAATGCTTGCCTTACTCGCCAATCAGAAAAAATGTCTCGCCTTGTGTTCATTACTAAACCGCGCATTCCAGTAGGTCTGCCGTGAGTAATTTCTGATTTTGTTATCTTTCCATTAGCAACTGAAGGAAAGTTAAATTGAGTCTCCCATTTTTCAGCATTTCCCTCCCTAAAAATATCAATATCTCCAGATTTGAATGCTTCAAAAAGCACTGTCGAGTCACCAAAATATTCAATAGAAATTTTGTCAAAATTTAAAGTTCCTTTTCGAAATGGTAACTCGTTTCCCCAGTAATCTTGGTTTCGTTCTAATGTTATAGACTTACCTGGATTGATTTCTGAAATAATATAGGCGGCAGTAGATATGGGTATTACGTCTATACCAGAATTTTCAAAATCAATTTCGGTCCATTGTGATTTTTTTAAGATAGGTCGCATTCCAGCTAAAAGTGCTAACTCTGGATTATCCTCGTTAAAATAAATTTTCACACTTCGCGGACCAGTCTGCTCGATACTCTTTATTTTTTTCCACAGACCTCGGTATCGCCAATGGCCGATGGTGCCTAACGTCTGATAAGACCATATTACATCTTCAACAGTAACAGGAGAGTTATCACTGAATTTTGCTTCTTGTCTGAGCTTGAATTCGACCCATTCACGATTCGGGCCGGTTTCTATTGATTCCGCTAAAAGGCCATAAAGCGTAAACGGCTCATCCCAACTTCTGCCCATTAAAGTTTCATAATTCCAAAAACGCAATTGCCAGGGAGAGCGGCCTTTGACGATATGTGGATTTATAGAGTCAAACGATCCAACAACTCCAAGTTTTAAAGTACCGCCTTTTTTTGCGTTAGGATTAGCGTATGGAAGAGACACAAAATCCTGTGGTAGGGCAGGTGTATCATACATAGAAATTGCGTATTTTGGTTGTGCCAATAAATTATTTCCAAAACAGAAACAGTAAAAAACAAAAAATAAACTTAAGAAATTCTTATCTTTATAAATTTTCATAGCTAGGTCGCTCTGTGGGTTTAATATAATCATTCGGTAAAACATTATGTTCTAAAATACTGTTTTACAAACTTTTTGCTTGGCGTCTCTTAAGGAACGTTGTATAACAAATTTACTGCTCGATAGGTTTCTTGCCTGTATGAAACCTGCCTCAATGACTTGGCGCCTGCTTTTGCAGGCGCTTTTTTTATTTAAGGTTGTTGTGAGACGATTCCGGCGAATCAACTAATATTAG
>Ga0209433_10000539_pt1 | contig 11717 bp, 13 predicted proteins | sample METZYME_5_50m_FD_187552 | JGI IMG/M metagenome (GOLD analysis project Ga0209433, IMG submission 187552) | Marine microbial communities from oxygen minimum zone in mesopelagic equatorial Pacific - METZYME_5_50m (SPAdes) (version 2) | ecosystem: Environmental > Aquatic > Marine > Oceanic | place...
CCCAGATTTAGCAAAATCAGCTCAAGAGCGTTTAGGAAGAGTTAAATTCACTCTTGCTGTTAGTCTTCATGCACCTAATCAGAAGTTACGTGAATTAATTATCCCCTCAGCGAGTTCTTATCCAATCGATTCATTACTCAAAGACTGTAAAAACTATATAGAGCTCACAGGTAGACGAGTAAGTTTTGAGTATATCCTTCTTGGGGGGGTGAATGATAAAGATATTCATGCTAAGCAGTTGGCGGATCTGATGAGAGGTTTTCAGAGCCATATTAATTTGATTGCCTATAATCCAATTGCTGAAGAGAACTTCAAACGACCAAGTCAATCTAGAGTTAATGATTTTAGAGAACTATTAGAAAATAAAGGAGTTGCTGTAAGTGTCCGTGCAAGTAGAGGTAGAGATAAAGATGCAGCCTGTGGACAATTAAGAAGGCAAACAATTGATAAAACAAAAATTAATTAAATCTCAAATTTATATTTACCTTGTGAGCTTTTATGACATTAATTGATTGGTTTATTTTATTTATTTATTTGATATGTTCCTTGATATTAGGAATTTATTTATCATTAAAAAATCATAATGAAGCTGACTATTTTGTTGCTGGTCGTCGCCTAAATGGCTTGCTTGCAGGAATGTCTATGGCTGCGACAACGTTTTCGATTGATACACCTCTATATGTTGCAGGCATTATTGGGACTAGAGGCTTGGCTGGAAATTGGGAATGGTGGAGTTTTGGGCTTGCACATGTAGCTATGACAGTTATATTCGCTCCTCTTTGGAGGCGTAGTGGAGTATTGACTGATGCAGCTTTCACTGAATTACGCTATGGCGGGCGACCAGCAGCTTATCTTAGAGGTATAAAAGCTTTTTTGCTCTCTGTTCCAATCAATTGTATTGGAATTGGATATGCTTTCTTAGCAATGCGTAAAGTAGCTGAATCATTGGGTGTGGTAGATGGACATATTGTATTTGGACCGTTTACTGACACGCTACTTTTAATGATTTTAGTTGCTACTTTTTTGCTTATTTACACTGTACTTGGTGGACTTTGGGCAGTAGTGCTAAATGATTTTGTACAACTGGTATTAGCTCTTTTCGGCGCGTTTGCAGTTTGCTTTGTAGCACTTAATGCTTCAGGTGGTATGACAGATTTGTTAGACAAGTTAGAGGCACTAGATCGACCTGAACTCCTTTCTTTTTTTCCATGGACATTCAATCAAGATGGTTTCAATTGGTTGGATAGCTCAGGAATAAGTATTACTACTTTTTTCGCTTTTATTTCTTTGCAGTGGTGGAGTTTTAGACGTAGTGATGGTGGTGGGGAATTTATTCAACGTTTATTGGCTACTAAAGATGAAAAACAAGCAACTTTGGCAGGAATATTCTTTTTAATTGTAAATTATCTTGTTCGCAGTTGGCTTTGGGTTGTAGTTGGTTTGGCTGGTTTAGTCCTCTTGCCTCAACAAACTGACTGGGAATTAAGTTATCCAAATCTAGCTGTTACATTTTTGCCACCTGTTGGACTTGGATTAGTAGTGGTTTCATTGGTGGCTGCATTTATGAGCACAGTAAGTACTTCAATTAACTGGGGAGCAAGTTATCTTGCTCATGATCTTTATAAAAGATTTGTGAGGCCATCAGCGGGTCCAAGAGAAATTATTCTTATGGGTCAGGTTGCAAGTGTTTTATTGCTTTTGATTGGAGTTGTCACGGCTTTATTTAGTAATAGCGTTGGCTCAATGTTTAGACTTGTTATTGCAATAGGAACTGGCCCAGGTGCTGTTCTTGTACTTCGTTGGTTTTGGTGGCGAGTAAATGCTCTAGCGGAACTTTCGGCAATGCTGAGTGGGTTTTTGATAGGCTTAGTCACCTCAATATTTCCTTATTTCACAATTGAAGATTTTGGAAAAAGATTATTATTTACTACTTCATTATCAGCGGTGATTTGGCTTTTGACTGTATTTTTTACTGAACCAGAGTCGGAAGAGACACTCAATGAATTTGTTAAAAAGGTAAAACCCCCAGGGCCTGGTTGGGCAAAAATAAGGGGGGATTTGAATATTGATCCAGTAGACTCTCTTTCAATTCTTGGCTCAAGATTCATTTTAGGCGCTGGAATTCTTTATGGTGGATTGATTAGTATTGGGGCTTTCTTGTTGCACAAAGAGATAAGCGCTTGGATCGCACTCTCCATAGCAGTCAGTTGTGTGTTTTTAATCAAGAAAACAAGACTAATGACTCAATAATTTGACCCTTCATAGCCAAATGGTCAAATTTTAGAGCAAAATGGAAATCTAATTAAATTGCAACCTTGGGTTTTTTACGGACTACTCTTTTCCCTATTTTGATTGTTGCTCTTTTTGGTGTCGCTTTGTTTGCAGTCAGTGCTCGTATCTGGCTGCCTGGGGATATGCTTGCACCAGCACCAATGAATTAAGCTTGCTTTCTTAAGTCAGGGCTATGAATGATGCAAATCAAAAATTAAGCGAAGAAGGGTTGGCTAATTTGGCCATAGACCCTGATCTTTTGGCGAGAGAATTAGCTGCTCAGTTAGCTGGAGATCCTTTGGATGAAATCGAACTAGACACAACTGATGAAGATCTAGTGAATTCATCAAAAGAATGTGATCTTGCATTGAAATGGCTTCAATCTGGAAATAAAGAAAGACTCCAAGGTTTGAGAGTTTTTTGTGAACACAGAGATTCCAGAGCTCTTCCATTTTTAGTACCTTTACTTGACGAACCCTCTCCTGTGGTAAGGATGAGTGCTGTTTATGCCTTAGGTAGAAACCCTTGTCCAAAAGCTATTGACCTTCTTCTGCATTTATTGAGGTTCGATAGTAACGCTTATGTTCGAAAAGCTACGGCTTGGAGTCTTGGAAATTACTCAGAAGCGTCTGTCCTTGAGCCTTTGATTAATGCCTTAAAACAAGATGTTGCTGCTGTTCGATTATGGGCATCAAGTTCTCTGGCAGAGGTTGGACTTAATTTATTAGAAAGCTCTTTACCAGCAGCGAATCAACTTCTTGAAAGTTTGAAAATTGATTGTGAACCAATTGTTAGGAGTAACTGTATTTGGTCTCTTGGACGCCTTTACAGCCTTTTGAGTGAGGAAATCAAAATTGACATAGAAGAAGCTTTCATATCTGTTTTACTGAATGATCGTGAGCCATCTGTTCGTTATGAAGCAAGGATAGCTCTAGAGCAATTGGATAATCCAGAAGTTCAAAAAAAATTAAAATCATTAATTGATGAAGGTCAGTTGGTTTAATTTTTGGTACAAAAACAATTCGTTGTAATTAATAATTCGCGTTTCTAGAGTCTTTTTCTATATCATGCGTGACTTAGGGGCCTCTCATCCATGCCACAACGAACATTGCGTTTTAAAATTCGACAAGACGGACGGGTTGAAGAAACCGTTGAAGGTCTTGTTGGTGAAGCATGTATCGATTTAACTGAGAAGCTTGAGGATGCCTTAGGCACAGTTGAGAGGAGAGAACCAACCTCAGATACCTTTCTTCGTGAAAAGGTTCAAAAACAGACTATCCCTGCAGAAATCCACTGATGTCACATTTCAGCACAGTAAAAACCCAACTTCGTAAAAAAGAGTTCTTAAAACAAGCTCTAATCGATTTAGGCTATGTACCTAACGAAGGGGAAAATCTAGTCAGAGGTTATAGAGGACAAACTGTAAAAGCTCAAATGACTGTTGAAATGAGTACAGGAGCAGATATTGGATTTCGTTGGAATGAAAGCTCAAAATCATATGAACTTGTTACTGATCTTGATCTCTGGAAACAATCAATTCCAGTTGAGAGGTTTTTAGCTCAGGTCACTCAACGTTATGCCCTAAACACTGTTCTTAATTCAACTGCTCAAGAAGGTTTTCAAGTGTCTGAGCAAAAGCAAAACTTAGATGGATCAATAGAATTAGTAGTTACTCGTTGGGATTCCTAAGACTTTTTGAAAATTGACTTTTGATCCTAGAGCTGCATTCGAAACCAAGTCTATTGAATATCAGCCCTCAAATGATATTTATGATCCAAATGTTGCTTACGAAGCGGCTAATAATGAAGATTTTGAGCTTAGTGGTAGAGATCCAGTCCTTGGAGGGAAGTTAAGGGAAAAAGCTGTCTGGGTTGACGAGAGGAAATGCATTGGCTGTACGTACTGCAGTTCAGTTGCTACTAACACTTTTGCAATGGAACCTGAACAAGGTAGGGCAAGAGCGTTTAGACAAGATGGAGATAGTGATGAATTAATACAAGAGGCCATAGATACATGCCCTGTCGATTGCATAGATTGGGTTTCTTTTGAAGACTTAATTAAATTGGAAGAAGTTATAAAAAATCATCATTTTAGGAATTTAGGTTTACCACCCGTTACTTGATTTTAAATAGAGAAGTGTCAACAATTAAAAATAGTAAAAACAATTCAATACCTAAAAGAAGATTTGGTCGAACAGAGATTCAGATGCCAGTCTTATCTCTTGGCGGAATGCGCTTTCAACAAAGCTGGAAGGATTTAGATCCTAAAGAGATTAATAATCAACAACAAGATATCTTGCGAAAAACTATTAAGCATGCGTCTCAAAAAGGTATGCATCACATAGAAACTGCTCGCCATTATGGAACATCAGAGCGCCAGATAGGATGGGCCTTCGGTCAAATCGATGACCCAAAAAGAATATTGCAAACGAAAATTCCACCAAATAATGACCCTTCGATATTTGAGCAGGAACTTGAGTTAAGTATGAGTAGATTAGGTTCCAAAAAAATTGATTTATTAGCCATTCATGGTATCAATAACCCTGAGCACTTAGATATGACTATTCGTCGTAATGGGTGTCTACAGATAGTTCGTCAATGGCAAAGAGATGGCCTAGTTGGTCATGTTGGCTTCTCAACACACGCAAATGTTGAGCTGATCATTAAAACAATTGAAACAGGACTTTTTGATTATGTTAATTTGCATTGGTATTTCATACGTCAAGAGAATGAAAGAGCTTTACATGCAGCAAATGCGAATGATATGGGGGTTTTTATTATAAGTCCTACTGATAAGGGAGGTCATTTACATACACCGTCATTAAAACTTTTAGATTTATGTAGTCCTTTGCATCCAATTGAATTTAATGATTTGTTTTGTTTGAGGGATAAAAGAATTCATACCCTAAGTGTTGGAGCGTCAAAGCCTGAAGATCTAGATATTCATTTAAGCGCAATCTCTAAAATGGATTTTATGCAAGATTTTATTAATACTATAGAGAAAAGATTAGTTAATGCCTCACGTAAGTCTCTTGGAGAATCATGGTTGTCTACTTGGAAGATAGGTTTACCTAGTTGGGACCAAACTCCAGGAGAGATTAATATACCTATTTTGTTATGGCTAAATAATTTATTAGAGGCTTGGGATATGGAAAGCTTTGCTAAAGATCGTTATGGTCTTTTAGGCAGAGGAGGACATTGGTTCCCAGGCTCAAACGCAGATTGTTTGGATTGTGAAGTAAGCGAGGATGACTTGAAAAAAGTTTTGATTAATAGCCCATGGAGCTCTGAAATACTTTCTATACTGAGAAAATTGAAAGACAGACTGGGGGGAGAAAGAAGAGATAGATTATGGGGAATTTAGTAACCTAAAGGCTGTTTTTTGGGTTTGCCAATTGATCTTGGATATTGATTAGGACATTTATCAGTTGAACTAATCCTAAGAATATTTCTAATGCCGCGATTATTAGGGAGTTCGAATTTATGTATTCGTAGAATCTCTGCGTTTAGTTTGGTTAAAGCTTTTTTTAGTATTTCTTGCTCTACTTCACTCCATCCTCCTTTGAATATAAGTGCTTGTCCTGTCGATTTTAAAAACGGTACGAGATATTCTGCTACTACATTTGCAGAAGCAACCGCTCTTGCAATGGCAAAGTCAAAATTACTCCGAAGGATTGGATCCCTTCCTGCTGTCTCAGCTCTTTCAGTAATGACTGTTATGCGAGAATTTAATCCAATTTCTTTAGAAACTTCTTTCAGAAAAGTCGTTTTTTTACTTGAAGAATCTAACAGGGTAATATTTGAATTTGGCATTGCTATAGCTATGGCCATACCAGGGAATCCACAGCCAGAACCAATATCTATGTATCGATGAGAAAGTTCAGGGTGTTGAAGTTCTTTATGCATTGGCATCAGGCTGTCACATACTTGTGCAGTCCAGTAATCATCTCCGTCAACTAAACGAGTAAGGTTGGTTTTCTTATTCCATTCTTTAAGTAATTCTTGCAAATGGATAAATTGAGCTAATTGTTTTTGACTTGGCAACCATTTAAGCTCATTCCATACCATTGGATGAGTTGCTTTTTTGTTGTTTTTATCAGTAGACATCTTGAATTGTTTTTTAAAATAGTCAGTCCTGAGATATTTAGATAAAATCTATACATTATAAGATCATATTTTCTTTAGTTGACTCCTTCTTCAAATTGTTACGAACTGCTTGGTGTCTCTAGCACTGCCAATAACGCAGAGCTTAGAAAAGCTTTTCGTCAATTAAGTAAGCAACTTCATCCGGATACGACATCTTTGCCAAGTGATGAAGCGACAAGGCAATTTCAGAATGTTTGTGAGGCTTATGATTTACTTAGTGATCCAGTCTTAAGGGCAAACTATGATTTATCTATAGAAAAAGAGAATAATCTTTTAAACCATAAAAAAGAACCTTATTCAAAGAGTATACAACCTGTACAATTTTCTAAATCTATAGGAGTTAGGCGACCATTATCAGGAGGAGAATTGTTTTCGCTTCTTCTTTTAATCACGTCTATTTTCTTGAGCCTGATTTTAGGGGTTTTTATTGCGTTTTTAAGAGGCGGAAACTTGAATTTTACTCCAAGTTGGTTGATGTAATTTTAATTTCATAATTAATTATCTTTAAAAGTGCTTAGAATCTTGATAAGAAGAAATTCTAGGATAGAGAATTTAACCCCTCTTGAATTCCAAAATAGCATTTTTCTAGTTCTTCATCTGTGATACACAGCGGTGGCATCAGATAAACTACATCTCCTAATGGTCTAATGAAAACACCAACCTTCAATGCACTTGCTTTCATGATTTTCCCGACTGAACTTAAATATCCTTTTTTACCTTTCACTTTAATATTAAAAGCAGCAATGGTCCCTGTAACTCTTGGACATTCAATTCTTGGATCTTTAACTATTTTTTGTAGATGAGGTAGATGACGTGACTCAAAATCTAAATATTTTTGAGGGGAGTTTTCTAAGAGATCTAAGCTGGCATTGGCAGCTGCGCAGCCTAAGGGATTGGCTGTGAAACTATGACCATGCCAGAAAGTTTGCTTGGGATCTTCCCCTAGGAAACCATCAGAAATCCTTTTGCTGGACATAGTAACTCCCATCGGTAGGAATCCACCGGTCAAGCCTTTTGAGAGTGATATAAGGTCTGGCTTTAATCCGGCTCTTTGAAAAGCGAATAATTCTCCACACCTTCCAAAGCCAGTTAAGACTTCATCTGTAATAAGTAAAGAATCAGCCTGTCGAATTCTTTTTTCGACTTCTACTAAAAATTCTGAACGAACCATTCGCATCCCTCCAGCACCCTGCACTAATGGCTCAAGAATTACTGCAATGGTTGGTTCCTTTAGGAGGTGATCAAGAGTTTTTAAAACCTTCTGTTCTCGTCTTTCAAAATCTTGATCGCCCAACCATGTCTCAGGCCAAGGGACTCTGCTAACAGGAAATAGCATTTGCTCAAAAGGCTCGCTAAATATATTTCGTTGGCCTACTGCCATTGCTCCAAATGTATCTCCATGGTAGGCACCTTCGAATGCAATGATTTGAGATCTGTTATCGCCTTTGTTTTTCCACCATTGACGAGCCATTTTTAAGGCTACTTCTACTGCAGTAGAGCCATTATCTGAAAAGAATAACTTTTCAAGACCTGTTAATTTACTTAGTCGATTTGCTAACAGTTCAGCTTGAGGATGAGTGAAATCGGCAAAGATAATTTGCTCTAATTGCTCTGCTTGAGTTGCGATAGCTTTAGCAATATATTTATTTGCATGACCATGTAGAGTGACCCACCAGCTACTTATACCATCAATTATTGGAGCTCTGTCTTTAGGGAGTAAAAGGGCATCTTTGGCTTTTTCAACCAATAATTGAGGCTTAGAGGATGTAAGCTGTGTGAACGGTGGCCATATATGAGGATTCTGAATAGTTTGATCTGAATTTTCTGTCTCATTCATCAAATTTAGTTTTCCCTCTTGTTTCATTTAACTTGATTAAAGTCAAAATAATCTTTTGATTAAGAAAAAAATAAAATTTTAATTTCGAATGTATTTTTTAAGTTTTTGATCTAATTGCTGTTTATTCCATTCTTGTGAAAGTACTTCTGCATTGACTTCGTTAAAGATAGGCAGATTTGCAAGAATTTTAGTATTTCCAAATTGCTCAAGTGTCTTGGGATTATCTTTGTGTGGAGGACCGTTTAATACTATTCCTAATACATCTATATTTCGGTTTTTCAGGGCTTCTAGACTTAATAAGGTGTGATTGAGAGTACCAAGACCGGTTCTGGCTACAAGAATTATTGGAGCCCCCCAAACTTTTAATTGGTCTATTTGTAGCCAATCCCGGTTTAAAGGAACCATTAAACCACCTGCGGTCTCGATGATTATTAATTTATCTATGTCAGGTAATTTTAAATTGCTTGGTTCAATAAAATCTGACTCTTGTTCGGCTGCCCAATGTGGAGAGACAGGAGCCTTGAATTTATATTTTTCGGAAAGATAGCGGTTAGGTTCAAGATTTAAGAGATTGCAAACAGTTTTGGTATCTGTACCTTCCTCTGTTCCACTTTGAATGGGTTTCCAGTAGAGGCCTTTAAGACCTTGGACGAAAAAACTACTAACTATAGTTTTACCTACATCTGTATCTGTACCGCAAATAATAATTCTTTTTGAGAAAGCACTCATCGCTTTATTAATAAAAACTGAATTGACCAACTAAGGCTTACTTGATTATCTTTGTTGGAAATTGGCCAAAAAGACAATAGATGTCGCCAATCTGAAACACTTAATGGTTCCTTCCTACTACTTTGTGCTCCAACCTTGATCATCGGTTTTAATAAAGAACTTGCTCTCGTAGCTGTTTGTTTTATAACTTCAATTTTATTGAATAAAATATTTTCTTTTGGAACGACTCTGATTAGTGAGTCGTACGATGGTAGATCAAGAGCGGTACATGTTAAATTTGCCTTTTCTGCAGCTTCATACCATTCTGGAAAACTTCCCTTAATTGGTATTGCTAATGCAATCCGTCCATTTAAGCTTAGAGAATTCACCCATTCCTTAAGTTTCTTTTGTGGATTATTCAGCCAATGTAGAACAAAACTTGAAGCTAACAAATTAGGTTTTTCAGACCACTTAGGTAACCCATTATTTAAATCCCAAAGTTGTTTACTACTCTTCTCTGAATGTTGATCAATCATCTTTTTAGAATTATCTAATCTCAATACATATTGGTTTGGATGCAGATCCTCTAATGATTTAGCGAGTAATCCAGTGCCAGAACCAAGGTCAACCCAAAGTCCACGTTTAATTGAATGTTTTGAACATATTTTTGCAAGTTTTAAAGCAGTGCTTTTTTGAATTGATGCTGATTCGTTATAAGTCAGTGCAGCTTCGTTAAAGTTTTTTTTAACTTGACTAGACCATGTTTTTTGCATAATCAAATTCTAGCCAGTGTTTGACTTTTTTGATATTTTTAGCTTTTGTGATGAAATGCCCCTCATCTGGAAGGTTGATTATTGAGGGGACGGCCTTTAAGTAGCTTTTTAAATCGTCAGCTAACGTTTCTTTCGTTTGATTAGCCAAAATATAGTCTTGTTCACTATTCACAATAAGTACTTTGGCAGAATTGTTTAGGCCAACTGGTAGAGAATTAGAATTCATAAGAAGTTTTAAATCTTTTTTTAGTCTCAACCTTCCAGAATCGGATATGTGAAGGAGATTTGATTCGAATGACTTCACACCTATATAATTTGGTTTATAAGCTTTTATATAAAATTTTCTTAACATAGCTGCTTCATTAGGCGTTTTAATTGCTTTCATCATCTGATTGAGAGCCAGTTTTATAGAGCGATTCTCTATGCCATTTGGAATAAAACGACTAAAACCATTGATTAATACAACATGAGTCGCTGAGTGTAAAACTTCTTCATCTATTAAATGTGAACCAAGAGAGTGACATATAGCAACTTTTATAAGTTCGACTTGGTTTGATTTGTGATTCCATTTTGGTCTATGAGGACTTATAGCTTTGTATCCGCGTTCAAAAAATTGCCATTCCCAATCAGAACTTTTAAATATCTTTTCCCAATTTGACCATTGAGCACTATCTCCAGCCCATCCATGTATGGCAATTATTTCTCTCATTTGTTTTTAAGAACCTCGATAAGTCTTTCGAAAGCCTGATCAGGAGTATTTCGTCTAATGACTAACCTAAGCCTCGATTTGCCTTCAGGAACAGTTGGTGGACGGATCGCAACCGTTAGAAGGCCTTGTCTTTCAAGTCTCTTTTGATAATCCATGGCTAATTCATCTGAACCTAAAATGATGGAGATAATTGGACCCTCGCCAACTGGTCGTTGCCACCCAATTTGAGACAATCTATCTCTTAAATCTATTGATTTCTTTTTTAGTTTGGTACCCCAGCTAGGGTTACTTTCAATTAGATTTAAAGCAGCTAAAGCACTTGAACAGAGTGGAGGAGCTAATGCAGTTGTATAGCGAAATGCCCCACATTTTTGTATGAGATTTTCTCCTGTGATCTTGTCTGTTGCTAGAAAAGCTCCCCCACTCCCAAACGCTTTTCCGAAAGTTCCACTGATAATTGAAATAGGTTCTTTGAGTCCAAATGACTCACCTTTTCCTTCTTGACCCATAACACCTAAAGCATGAGCTTCGTCTATTAATAACTTTGAGTCATATTTAATACATAGTTTTGAAATTTCTTTTATGGGAGCTGTTGTTCCCTCCATACTAAAAAGGCTTTCAGTAATTACTAAAGGTTGTTTTTGACGATTGCTTTGCCTAGATTTTTGTAAAAGTGTCTCAAGTTCTGATAAATCGTTGTGCTTGAATCTGATGAGCTTTGCTCCACTTGCTTTGACTCCAACGAGCAGAGAATGATGTATCAGACGATCACAAATAACAGGAGTATGACGATCAGCAAGTGCTAAGACCGCTGCCAGATTAGCCTGGAAACCACTTGGGTAAAGTAGAACAATCTCACGATCAAGCCATTCACCAATCTTCGTTTCAAGTTTTTGATGAATATTTCTACTACCAGTAATAAATCTTGATCCTCCTGAACCAATTCCATCAGTTTCTAATGTTTGTCTAGCTGCCTCAATTAATAATGGATGTCTTGTTAGATCTAGATAGTCATTACTTGCTAGATCAATTAGAGTGATTTTATTTTTATTTTCATCTACACCAATCAGTTCTGATGATCTTTTCCCAGGAACCCAAGTTCTGAGCTTACGAATTCTAGAGTTAGGGATTTCAGGCATATTGGTATTTTGTTTTCTGTGAAAGATGATTTGGGTTCTGACTTGTCATTTTTTTTCGTTTCTTGATTTTATTATGTATCCACGTCAAAAATCATGTGGTCGTAGAATATTCCTCTAGTATTTAGCAATGACTTC
>Ga0209433_10000541_pt1 | contig 11703 bp, 11 predicted proteins | sample METZYME_5_50m_FD_187552 | JGI IMG/M metagenome (GOLD analysis project Ga0209433, IMG submission 187552) | Marine microbial communities from oxygen minimum zone in mesopelagic equatorial Pacific - METZYME_5_50m (SPAdes) (version 2) | ecosystem: Environmental > Aquatic > Marine > Oceanic | place...
AATATCCTTGGCCTTCAACAATAAAGAATCGGTTGCATTGATTTGAAGAGTTTCAATAACTAAAATAAGAAAATCAAGTTTCCTTGCTGTTTCATTTGCGATTACACAATTTAAATAAGTTTGCTCATCATTAGTTTTGGTACATTTTGGACGATTTTTAAGGTATTCATTCTTTTCAGCAAATAAAATGGATTTTTTCATACCTTAAATAATGACATGAGTTGGATGATTAGCTAGTTTTATTGTTAGTTTTATAAAATCGCACACCAAATATCGTAAAGAATGGAACACTTAAAAAAATATATAGATGAAATAAAAGATTTTCCAAAAGAAGGAATAGTCTTTAAGGACATAAACCCAATATATAAGGATCCTAAGAGATGGTATGAATTAATTATGCCTCTCCAAAAGCTTATATCTGACTCAAAACCAGATTATATAGCCGGAGTTGAATCGAGGGGATTTATATCTGCATCAGTTCTGGCCTTTAATCTTGAGGTTGGTTTTATTCCAATTAGAAAAGCAAATAAATTACCAGGAAATGTAATAGGTGTTAATTATAAGCTTGAGTATGGTGAAGACAGACTGGAAATACAGCAGAATTTAATTCAAAAAGATAGCAAAATCATTATAATAGATGATTTGCTTGCTACAGGAGGAACGGCACATGCCGCAGGTAAGTTGATTAAAGAGGCTGGAGGTAATTTAATTGGGTACGCCTTTCTTATAGAGCTAACAAAACTGCAAGGTAGAAGTAAATTAGATTCTAATTTAACGATAGAAAGTCTAATAAAGTACTAATTATTTTTTAACCATAATAGTATTATTTGTAGTTGTGAGATAGTTATCAAACCATAAGCCCACATAACTATGGGTAATGGTGAATTTTCAAAAGAAGATCTTTTTACTCCTAATTCCAATGCACTTTCGCTTATTCCAAGTTTATAGATAAGAAAATTTCTCAATTCGTCTGAAGGTGGATTAATTGAATTACTTATATTTATCATTTAGTAAAAAAAATTAGAATCCATTAGTCATTACATTAAGGATAAATTTTCTAATCCAAGTTGATTTTTTTAGAATTAAGAAAACAAATCGCCTTGGTATTCCAAAAATTTCGTAATTACTTCTGGAATATCTAACCAATATGTCAGTCAAAATAGATATTGTTAAAATATCGACTAATCTAGTTAATGAATATATAAATGGAATGATAGAATGGTTATTTCTTAATAATGGTATAGAGACTAAATTTCTTAAAGAATCAACATCCCGCCAACATAAATTTAAACCTTGACCTCCTACCGGATGAAACTTATGAGCTGTTTCTCCTAAATAAACATATTTACCAGAAAAGAATGAGTAATTGAGCAAAAAATTTATTGGAAAAGATTTAGGTTCATCAATAATAGTATCAGGTTCAATACCGTAAGGGAGAATTGTTGATAAATAGTCTAAGAATAATGCCTTAGATAAACTCATATTATAATTACCTTTTTCTAAAGATTGGCTACATATTATTTGAAATAAATCGCCACCTAGAGGTAAAACAGCAAATGGGCCCTCTGAATTTAATATTTCAAATGCTTCATTAGATTTAACACCTCTTAAAAGAACCTTTGCGGTAATACACATTTGATCATAATTAAAATTAAAAGAGGAAGTTTTAAGTTTCTTCTTCGTGATTGAGTTTGATCCATCTGCTGCGACAATTAGATCATAGTTGTTTGTATTAGGTATAACTGATGTAGGAATCTTATTAATATTTTCAATATCAGAAATAACTTTTAAAATAGATAACATTATATTTTTATGTTGAGCAATCCAACCAACTGCAGAATACTTTTGATCCGAAATAAGTAGGTCACTGATGAGAAATTGAAATTTTTTATTTAATTCATAATCTATTACATTTAAATATTGAAAAGGTACAAGATTTGCAACTAAATCAGACCATATTCCTACTTTTTGTAATATTTTTCTTGACGATTGGGTGATTGCGTATGTTCGATCTCTGTTTATAAGTTCTTCGTCAGATAACCGTTCATATAGATCAACTCTACAGCCAGCATTTGCTAATGATATTGCTGCCAATGATCCAGTTAATCCAGAACCAATAATTGCTATGTCCATATCTAATATTGTATCGTTTATTACAACGAATATTTAGTATGAAATTCTCATATTAACAAATTCTTCAAATGCTGGACGAAGAAGATATGGATAAGAACCAACCCATAAATTAATTTCGGGACACCAGGCATCACTTATCGCCTGAATCCTATCAAAATCTCTTCTATTACTGAAAACAACACAATTAATTCTCATTCCTTTAGTAAGGATATTGAACTTATTTTGCAAAGGAAAACTTATATTACCTATAAAGCCGTCTTCATCTTCAATATCCAAAACCACCCATGTTCTTTTTTTCTCTAACACCTCTAACCTTCCGTCTTTATTTGCTTGTTCTTGTTGATTTTCTACCCTATCTTCTATATAGACATCAGAAATAACACCATCAACTAAAGCGGAGAAAGAGAAACTTTTAAATTTAGAGTTTTTCCTACTAGCTTCAAGTATTGGACCCCATAAAATATACAAAAGGAACACCACGCCTAGCACTAACCATAAAGAGTAAAACTGACTTGTAACTTGACTTTGACTTATGAGCAAAGTAATAACACCTCCTATTGCAGAAATCATAATCCGCTGAAAAATCTTCTGAGGGTTACCTAAGGCTGCATTAAATTGAATCCCTGTTGCTACGGAAGGGATTAATTTATTTATCTCATTTTGCTTAATTGGAAACAGCATATATCTAAATAACTAAAGTATTTTCTCGAGCCCATAAACTAATTTTTTGAAAGATCTGATTTTTTTTACTACTAATAAAACTCCAGGCATATAAGCAGATCGATCTATGGTGTTGTGAGCTAACTCATATGTCTCTCCATTGGAACCAAACATAACCTGTTGATGAGCAACAAGTCCCGGTAATCTTACTGAATGAAGCCTCAAACCACTGGGACGAAATCCACCACGAGAGCCTTCAATAGATTCTTGTTCGTTTACTAATGGTTTATTAAAATCTGAGCGCTGCTCCTCCATCAATTCTGCTGTTTTAATGCAGGTTCCACTGGGAGCATCAGCTTTTTTATTGTGATGCATTTCTGTCAATTCAGCATACTCATAAAAACGTGCTGCAGCTGCGGCTGCTTGCTGCAGTAAAACCATACCTACTGAAAAGTTTGGAATAATTGCTGATCCTAGGGAAGCTTTCTCTGCAAACTTTGAAAGATCTTCTAATTGATCTGAGGTTATTCCAGTAGTGCCAATAACAGGATGTACTCCATAAGCTATTGATGTACGAGTGTGTTTATAAGCAACTTTGGGATGTGTGAAATCAACTAAAACAACACCGTTATTATTTGACCCATCATTAGGGACATTCTGACTTGCAGCACACAAAGAACCTTCGAAATCACAAGAGAGAAATACATCAAGCGGTTCTAAACCAATCAATGTTCCTATATCTTGACCTTCTTTTTCCTTTTGATTATCGATTGCTCCAACAAGTTGATAATCCTTGGATGAATTAATTGCTTTAATAACTTCAGTACCCATTCGACCTAAGGCACCTGCGACTAAAACTGGTATTGATTGATAAGTAGAACTCATTGAATTACTTTTTTTACAATCATATTTGATATCCCTTGTAACACGCATTTACTAAATAACACACTAAAGGGCCACTGAACACTAGGCTTGGTCGAATTCCGATAGAAGAAAAAGATGTTTACACAGGTTCGCTCAGCCAATCGCAGAGTATCACCTGTCGAGAATCACCAGCATAAAGCAGTGATGAAGGCCGTTTACGTGGTTCTTGAGCCTCAATATCAAAATGCTCTAACACAAGCTGCAAATTCATTAAATTCACAAAATGGTCCCATAGGAATTGAACTTAATGGATATTTAATTGAAGAGCTAAGAGATTCAGGCAATTATGAAAGTTTTAAAAAAGACATAGAAAAAGCTGATTTATTCATAGCTTCATTGATTTTTATTGAGGATTTAGCGCAAAAAGTTGTTGAAGCAGTCGAACCTCATAAAGAAAATCTTAAAGCGTCGGTGGTATTTCCCTCAATGCCAGAAGTTATGAGATTGAATAAATTGGGCACTTTTTCTATGGCTCAGTTGGGCCAAAGTAAAAGCATCATTGGCGATTTCATGAAAAAGAGGAAAGAAGCAGGTGGTGCTGGATTTCAAGATTCAATGTTAAAGCTACTAAATACTCTCCCCTCAATTCTTAAGTATTTGCCAGTAGACAAGGCTCAAGATGCTCGTAGCTTTATGCTTAGCTTTCAATATTGGTTAGGAGGAACTCCAGATAATCTAAGAAATTTCCTATTAATGCTTGGAGACAAATACGTATTTCCAGAAGTCAATATTCAACAAGATAAAATAGAAGTTGCAGAGCCTGAGGTATTTCCAGATCTAGGGATTTGGCATCCATTAGCGCCAAATATGTTTGAAGATAAAAAAGAATATCTAAATTGGACAGCGTCTAGAGATGATCTATCAAACAAGGCTAAAGAAGGTCCAGTAATTGGACTTGTACTCCAAAGAAGTCATATCGTTACTGGAGATGATGCGCACTACGTTGCAGTAATTCAAGAACTTGAATTCAGGGGGGCGACAGTCATACCAATTTTTTGTGGTGGGTTGGATTTTTCAAAACCAGTAAATGAATTTTATTACGATCCAATTAACCCTGATAAGCCAATAGTCGACGGTGTTGTCTCTCTTACAGGTTTTGCACTTGTAGGAGGTCCGGCAAGACAGGATCATCCAAAAGCTGTCGAGGCCTTAAAGAAACTCAACAGACCATATATGGTCGCTCTACCATTAGTGTTCCAAACTACACAAGAATGGGAAGGTAGTGATCTAGGCCTTCACCCAGTACAGGTTGCACTGCAGATTGCGATTCCTGAATTGGATGGAGCTATAGAGCCAATAGTTTTGTCTGGTCGAGATGATGCAACTGGCAAAGCTCATACACTGCAAGACAGAGTTGACGCAATTGCTGAAAGAGCTATCAGATGGTCATCTCTAAGAATTAAAAAACGTGACCAGAAGAAATTAGCTATTACCGTATTTAGCTTTCCACCTGACAAAGGAAATGTTGGAACAGCTGCTTACCTAGACGTCTTTGGCTCTATCTATAGAGTGCTGGAAGAAATGAAGCAAAAAGGTTATGACATTAAAGATCTACCGAAGAACCCCAAAGAACTTATGGAGTCATTAATAAATGATCCTGAAGCTTTACAAGGTTCTCCTGAACTATCAATAGCTCACCGCATGAGCGTTAAAGAATATGAAGAATTAACTCCATATTCAGAGAGACTTGAAGAGAACTGGGGAAAACCACCAGGAAATTTAAATAGTGACGGACAAAATCTTCTCATATATGGGAAAGAATTTGGGAATGTATTTGTTGGAGTACAACCAACTTTTGGATATGAAGGCGATCCTATGAGATTGCTTTATTCAAGAAGTGCTAGTCCTCATCATGGTTTCGCGGCTTATTACACTTATTTAGAAAAGGTTTGGAAAGCCGATGCGGTTCTGCATTTTGGGACCCATGGATCGCTTGAATTCATGCCTGGCAAACAAATGGGTATGAGTGAGACATGTTATCCAGATTCATTAATTGGAGGTTTGCCTAATCTTTATTACTACGCTGCAAATAATCCTTCGGAAGCAACAATCGCAAAAAGAAGAGGCTATGCATCGACAATTAGCTATTTAACACCCCCTGCTGAAAATGCTGGGCTTTATAAGGGTCTAAAAGAACTTGGTGAGTTAGTTGGTTCTTATCAACAATTACGAGAGAGTGGAAGAGGGGTTCAAATTGTTAATGCAATAGTTGAAACATCAAAGAAATGTAATCTTGATGAAGATGTAAAGCTACCTGAAAAAGATGCCTCCGAATTAGAAATAGATGAAAGAGATTCAATTGTGGGAAATGTATATAAACAACTTATGGAAATTGAAAGTCGTTTATTACCTTGCGGCTTACACACGATTGGAAAACCAGCCACCGCAGAAGAAGCTATTGCAACATTAGTAAGTATTGCTTCAATAGAAAGAGAGGATGATGGAATAAGATCCTTACCAGGGTTATTAGCGGAATCAAAAGGTAAATCAATTGAAGAGGTCTATGAAGGAAATAACAAGGGCAAATTAGAAGATGTTGAACTAAATAAATTAATTACAGAAACATCAAGAGACGCTGTTGGTTCAATGGTTAAGTCTCTAACAGGGAGAGATGGGAGAGTAAATATGAAAAAAAATATTTGGACCCTAATTATTGAGTTTTTAAGAGGTATTGGTTTCAATATCCCATCTCCATGGCAAGCAGCTGCAAAAAATGCAGGTTTTGAAAAAGTAAATGCAAGTTCATTAGATAAATTATTTGACTATTTAAGATTTTGCTTAGAGCAGATTTGCGCAGATAAGGAAATGGAGAGCCTTCTAAAAGCTCTAGATGGAGATTATGTTATTCCTGGTCCAGGTGGAGATCCAATAAGAAACCCTGGTGTTTTACCAAGTGGAAAAAATATTCATGCATTAGACCCACAGTCCATTCCAACAGTAGCTGCTGTGGCATCTGCTAAAGGGGTAGTTGACAAGCTTATTGAAAGACAAAAAGAAGAACAAGGTACATGGCCTGAAACTATTGCTTGCGTACTATGGGGTACTGACAATATTAAAACCTATGGAGAGTCACTTGCTCAAATCCTTTGGTTCGTTGGAGTTAAACCAAAACCTGATTCCGTCGGAAGAGTAAATAAATTAGAACTCTTAACTCTTGAGGAATTAGGAAGACCAAGAATAGATGTTGTAGTTAACTGCTCTGGAGTATTTAGGGATTTATTTATTAACCAAATGGCATTGATTGACCAAGCGGTGAAAATGGCTGCTGAGGCAGATGAACCTCTTGATCAAAACTTTGTAAGAAAACATGCTCTGGAGCAGGCTGAAAAGGAAGGGAAAAGTATTAGGGAATCTGCAAGCCGAGTTTTCTCAAATGCAAGTGGAAGTTATAGCTCTAACGTAAATTTAGCAGTAGAAAATTCAACATGGGAAGAAGAAAATGAGTTGCAAGAAATGTATCTTTCAAGGAAAACTTATGCTTTCAATGCAGATAATCCTGGAGAAATGAATCAAAACAGAGATGTATTTGAGTCAGTCATGAAAACAGCTGACGTTACATTCCAAAACCTTGATTCTTCAGAAATCTCTCTTACAGATGTTAGTCATTATTTTGATTCAGATCCAACAAACTTAATTAAAAATCTTAGAGAAGATGGTAAAGCGCCAAGTAGCTACATAGCAGACACAACTACTGCCAATGCTCAGGTCAGATCATTAAGTGAAACTATTAGATTAGATTCTAGAACTAAATTACTTAATCCCAAGTGGTATGAAGGAATGCTTAAGTCAGGATATGAGGGAGTTAGAGAGGTATCTAATAGACTTAATTACACTTTAGGGTGGAGTGCGACTAGTGGACAAGTTGATAATTTCGTATACGAAGAGTCAAATGAAACTTTTATAAATGATCCAGAGATGAGAAAAAGATTAATGGAATTGAATCCTCATAGTTTTAGACGAATAGTTGGTACATTGCTGGAAGTTAATGGAAGAGGATATTGGGAAACGTCAGAAGAAAATATTGAACAATTAAAAGAACTTTACCAAGAAGTAGAGGATAGAATTGAAGGGGTTAATATAGATGATTAATTATATATCAAATAATTGACTTAGTCATATTCATAACCTGAGAAATTTGTTCTATATCGTGAACTCTTAGAATTGAAACCCCAGCAATCATACATCTAGAGACAACTGCAGAAGTCCCAAATATTCTCTTGGTTGGGTCAGGTTCTTTAATAACTGACCCTATAAATCTTTTCCTAGAAGCTCCTATTAATACTGGATAATTCATAGAAACAAATTCTTCTATATTTTTCAGCAAAGTTAAGTTTTGATTGACATTCTTTGCAAAACCTAATCCTGGATCAATAATGATTTGTTCATTTTTTACACCTTTAGATAGTGCTAATTCAATTTGGTTAGATAATTCTTTTTTAACATCTTTGACAATATTTGAATAACTAGCTAATGAATCCATTGTCTTACTGTTGCCACGACTATGGGTCAAAATATAAGGACAACCTTTATCGGAAATAATATTAAAAATTTCGGGATCATGACGACCACCACTAATATCATTAATCATATCAGCTCCAACATCTAAAACTTTCTCAGCAACAGAATGGTGAAAAGTGTCTACAGATATTGGAATATGAGGATGAAGTAATTTTAATTCTTTTATTAAAGGGAGTAATCTTTTATTCTCAATTTCGACTCCAACCTCAGATGCTCCAGGGCGTGTGCTCTGTGCTCCGATATCCAGAATATGTGCTCCTTGGGTAATACATAAAGATGAATGATTAATTGCAGATTGCAATTCAATATATTGGCCACCATCACTAAATGAATCTTCAGTGATGTTTACTATTGCCATTAATCGGGTTTCTTTCTCCAATTTTTAGGAAAACAATTCTTAGATAGTTTCGTAGTTAGCAATTCTCGCAAAATTTCTAGGATCGAGGGAGGCACCACCAACTAATACACCATCGATATCTGACATGGACATTATCTCATCAATATTATTTGATTTAACTGATCCTCCGTATTGAATAATCACATCTTCGTATCCAGTCCATTTACGAATGAGACCACAAATTCTATTAGCCTCATTAGGCTCACATGTTTTCCCAGTTCCTATTGCCCAAATTGGTTCATAAGCGACTATGAGTCTTTTTACATCGATGCCTTCAAGCCCCTGATCAATTTGCCTTCTAATAACCCTTTCTGCTTCACCCAACTCTCTTTGTTCAATTGATTCGCCAACACAAACAATTGGAATTAATTGATGATCCTGAGCGGATTTGGCTCTTCTATTTATCTGCTCATCACTCTCACTGAAATATTTTCGAGGCTCGCTATGTCCAACAATTGCACATTTAACCGAAAGCTCGTTAAGCATGATAGGTGATACCTCGGCTGTGTAGGCTCCACTATCCTCCCAATGAACATTTTGGCTAGACAAACAAAGATATTCGCATTTGTCCTTAATGAACTCAGAGAGAGGGTATAAGGCTGTGTATGGCGGTGCAATAACAACTTCCCTATCTTTTTTTGGTATGTCTTTCAACAATGGAATCAATACCCGCATGTACTCAATCGCCTCAGTACAAGTCATGTTCATCTTCCAATTCCCTGCGATGACCGTTTTACGCACGCTGCTAGCTCCTCATTTGTCGCTTCTTGCCAACTTACGGCCTAGAGGATCAGAATTTGGAACAATGTATGTTTCATTTGCAAAAATAATTTGATCACCATCCATTAATTTTCTACCTCTTCTTTTTTCCACTATGCCATTTACTGATATTTTTCCTGCCTTAATAATAAATTTTGCTTCTCCCCCAGTCTGAGCGATCTGTATAAATTTTAGAAATTGATCTAATTTCATTTAAGCGCTTTTAAATTAACCATTGATAGTTTGATGGAATGAAACAAAAACACAAAATAAATTTCATTTACTTGATAAGGAGACTCAAGCGTCATTGGCCAATCATGTTGCTGGGCGCAATAAGCATGTTCGTATACGTGATTTGTTGGCCGATACTCGCTTGGTTATCAGGAAAATTAATACCTGCGATTGGTCAAGGAAATACAAAACAAGTTTTAACCGTAATTCTACAAGCCCTAATTATTTTTACAATTCAAAAATGTGCCCAATACCTACAAGATAGTCTATTGGCAAAACCCGCATTAGAGTTAAGCCAAGATCTTCGAACAACGCTATTTAGAAAACTCCAAAAAAGTAATATTCTATTTATAGAAAAGCTCTCATCTGGAGATATTGCTTACAGACTTACAGAGGATGTTGATCGAGTTGGAGAAGTTATTTATAAATCTATCCAAGATACTACACCATCGATATTTCAATTATTGGCAGTATTTGGTTATATGATATTTATTGATTGGAATTTATCACTTGCAACAATAATATTAGCTCCCTTAATTGCATTATTAGTTAGTAATTTTGGTGGTCGAGTATTGAGAGCCTCTGAAAAAAGTCAAAACAAAATCAGTTCATTAGCTGGATTGCTTTCAGAAGCAATACAAGGACTACCAATGGTTAAAGCATTTGCAGTCGAAGACTGGTTGCAGAGAGATTTTGATAAGCAAGTTAAGTTACACAAAGAGGCTAAATTTAAAATGCTAAAACTTGTAGCTCTTCAACATCCGATAGTTGGGTTGATAGAAGTAATAGGAATTTTGAGTGTCCTCGCAATTGGGACTTATAGGATACAAATTGGAGGTATATCTAACGAAGAATTTGGAAGTTATTTTACAGCTTTAATAATGTTAATTGATCCAATAAGTCATATTACTACAAACTACAATGAATTAAAACAAGGACAAGCATCACTAAGAAGATTAAATGAAATAACAACTAATCAACAGGAAATTTCAAAATCGGACAGAGGTATTATTCCTAATAAAATAGATGGAAAATTACGATTTAAAAACGTATTTTTCTCATATAGCCATGATAATAATGTGATAGAGGATATAAGTTTAGACATAGATAGTGGTAAAATAATCGCATTAGTTGGACCATCGGGAGCTGGAAAAAGCACAATCTTTTCATTAATATTAAAATTCATTGAACCAAACAATGGATCAATACTTATTGATGAATACGATTTAAACAAATTAAATACAAACTACTTAAGAAGACTCATTGGGATAGTTCCTCAAAAAACATTTATATTTTCAGGGACCATTGCTGAAGCAATTAGATTTGGTAGGGATGCAACCAAAGAAAATATTGTAAATGCAGCAAAAATTGCAAATGCGCACGATTTTATAAAAGAATTTCCTGATGGGTATGAAACATTTATAGAAGAAAGAGGAACAAATCTGTCTGGTGGTCAACTACAGAGAATATCAATTGCGAGAGCTTTACTAGGAGATCCCACAATTTTATTACTTGATGAAGCAACAAGTGCATTGGATGCGGAAGCGGAAGAATCTGTTCAAAAAGGTCTAAAACAAGCAATGCGCAGTCGAACTGTATTGGTAATCGCTCACAGATTATCAACTATACAAAAGGCAGATAAGATAGCTGTGATTGAAAAAGGGAAAATATGTGAAGTAGGCAACCATAGTGAATTAATTAAGAGCAAAGGCAGATATAAAGAGTTTTGCGAAAAACAACTAATTAAGAGCTTTTAAGAATGTTGATAATGCTATATTATATATCAATATATATGTAAAATTAATGACAAATAGTACATCAAATGAAAGGGAAGCAATTCTAACATTTGAGGACAAAAAGTATGATCTTAAGAACTTACCTAAAGAAGTCCAGGAAATTGTTAAAGGCATGCAAGTTGCTGATGCACAATTAAGAATGCATGAAGATACCTTGAAAGTACTTGCAGTTGGTCGACAACATCTTGCAATGCAGTTAAAGTCAAAACTAGAGAACATAAATCCAATCAATTAATTAAAGAAAATATCAACATTAACTAAATAGATATTTCTATATATAACTAA
>Ga0209433_10000542_pt1 | contig 11678 bp, 11 predicted proteins | sample METZYME_5_50m_FD_187552 | JGI IMG/M metagenome (GOLD analysis project Ga0209433, IMG submission 187552) | Marine microbial communities from oxygen minimum zone in mesopelagic equatorial Pacific - METZYME_5_50m (SPAdes) (version 2) | ecosystem: Environmental > Aquatic > Marine > Oceanic | place...
GCCTCCGACAACCAAAATTCCTCCTTGCACCCCAGGCAGGGAACTCAAGATTGATTCAATAAAACTCTCAAGATAATGAGCCTCTTCAAACTGCAAAGTACTTTTTCTTAATCCAGAAGTGCCTGATTTCTGATCAGTAAAAGGGTTGTTTATTTTAACTGTAAGTTGGCTAAATTCTTTTGAAAACACTTTAAAAAAAGATTAGGGAATGATATTAAAAATGAATCGAGAATCAAAAAGGCAACACTTTTAATTCAGTGAGGCATTTCAGAAGTACGAAGCATTGCTACAAACCAAAGAGTACTTAAAAGCAACGCACTTAAAACACCCGGACCCAGTCCTAGACGTTCAATCGTAGTAGGAATTAATAAAGGAAATGCAAGAGCACCTACTAATGGAGTAAAAGCAACAATTAAGCGAACCATTAATTTAATGAAATTAAATTTAAAACCATTCTGATTCAGCTTTTGAATTTGGATTGGTATTATCCAGTGGAGTAACTCTTTCGAATTTCATTGTTATATTCCTTGAATCAACACCATCTTTATCTATCGCCTTAATTGAATAGTTCTGAACACCATCTCTAAATGGGACTTGCAATCTAAAAGTTCCATCATTTGCCAATGGCACCTCTTCATCTTCTATAAACAATTTAGCTGAGGGATCAGTGGCTCCATATACAATCAATTCAGCATCAGCAACTAACCAAAAAGAACGTGATTGAATAACCCCTCCAATCCCAGATTCATTTAAGCCACTAGCCCAAAGACCACTGCCAGATTCATTATTGGAATCTAGATCTCCTGGAGCACCTTCTTGGAATTCTTCTGAACCAACTCTTCGAGTTCTAAATTTTGTAGTAGCTGATTGATACAAGCGCTCATGCAAACCACTATCTGGTTGTTCTGATGCAAAATTTTCAGTCTTAGAATCAGAAGAGGTAACAGGGGCTTCCAGGCTAAAAGGAACAAATTGATCAAGAATTTGTTCGCTTGGATGTAGTGATGGTACTTTCGCTGAGGATGAATGAGCAAGTGACATCCATTTATGACCTATTCGATAGCCAAGTTCAACCTTATAATCTCTTCCACCTAGAGGAATAGGTAAATACCACTCGGTACTGTGACTATCAACAACAACTTCTTGAAGAGTTCCTGGGTTAGCTTCTCCATTAATTCCGTTGGTAACATCAGCCAAGCGCAAACAAAGCCTAATAGCACCTTCATTTTGAGCATTGGCACGATCTTTGTCTGATATCTCCCAAAATACATATGCCCACTCGGGATCACGAGGAAGAAAAACGACTTTGGTCTCAGAAGAACTTGAATATGTACTTTCGTTAGATGGTTCAGCTTTATTACTTATCAACTGTTTTTCTAATGCCTTTTTTTCTTCATACAAAAAAACATTTTTTACCAAATCAGCCTTTGATTTTCTGCTGTAAAGAGGGATACCTAGTTCACTCGCTTTGATACGAAGCTGACGAAGTGTTAAACGTGACAGGGATTCTTGATCAAAAGTCACGCCCATAAACCTCCATTTTTTTTTTGGGATCAGTCCGATAAGTATGTGATGAAATGTGCTCTTCTCGTTAGTGTGGTCAGCATCTACTGACTCCAAGAATAGATCAGAAAGTGGTATCTACACACAAAAAGCCTTGCTATAACTGAATAAAAGGATTTGATTGCCAATTCGCGAATTCCAAATAAACGAAATAAATTCAACCTCAATCAAAAAAAAATAATTCCTGATTTTTAAAATTCCGAAGGATTTTTTCTTTGGGATCAGCCACTTCAAATAAGTTTTTCTAGTGCATGGAGCAAAGCTATTTCAACCCTTATAAGCGTCGATTAAATCTCTCAACGTCAAATCCAATGGAGAAATTTGTAAATCATTTGACAGTCTCTCGAGTTGGATAGCTGCTCCAGAAAATTGCTCAAACATAATCTGCACAAACTCGTCATCTTTCTGCATGGCAGGATTCTTCAAGCACCATTCAAGCCAATCTTCCTTTCTTGGAAGACAACCTTTTGGCTTGTTCTGGCTCATTGATTTAAAACATTGCAAGCAGTGCGCGAGCATTCTTAAATGATGCTTTTCTCTAACTGAAAGATTAGTCAAGGCAATCAAGGCTATGTCATCTTTACTCAATGGACTATTTTTGGAATTATCGACAAAATCAGATTCCATCATTTGACTGCAAGACTATCTCTCAAGGGAAAGTTTAAAAGAATATTTATCTTTTAATAGGTTTTATCTTATTTTTTTTTAATTACAAAAAGCATAAAGATAATCATTCATTGATTATTACAAGAAAAAAAAAGTGATTGATTAATTCAATCACTAGTATTTATGGGCGTTTACATAGGCATTTTTATACTTTGGAAAATCTTTTACATATTGAAAAAAATTATGAGTTTATTCCAGCACAATTACAGTTTGGAACGAATGCAAGCATTTTGGCTTATGGTACTAGGATATTTAAGCTACATTCGTAACACTGGGTTTTCCCTCTTGATTTGACTTAGAATGAAATCTGAGATCCATTTATCAAAACACTCTGATCCAATGATGAACCTCAAATGCCATAATTAACGATTATCTTGGACCTTACATAGCCAAATTTTTCATAAATAAAAAACTACTACGACTTGATTTAATCAAAATAAAATGACCTCAACTAATACTGTCGAAGAAATTGTTTCCCAACCTTATAAGTACGGTTTTGTAACTGAAATTGAAACAGAAAAGATTCCAAAAGGATTGAATCAAGATGTTATTAGGTTGATTTCAACAAAAAAAAACGAGCCAGAATTTTTATTGAAATTTCGTTTAAGAGCTTATGAACAATGGTTGAAGATGAAGGAGCCTGATTGGTCTGGTTTAACTTATTCCAAGGTGGATTATCAAGATCTAGTTTATTATGCAGCCCCCAAACAAGACATAAAGAAGAAGAGTTTAGATGAAGTTGATCCTAAATTACTTGAAACTTTCGACAAGCTTGGAATACCTCTTAGTGAGCAAAAAAGGTTATCAAATGTAGCTGTAGATGCTGTATTTGACAGTGTTTCAATAGCAACTACATACAAAGAAAAGCTCGCTGAGCACGGAGTAATATTTTGCTCTATTAGCGAAGCTATTAGCGAATATCCAGATTTGATTGAAAAATATATGGGGACAGTTGTTCCGATAAATGATAATTTTTTTGCAGCCCTAAATTCTGCAGTTTTCAGCGATGGCTCGTTTGTTTATATACCCAAAGGTGTTGAATGTCCAATGGAATTATCTTCTTATTTTCGAATAAATTCTGGAGACACTGGCCAATTCGAACGGACTTTAATTATCGCAGAAGAATCTTCCTCCGTAAGTTATCTAGAAGGTTGCACGGCACCTATGTTTGATACCAATACTCTTCATGCCGCTGTTGTTGAGCTTATCGCACTTGATAAAGCATCTATTAAATATTCAACCGTTCAAAATTGGTATGCAGGTAATGAGGAAGGTGTTGGAGGAATATATAACTTCGTCACAAAAAGGGGTGAATGTAGAGGCAAGAAAAGCAAAATAAGCTGGTCACAGGTTGAAACAGGATCTGCAATTACATGGAAATACCCAAGTTGCGTGCTTCAAGGAGATAATTCTATTGGTGAGTTTTATTCAATTGCACTAACTAATAATTTTCAGGAAGCTGATACTGGGACAAAGATGATTCACATTGGAAAAAACACAAAATCAAAGATCGTAAGTAAAGGTATTAGTGCTGGACATTCAAAGAATAGCTATCGAGGTCTTGTTTCCATAAGCCCAAATGCTGAGGGATCCCGAAATTACAGTCAATGTGACTCAATGTTGATCGGTGATAAAGCCAGCGCAAATACATATCCATATATCCAATCCAAACAACCTCAATCAAATATTGAACATGAAGCTAGTACTTGTAGGATTTCAGAAGATCAACTTTTTTACTTACAGAGCAGAGGAATTGATTTCGAAGAATCAGTTTCAATGCTAATCAGTGGTTTTTGTAGTGATGTTTTCAATGAATTACCTATGGAGTTTGCCTCTGAGGCAGATAAACTTTTAGCTTTAAAATTGGAGGGTTCTGTTGGATAAAAAGAAATTGAAACCATGCGATTGCTCTCTACAACTTTTTCCCTAATTTAGTGATTTCATCAAACTCAGAAATAATATTATCTATTGAAGGTCTTCATGCCAGTGTTGAAGATCAAGAGATACTTCATGGAGTCAATCTGCTAGTGAGAGAGGGAGAAATTCATGCGATTATGGGTCGCAATGGAAGTGGTAAAAGTACACTTTCAAAAGTTATTGCTGGTCATCCATCTTACAAAGTTCTATCGGGATCAATCCAATTTAATGGTACGAATATCCTTGATCTAGCACCTGAGGAAAGAGCAAGAATTGGCATTTTCCTTGGGTTCCAATACCCTGTCGAGATTCCCGGTGTTAGTAATCTAGAGTTCTTAAGAGTTGCCACCAATTCAAGAAGAAAACAATTACTAAAAACTGAATTAGACACTTTTGAATTCGAGGATCTAGTAAAAGAAAGATTGAAAATAGTTGAAATGGATGCAGCTTTTCTAGAAAGAAGCGTAAATGAGGGCTTTTCTGGCGGAGAAAAAAAGCGTAACGAGATTCTTCAAATGGCTCTTCTTGAACCAGTTATATCAATACTCGATGAAACCGACTCGGGACTTGATATTGATGCCCTGAGAATTGTTGCATCTGGTATCAATAGACTTTCACAACCAAACTCAGCAACAATTTTAATAACCCATTATCAAAGATTGCTCAATGAGATTACTCCTGACTTTGTACACATTATGGCTGATGGAAAAATAATAAAAACTGGCAACAAAGAACTAGCCATTGACTTAGAGAAATCAGGATATGACTTTATTGACAAAAATATCAAAGATAAGGAAATGGCAAAATGAAATCATCAACTATCTCCCAAGAGTGGCTCGACTCTCTTCCGCTAACTGATGGTTATTTAAAAAACGAACAATTAAAAGGACGAGAATTTCTTTTAACTCAAGGAATACCCTGTAAAAAAGATGAAGCGTGGAGATTATCCAACTTCAACAAGTTAGATAGTTTTTTTTCATTACCAACAACCATTGATAGCGAAGATTTAAAATCTACATTTAAATTTGTCTCTCCAGAGAAGGATAAAAACAGAGAAAAAATTATAATTAATTCCTACAAAAATCCAACTTTTAATATTAATTTACCTAATGGAATTGAGAAACTCAACAATAGAGAAATTGAATTAAATATCGGCAGAATAGTTAAGTCAGCTAATATAAATAATGACATTTCAGTAAGTCTTAATCAGGCCTCAAGCTCGAATCTTTTGGCTTTAAAAGTTAAACGTAATTTCAAGCAATCATTAGAAATAGTAATTCCATCGATAGAAGGAAAATCAATCTCAACTAGAATCTTTCTCCTTATAGAGGAGGGAGCAAAATTAGATCTCTTACAAGTTTTTCTAGGTAACCTAAATTCTGCACAAAATCATTTAATCGAAATAAAACTTGAATCTGAAGCAGAGTTAAATCATGGACTAATATCTTTGGGTGAAGAGAAAAAATCCTCCTCAATTTGCACTTTAGCGGTAGAGCAATCAAAAAAGAGTAGCTATTCTCTTCATTCAATTCATCATGGTTGGGATTATGCCCGGTATGAACCAAGAATAATTCAAAGTGAAGGGGAAGCTTCAACAATTATCAAAGGGCTTCAAGTCACTAAGTCTAAAGAGCAAATAGCCACTCACTCTTTAATTAGATTTGAGGGTCCAAATGGAAAGCTTGATCAATTACAAAAAGCTGTAGCATCTGAATATTCCCATTGCATTTTCAATGGTTCAATTCAAGTTCCTCAAAAAGCACAAAAAACAGAAGCTGCGCAGTTAAGTAGAAATTTATTGCTTTCCAAACGCGCCAGAATAGATACAAAACCAGAGCTTGAAATAGTTGCTGATGATGTTAGATGTACTCATGGAGCAACTGTAAGTCAACTCCAAGATGAAGAATTATTTTATTTACTTAGTAGAGGTATTGATAATAAACATGCTAATTCTTTGTTATTAAAAGGATATTATGATGAAGTCATTTCACAATTTCCTAAAAGTGCAGGAAAGTGGAATTTTATTGAAAAGTTAATACAAGATATAAAATAGTGAACCATTTAATAAAAAATATTGCTGAAAAAAGTAGAAATGATTTTCCACTATTCAATGGAAATCATAATAATTTAATATATTTAGATCATGCGGCTACTAGTCAAAAACCACAAGAAGTTATAGACTCTTTAAAAAAATACTATAGCTTTCAAAACGCTAATGTTCATAGAGGTGCTCATCAGTTAAGTGCAATTGCAACAGACAAATTTGAACATTCAAGAACGTTAACAGCAAAATTTATTAATAGCAATAATGAAAAGGAGATTATTTTTACTAGAAATGCAACGGAGGCTATCAACCTTGTTGCATATTCATGGGGAAATTATGAGCTTCAGGAAAACGATGAAATATTAATAAGTTTAATGGAGCATCATAGTAATATAGTTCCCTGGCAATTAATAGCCAAAGCAAAAAAGTGCAAACTCATTTATATTAATATTGACAAAAATGGAAAATTAGATCTTGATGATTTCAGAACAAAATTGAGTAATAAAACCAAAATAGTGAGTATTGTTCATGTAAGTAATACACTAGGGTGTTGCAATCCTATCGAGGAAATTGCAGACCTTGCACATAAAAAAGGTAGCTTAGTTCTTTTAGATGCTTGCCAAAGTCTTGCTCATAAACCGATAGATATTAAAAAACTAGGTATTGATTTTCTAGCAGGATCTTCTCACAAACTTTGTGGTCCTACGGGAATAGGTTTTTTATGGGCTAGAGAAGAAATTTTAGAAGAAATTCCTCCTTTCCTTGGTGGAGGAGAAATGATTAATGAAGTTTTTGAAGATAAAAGCACTTGGGCAGACTTACCACATAAATTCGAAGCTGGTACTCCAGCCATAGGGGAAGCAATAGGTATGGGAACCGCTCTAAAATACTTAAAATCAATTGGATTAAAGGAAATCCATAATTACGAGAAAGAATTAACAAAATATCTTTTTGAAAAATTAGAGGAAATTGATAATTTAAATATTCTTGGTCCCAGCCCTTTAATTCAGCCTGATAGAGGACCATTAGCAACCTTTTATATAAAAGGAATTCACTCCAATGATGTTGCAGAGTTACTCGATAACAGCAATATTTGTATAAGAAGCGGTCATCATTGTTGCCAGCCACTCCATCGCTTCTATGGGATAAAAAGCACAGCCAGAGCAAGCTTGAGCTTCATTTCTACTCCATCAGAAATTGACTCTCTTACGGAAGAACTAAAATCAGTAATTTCTTTTTTAAAGAAAAATTCTTAAATGTTTAGATATTGTCTAAAAAAAGCCTCTGTTTTTTTTAGTACATCTACTTTTATTTTGCCTTCCTTAAATCCATGACCTTCGTTCTCAAATAAATTAATTTGCACAGGAATTTCACGTTTTGATAATTCATCTTTAATTCCAATTGATTGATCAGCTCCTATAACTTTATCTTTTAATCCATGAAACAAAATCAATGGCTTGTTGATAAATTTAACATTTTCAATTGGCGATCTTTTTAGATATTCCTCATAGTTAGTTTCGATATTGCCTATTAAATAATCTAAATAAAATTCTTCAAATCTATGCGTTGAATTAGCCATGCCTATCAAATCAGTTACAGCGTATTTACATGCTCCGATATTAAAAATCTCATTTGATATTAAACAGCCTAAAGCTGTAAAACCCGACGCACTACTTCCAACAATCGCTATGCGGTCCTTATCGACCTTGCCAGACACAATCAATAACTGAACTGCTTTAGTACAATCAATAACATCAATCACACCCCAATTCCCTCTCAATCGATCTCTATATTCCCTACCGAAACCAGTAGAGCCTCCATAATTAACATCGAGAACCGCCCAACCTCTTGACGTCCAAAATTGCACCTCAAGATCCAATCCACAACGAGCCATCCCAGTAGGCCCGCTATGACTTTTAACCAATAAAGGAGGCAACAATAAGTCACTATTTAAAGGTGGATAATACCAAGCATGAACATTCTCATCATTAAATCCGATAAACCAAAAAGATTCGCCAGTACTTATTTGAGTTGGATCCAAGCCAAATGAAGAGGCAGGAGTATGGTCCCATCTTTGAGTCAATAGATCGATTTCAAAAATCCCTTCACTAATTTTAGAATTACTTGCAATTGCAACTAATCGATTTTGATGCGAATGAATACCTGAAAAATCAATAAAAGGCTGATCAATAATTTGGATAGATCCATTATTTTGAAATAAGCCTAAAGTCCAAATCCCCTCGTTAGCAAAAGCCCCAATAATATTATCCCCAACACAAGAAAAGCTCGACATTCCAAGTACCCATTGTGGAAAAGCAATTTCTGCCTTCATAGGCCATTTATTCTGAGAAATAGTAATTGAATGAATATTATTGTCAGTTTTAATCTGTGTAAGATTCCACCATCCACTACTATCTTCAGCAACAAAAAGATCACCTTTATCTGACCAAATTGGATTAAAAAATGATATTTTTTCCCTACATTTTAAATACTCATTATTAAAATTTACTATATTTATGATATTGATGTTCTCATCAAATTTGGCTAATTTTAATTCATTTAAATCCCAAGGCATTGAAGTATTTGCCCACTCTACCCATGCCAACTTTCTATCTTTAGAATTCAGGGCAAGATAACCTAATAATCCCTTAGATGAATAAATAAATTTTGGATATTGATCTGTTATTTTTAGAGAATAAGAAACTATATGATCTCCTTCTTCATTTTCCATTAATCCAATCCAAATATTTCTTTGAAGGTCAATTACACCACCTGCAAGAAAATAATTATGCTTTTTTGTTAGACAAATTGATTGTATTTTAGGTATGAATTTAAAAGAAGAAGATTTTTCGTTCTCTTCCTCATAAGACCAAGTTCTTGTCCATAAGCAATTGTCTTTATTGTCGACCCAGGTCAATATCAGATCTGATCCATCGAGAGTAGCAGTTAAAGGAGCACCACCATATCCATGAATTTTTGTCCTTAAATCACTTGGATAAGGTGTTAACTCCTGAGGAAATAGACTTTTTTGTCCCCAAGGTCTTATTAAAGCTGTAGTTCTTCCCTTTTCGTTTGGTCTTTGTTCTAACCATAAAACCCAATCTCCTATTATCCGAGGCTCTTTATACGTTGGCACTCCTCCATAAACTTTTTCAGCATCCAAGAATTTCTTTGTTTTGTTCTTCATTGATGTTGAGAGTCAATGATTAATGCACTCATGGAACTTAAAACAAAGTAAAGTATAGAAGTTGTTGTCTTAAGACTCCCTTGGCTGGCAGTTTTGCTCAACTTGCAAAAAATGCAGAAAGAAAGAGGACCTCAATTTCAGTTTCGAAAGAACCTGTAAAGAATCCCCCTTTGAAGGTGTATCAACTGGGCCACGAGGCTTTAAGAACTCCAGCCAATCGTATCGTCAAAGTTGATGATTCAATTCGAAATTTAGCAAAAGATATGCTCATAACTATGTATTCATCAAAAGGTATTGGTTTAGCAGCACCTCAAGTAGGAATACATAAGAGATTGTTAGTGATTGATTTAAATTTTGAAGATCAAAATGCCCCACCAATGGTATTCATAAATCCTGAGATAATTTCATCTAGTGCAACCTTAGATACATATGAAGAAGGCTGTCTAAGTATCCCTGGTGTTTACCTTAATGTTTTACGACCTTCCGCAATCAAATTAAGTTATCGAGATGAAATGGGTCGACCAAAAAAAATGAATGCAGATGGACTAATGGCAAGATGCATTCAGCACGAAATAGACCATTTAAATGGTGTATGTTTTGTTGATAAAGTAACTGATGAAGAAGAGTTGAAAAAACAATTAAATGAAAATAATTTCAACCAAAGCGATGTAATAAAAGAAACGAATTTTAAAAATCATGTCAATTCAGAACTTTAAAGAGTCACATTAGATTCTTATTATTAATCTCTCCTCAAATTCAATGACAACAATTTTCGATAAAATTCTTAGCGGTAAAATACCTTGTGATGAGGTTTTTAGTGATGACAAATGCCTAGCTTTCAAAGATATCACCCCTCAGGCACCTACTCACATTTTAATAATTCCTAGGAAACCTATTCCAAGTCTGCAGGATATAAAAAAAGAAGATCAAGAATTACTGGGTCACTTACTCCTAAAAGGAACCGAAATTGCCAATGCAGCTGGTTTAGAAAGCTGGAGAACCATAATCAATACAGGTGAAGAAGCAGGCCAAACAGTATTTCACTTACATATTCATATCATTGGCGGCAGGAAATTAAGTTGGCCACCAGGATAACTTTTGGATTTCTATGATTTTATCAATACGCACGATTGCCTTACTGGCTTAGTTACTTACTCAGTTTCACCCATGTATGCGCTATAAGAGTGTTTAATTAATTGCTTCCAATGGATTCCCAAACTGCCGCAAATAAAAACAGCGTTATTAATAAAGTAAACACAAATTTACAAGATTTTTGGTCAAATCTTAGTGAGAAGCAGCAATCTATTTTAAAAAAAATATGGTCAATTTTAACTTACAAATGGCAATGGCAGATAATTCTGAATGCCCCTTTTTTGGTTTTGTGGGTATTAGATCAAACTATTCCTGCTGTTCACTCTTTTGATATGCAAGTTATTTCATCACTTCCAATTCCAATGAACATAAAAACATATTTGGGTTTTAGCTAATATACTCAAATAAATGAATTTGATGAGCTTCAACTCTCAAAAAAGCGTCAAATTAACTTAAAAAGATAAGCTAGCCCCATTGCTAATCAAGTATCTATTGACTTTGAAATAATCAAATTAATATGACCTCATCATTTTCGAAAGCTCAAAAAGGACTAATAAGCCAACTTATTAAATTAAGAAAGCTTACTCAGCCATATTTTTTACCTTACACAAAAAATAATGGCTGGTTATTTGTTTATTTATTGATAGCTTTATTATTTTGCGTAGGTGGAACAGTTCTATTTTTACTAACAGGTTTAATGAGCCTGTTAACCAACTTGGCTCCTGAAATAACAAATCAATTTTTAGGAGGTGTTCAAAATTCCTTAAAGGTCATATGGGATGGTCCTTCAGGAATAATAATTTCAAGTTTGTTTGCCTTAGGAATTTTTTCATTTATCACGGTTCGTGGTCAGTTGAGGCAAAGAAGATGGCTTCCTTGGCTTTTGCTAGGGGTAATTATTTTGATGTTACTATCTGTCAATGGAATTAACGCTGGAATTACTTTTCTCGTCAGAGATATAACTAATGCCTTAATACAAAAAGATGAAAATGAAAGTTATAAAAATTTATGGATTCTTGGAATTTGTTTTATAGCAGCTCTTCCAATAAGAAGCCTTCAATTTTATTTTTCAGCAAAGCTTCAGCTTTTATGGAGAGAGTGGCTGTCTAAAAGTCTAATAACCGACTATTTAGACGAAAGGACATATTACATATTAAATCCCAATGATGAATCTGAAACGAATGTTGATAATCCAGATCAAAGAATTAC
>Ga0209433_10000545_pt1 | contig 11669 bp, 10 predicted proteins | sample METZYME_5_50m_FD_187552 | JGI IMG/M metagenome (GOLD analysis project Ga0209433, IMG submission 187552) | Marine microbial communities from oxygen minimum zone in mesopelagic equatorial Pacific - METZYME_5_50m (SPAdes) (version 2) | ecosystem: Environmental > Aquatic > Marine > Oceanic | place...
AGAACCGATAATAAAGGTGGCTTAATTGATAAAGGTGTTGGAGCACTCCAAAATAAACTTGGAACACTTGTTAACGAAAATATTTTTGAGATGGATTTCACCTGCGCACGCTAGAAGTCTTTCAAGACTTTTGCAATATTGGTTATTTCCATAGATTTTGATCATGGGCAGGTAAGCTTTTTTGATAATTTAAAATAGCTAATTTCTTTGCGGCAAATATTGTGGTTGAAATAGTTGCAAAAAAGCATCTTTTATTTAGATTAGTGACAATAACTGATTGGAGCAAAGCCTTGGGAAAATACATTACAGAATTTATAGGAACTTTCTTTTTGGTACTAATAATTACGCTTTGCGTAATTACCGAGCAACAAATGGCGCCTTTAGCTATTGGAGGCACTCTTGCTGTGATGGTTTTCATGGGAGGACACATTTCAGGTGGACATTACAATCCGGCAGTATCGGTGGCAGCATTGTTAAGAGGAGCACTTCCCGCGTCAGAGATTGTTCCTTATCTAATTGCTCAAACGCTTGGAGGGTCAATAGGCGCTCTTGTGGGGAATTTTATAGCAGAAGGTTCGGTCCCTATTGCTCCCAATCCCGATCTTCCCCTGCATTCATCTATTTTAGTTGAGTTTTTGTTTACCTTTGCGCTTGCCCTTACAGTTTTAAACGTCGCTACAGCAAAGGGTACTGAAAATAATTCGTTTTATGGTCTGGCGATCGGATTCATGGTAATGTGTGGAGCATTTGCTGGTGGTGGCATTTCAGGTGGAGCCTTTAATCCAGCGGTTGGTGTCGGGCTCTCTATCGGTGCATTCATAGCAGGTACCGGTGGTAATTGGATACTGCTCTATATAGCTGTACCACTCGCTGGTGGGATTTTGGCTTCTTATGCGTTCAAGTTGCAAGGGAACAAGTAATAAAAATTGAGTAATATAGGCTTTAAAAATTATTTTTTATGCGGGAATTTGATACCCAGCGTATTTGAATTTTATTTGTAGATGGCATTACTTCGACTTGTAAGATCTATATCATCAAAGATCCAAATAAATTAAGTATAAAAAACTATTAGGCATCTTCCAAATTTTTATAGGCTCCTGATACAAATCTGGGAGAGCAGTGACAATAGAATTCAAGGTCTTCAATATTACTTAAATTGGTAATTCTTTGTGGAGTATTAGCTGGAATAACAACACTGTCACCAACCGAAACCTCGACTTCTTCTTCCCCCACGAGAACTAACCCGGTACCTTTTCTAATAATATAAATCTCTTTTATATCTGTCAGGCAGTGCAATTGTGTTGTAACAGATGGTTGAACTCTTGCAATAGCAAGAGAGAACTCTTGGACCTCTTCACTATTTAAGTACTCAGTTATAAAGCATCTTTCGTCAGTCCAAAATTCTGGAGAACTGATTTCATCTTTTGGTAACTTCACTAAATTATTCCTTTTTCATTAGCTTTACCAGCCTGGCACGCATTCCATGCCTCCATCTACAACCAAATTCGCACCTGTAATAAAGCTTGCATCATCACTGACCAAAAATACTGCAGCATTGGCTATATCTTCGCCAGTTCCTAATCGTTGAAGAGGAACCTTTGCCAACCAGCTTTGGACACCTTCGGGCCATTCGTTCTCTAAATTTGGCCTAGCCGTTAGTCCAGGACAAATAGAATTTACTCGAATTCTTTTTGATCCAAGTTCAAGAGCAGCAGCTTTAGTAAAATGAATGAGCCCTGCTTTTGAAGATGCATAATGACCGTGATCCAGAGCAGGTGTAAGTCCCTCTATCGAACAAATATTTAAAATCGACCCGCCTCCATCAGTGTACTCAGCAAAATATCGCGTCATCATAATCGGAATCTGCAGATTAATTTCTAACATTTGACTAACTTCAGAGGGGCCCATGTCGGCCAGTGCACATACAGGCTGAATCGCTGCATTGTTAACCAAAATATCTATTGGTTTATTTTCTTTTTTTAGGAACTCAAATATTGAGCGGCAGGAATTTGGATCTGCAAAATCCCCAAAAACAGTCAATATTTCCCCTTTTACCAGTTTTGCTAATTTTATTTTAGCTGCGTCAACTTCAGAACTAGCGCTTCTAGCGTGAAGAATAACTTCCGCTCCAGCTTGTACTAATCTTTTTGCGATAGCAAATCCGATACCATCTTTGGAACCCGTTACTAGAGCCCGCTTTCCTGTCAGCTTAGTCAATTAAACAAAGTCCTAAATTTTTTTTAAAAGTTTTCATTTAATGGTCTTAAGTCCAAGCCTGCATCAGTCCTGGCAAAATAGATTTAATCTTTTTTCCTGCTACACTGGCATACTCTAACACTTCTTCAATTGTATCGGGCTGCTGGTCTGGTCCACCATCAGCCTTATTTGTGATAGCAGATAAACCAACAACTTCAAAACCAGCCTGTTTTGCCGCAATCACTTCCATTACTGTGGACATCCCAACAGCATCCGCTCCGCTTTTCTTTAAAAAACGCCGCTCTGCTGAAGTCTCCAAAGAAGGTCCTGTTATACCAGCATAAATTCCAGTGTTCAATTTAATACCAGCATTTTTAAAGCAGTTAGACACTATACTTTGTACTTTCTTATCATAAACATCAGACATATCAGGAAACCTTAGTCCGAGTTTGTCATCATGTGGACCAATAAGTGGATTTTGGCCGGTGAAATTTATGTGATCGGTAAGCATCATAATATTTCCAGGTTCAAACCTTGTGTTCAAAGCGCCAGCAGCGTTTGTTACAATCATCTTTTGCACACCTAGATTTTTGGCAACCCTGATTGGAAATGCTATCTCGTTGGGTTGCCACCCTTCGTAAAGATGTAGCCTGCCTTGCATAACCAATACATGCCTCCCATTGAAATCACCCGAAACTAAATTTCCAGCATGAGACGGCGCTGTAGAAAAAGGAAATTCTGGGATCTCTTTATAGGAGATTTCTGCTTCTTTTGAGATTTCATTCGATATGTCACCCAAACCAGATCCTAAAATCAATAGAATTTCGGGAGCCTGACCTATTCGTTGACCAATATATTCAGTGGCGTGTCCTATTTTTTTCACAAAATCATTTTCCATCAAAAGCTCTTTCTTACTCGAGGCTAGCTTTGATAGATGGAGCTAATTGACAAACCTCTGCATAAATTTTTTCCAAATCTAGGCCACTGACTTTTTTACTTTCCACGACCTGTTTGCCAGAAACAAATACATCTGTAACATCCGAACGCCCCGCACCAAAAACAAGATGCGTAATTGGGTCAAAAAGTGGAATAGAATGAGAATTTTTTATATCTATCAGAATAAAGTCTGCATTTTTTCCTATCTCTAAACTACCGAGCGCATCCAGTTTGCCTAATGCCTTCGCGCCACTTATAGTTGCCATATGGAGCACCTGCTTAGCAGTTAAAGCATCAGCTTCCATATTTAAGCCTTTTGCTAAACCGCAGGTCAAGCGCATTGCCAACCACATATCTAAGTCATTTCCACTAATTGCCCCATCTGTACCAAGTGTCAGATTTATTCCTGCTCTATGCATTTCTTTTACAGGAGCTATGCCCGACCCCAACTTGAGGTTTGACATTGGATTTAGAACAACATTTGTCTTACTTTGGGCTAAGAGAGAAATTTCCGCTTCATCAAGATGAACACAATGAGCTAGTATTGAGGTCTCACCCAACAATTTGCACTTTTCCAAGTGCCTTATGACCGAGTTATCGTAGCGTGTCTTTATATCATTTTGCTCGGCTTGTGTTTCTGCAGCATGAGTACAAAATAACATCCCGTATTCATCTGCAATGGTTTTAGCTTCAATTAAGTTTTGTGGTGAAACTGTATAACTACCATGCGGCAAGATAGCAGGAATTACGCTGCTGTCAGTTGTGTGTTTTTCATAAAACCTGTGGGCTTCTGAAACATAATTTTCATGAGAACGTCCACCTATACCAGGCAAATCAAAAAAGATACCTCCTGTGGATATTCGCATGCCTAAATCTTTTGCAGCTTTGACTGTTTCGTCTGGATACCAAAACATATCCATGACAGTTGTCGATCCGCCCAAAAGATTTTCTGCCAAACCCAAAACAGAGCCAAGATAAGTAGTTTCAGGAGTAAGTATCGCTTTTTCGGCAATCCAAACACGTGCCAACCATTCTTCAAGAGGAAGGTTCTCAACCAACCCTCTAAACAAGCTGTCAGCAGCATGACAATGCATATTTATTAAACCTGGCATTACTATGTTGCCATCTGCGGAAATTATTTTTTTTGCAGTAAGTTTTTTTGCGGCTGATGTGTTAGAACGCTCTAAAGCTGTTATCTTGCCTTTATTAACAGCCATGACACCATTTTCGATAATAGAATGGTTTTCGTCACAAGTGACGATCAAGGCATCTGTAATTAAAATATCATCCATTATCATACCCTCTCATACCTACTAGATCTTTTATCCGCCTAATTGATACAAAAATTAATGCTATCAAAGATGCTATATAAGGCATCATTTCCGTAAATTGCTGCGGAAATCCAAATCCTTGCAGGCGCAGTGAAAGGCTGTCCACAAACCCAAACAAAAGGACCAATCCTAAAAGAGGTATAGGTCTTCCATTCGTAACTAATACAATAACAACGGCAATCCACCCACGGCCAGCTGACATGTTTTCAACAAAAAGACTCACATTTGAAATTGATAGTTGTGCTCCAGCCAAACCACAGCAAATACCGCAGAGAACGAGGGCCAATAGCTTAACTGGCGCTGGCTTAATGCCAACGGTTTTTAAAGCCAACGGATTTTCACCTGCGGCCCGCATCCAAAACCCAAGCTTATGTCGAGAATAAATATAATGAAGCAAAAAGACTAAGAATATAGACAAATAAAAGAGAATAGACTGACCATTCAAAAAGGAACCCAAAAAAGGTAAGCTTTCTATCAAAGGAAAATTTATCTCAATTATTTTGCCCAGGGCCTCATCCTGAAAGACTCCGCTAACCCCCAAAACAGATCTTAGCAAATATGTAGTCAATCCTAACCCAATTAGATTGAGTGCAATTGATACGACTATCGCATCTCCTGGCCTCCGAAGGTGAAATTCTGCAAACAATAAGCCCATAAAGACGCCGGCAATTATAGCAGATAAAACGCCCCAAAAAACGTGACCTAACATAAAGGTTCCAAGAACAGCAGCAAAAGCTCCCATCAAAATAAAACCTTCTAAGGCAATATTAAAAACTCCTGCTCTATGACAGATTGCACCCCCTAAAGATGCAAGCAAAATGGGAACCGCAATCCTTGCAACTGAATCAGTAAAAGCAGGATCAAATAAGTCTGCCAGCATCAGCTACCTTCTTCCTTTTTCTTTGAGCTTGAAGCGATGTTTGTAGCTTTTGAGGCAACAAATAAAATTATAATTCCCTGAATTATAATTGCGATTTCTTTGGGAACATCGGCTGTCCGTTCCATTCCCGAAGCTCCGCTGGTTAACGCAGCAAAAAAGAAACCTGCTGGCAAAACTGCCCACGGTACCAAATTTATGAGAAGCGCTGCAACGATACCAGTCCATGCGTATAATGGTTGAACCAACATTCCATCAGTAAATCGATGATGAATACCGAGGACAGCAATTGCACCAACAAGGCCAGCAATTGCACCAGAAAAAGCAAGCGTTTTTAAAGTTGTATTAAAAATATTAATACCTGAGGTTGCTGCAAATTCTATTGAATGGCCTGTCATTTTGGCATGATACCCAGGAACAGTTCTATGACTGTAAACCAGTACAAAAGCATAGACTATTAAAATGAACATAAAACCTATATCTAGCCTAGTTCCCTCTATAAGGGGAAACCAAAGACTTTTATCGAGCAAGTGGGTTTGAGGCATACCAGACGAAACGTCTCTAAATGGATGGCTTACGAAATAAGAGGTAATATATCTAGCTGGATAGTTTAAAAGCAGTGTTCCAACTAAAATAGGTACACCCAACTTAAGCTTCATGAGCCCTGCTAAAACTGCCCATAATCCACCACCGATCATAGCGCCCAAAATTGCAAGGATAATGCCCGCTACGCCCGTTACTCCAGAATAAATTGAAACAAAAGCGGCGACAAAACCACCGATAACTAGTTGACCTTCTCCGCCAATATTTATTAAGCCAGCACGAAATGCGATAAGCGCCGCAATAGCCATTCCCGTTATCAAAGCACAGCGGGAAATGGTAACATACAGATATGCATATCTTCTGCCGCCAAATGCACTTTTTAAAAAGGCCTGACTCGCTTCAAAGAAATTCGCATCTGCTAAATTAAGTAATAACAATAATATTAGAAACAAAGAGAGTGCCGTCATGAAATAACGAACGGAATTTTGTTTTAAAAAATACAAAAAATTATATTGCTTCATGCGATATTTGTCTTTTTCTTTTCTTTTTTTCAGATGCCTTCATCAGCATAAGTTTTCCAAGCTCCTCCCTGGTAACTTTTTCAGTACGAAAACTTTGTGACAACTCACTCTCAAACATTACTAAAACTCGATCTGATAGGGTGAGAATTTCATCTAAGTCCGACGAAACCAGCAGAATAGCATGACCATTTTCGCGCATAGATAAAAGTTCATAATGTATTTGATTAATAGCTCCTAAATCAACACCCCAGGTTGGGTTCTCGGCAATAATCACATCCGACTCTAAAGATAGTTCACGTGCTATAATTAATTTCTGCTTATTTCCACCGGATAAACTGTTGGCCAAGGCTGACGAACTGGATGCTTTTACATCAAACTTTTCAATTAGATCTTCAGTGAAATTTTTAATTTTTGTTTTCCTTAGAAAAGGACCATTTGCAAAAGCTTTTGATGACAGTGAAGATATAGAAGCATTTTCTGAGAGTTGTGCATCCAGTGCCAAGCCTCTTTTTTGTCTGTCCTCAGGAATATAACAAAGGCCAGCATCCCGCCTAGTATAGATATCTGCACCTGTTACATCCGTACCGCAAATTTCAATTAATCCAGATTTAGATGATCGCAAACCTACTATTGCCTCTACAAATTCTGATTGGCCATTGCCCGCCACGCCCGCTATACCGACTATCTCATTTGCCTTAACCTCTAAATTAAAAGAATTACCAATTTGTGGCATTCCAAGGACATCTAAATCGGATAGATGAAGTTTGACTGATCCAGATTTAATTTTCTTTCGCGAAATACTTTTAGTTTTACTTGCACCAACGATCTCTTCACTGATCTGTCCACGAGAAGTATTGTCAATTGGTAAAGAAGAAATAAGCTTGCCCGCGCGCATCACGCTTACATGATCAGCATTTGCCATTACTTCATCTATTTTGTGTGTAATCAATATTATTGATTTTCCAGCTTTTTTGAAATCCTGCAATGAATTAAAAAGGTCTGTCCTCTCTGCAGGTGTCAGTACAGCCGTAGGTTCATCTAAAATAATTAATTCAGCCGATCGATATAGCGTTTTTAATATCTCAACCATCTGCCTTTGGCCTACAGACAATCCGCCGACTGTCTGATTAAGGTTTATTGAGAAATTATATGCTCTGAGAAGATCGTGAAGCTTCTTCTCAGCAAACTGGAAATCTAAAAAACCCATGTATTTATTAGGCTCAGACCCTAAGATAATATTTTCCAAAACTGTCATGCTTTCGATAAGCATGAAATGCTGATGCACCATCCCAATACCAGCTTTAATGGCATCGCTTGGTGTTGTCCAAATTTTGTCAACTTTATCTATAAAAATTTGGCCACTGTAATTTACATTTAAACCAAAAAGAACTGACATTAAGGTACTTTTGCCAGCGCCATTTTCACCAACTATAGCATGAATTTGGTTAGGGCTTATATCCAACGATACGTTGTTTAAAGCCCTAACCTCGCCAAAATTTACAGAAATGTCCTGCAGTTTCGCAAACATTTCTTTCTGTATTATTGAGCAAACATTGGATCAGGAAGTGTTAGACTACCATCAATAATAGTAGCAGCAACTTCTCGCACCTTGCTAACAACTTCCGGGTGATCAGCTATTAAGCACTTACTATCGTCTAATCTATCTTCATCCAACGCAATGACAGACATCCCACCCTCTTTGAGACCAACAGCTGAAACGCTAGCCTTAGCGCCCGACATTATTGCATCTACCGAGTTTAACAAGGCAGCATCTACGCCTTTTAGGGTGTTATCAATGACGTATCCTGGAGCATCGAGACATCTATTTACGTCTACAGAAAAAACACTAAAATTGTTTTCCTTGGCAGCTTCAAAGACACCAAAATCACCGCCTGCTGTTGCTGTAAAAATTATGTCGGCACCTGCAGCATGCATTGCAAGAGCCTGCTCTTTGGCTCGCACTGGATCACCGAACGGATTATCACCGCCCACCCAACGAATTTCAACATCTACATCACTATTCACCGCTTTTGCGCCATCTCGGTAGGCATCTGTATATCTGTGTAGAAATGGAATATCTAAGGCACCTACAACACCTACTTTTTTACTTTTTGTCATCATGCCGGCAGCGATACCAGTTAGATAGCTTGCTTCATACTCTCTAAATACAGCACAGTGCACATTTGGAGGTAGATCGTTAATACACTGATCGACAATTAAAAAGTTTACATCTGGCGCGGTTGGAGCGAGTTCGGCAATGATGTCGTTAAATTCAAAACCTAGCACAACTATTAGTGATGCGCCTTCATTGAGCGCGGCTTCAACATTTTCCCGCCTCGCCACGGCTGAGGTACTTTCATAAGTCTGGACATCAGCATTATACTTTGCAGCTGCAGCCTCAATGCCAATTTTACCCATTTCTAGAAAAGCGTTTACTCCGATTGGATCTGGTGAAACGTATACAAAAAATTCATCTGATGCCTTGGCGTGCGTTGCACAAGCCATAGCTCCAGCAAGCAATAAACTTGAAAGCTTCTTCTTGAAATTCATTAAAGTTTTCCTTTCTATAATTGTCCTTTAGTTTTGGTTTTGATTCTCATCTCTTTTAGGATATGCTACTCTAAATCCAGTTTCGTTATAACTATCCGATAGCATAGAAATTTATTTTTCTGATTAACGCAAAGAAGCTTCAATATTACCTCCATCTACCGTCAGTACATGTCCAGTTGTTCTCTCGGCTTGTGCGAGTGAGACAAAAGCTTCTGCTACATGACTTGCTTTGACTTCTGCATTGAGTAAGTTACCAGCCATATAGCTATCCTCAGAAACACCTCGGGCATTTGCGCGTTCAGCAATAAAGTTATCTGTAAGCAAACCTGACCTTATCCTATCAGCATTAACCCCGTTGACGCGAATTCCGTCGCCCCCTAACTCCAACGCAAGCTGTCGCATCATAAAAAAAGTTGTTGCCTTTGGCATCCCGTATGCACCAAAATTTTTACCAGGGTTTACAGCTTGTTTGGATATATTAAACAAGATCTGGCCACCTCTGGATTGCAATTTCATTAGGTTTGCTGCTTCTTTTGCAAACTCGTAATGAGAAAAGAAGTTCAGCTCAAAAGCTTTCCTGACAGAAGAGCTAGTCATATCTATCATTGAGCCCGATAGCGCTGATCCTGCGTTAGAGACTAGAATGTCAAGACCTCCGTACGTCTCTATAACAGATGTAATTGCCTCTTTTGCTGCCTTTGGATCTGTTACATCCAGTGCTTTTCCAAAATGGCCTTTGCCCAATTTTTCTGTAGCAGCACCCAAATTTTCTAAGTTTAGATCAATCAAAAAACATTGTGCGCCTAATGACGCAAATGCATTTGCCGTTTCAAACCCAATTGTCCCTGATCCTCCAGTTACCATTACCACTTTTCCCTGAAACGCAGGCGCTTTCCCTTTGCCAAGTTTGGCTTGTTCTAATGACCAATATTCACAATCAAATAAATCTTTTTCGGAGATAGGATAAAACCCACCCGCATCTTCACCAACTGACCTCACACGAGCATTCTGAACAACAAGATCTCCCGCTATACTAGCTGCTTTAAAATTTGAGCCGAGGCCTAAAAGACCCACACCTTCCATCCATATTGTTTTAGGATCTGGTGGAAGAATAGTTTTAGGCTGGTCTGCTTTGGCAGCTTGGCGCTCAAACATTGCCTTATATTCGTTTTCATAATCCTTAAGTGCGTCTTTAATCGCAGAACGTCCCTGCTCCCATGTTGACTTTCGCAAAACTAGTGGGCGACCCTTAATCCTTATTACATGATCTGGTGATGCAGTTCCTCGCTCAGATAAACTGTCCAGATCAGTTCTCTTTAGAAACTCCATTTCTTCTGGACCATTTCTTACATCTATAATTGGCATCGCAGCATTAGGCCCAATCATTTCAGCTATCAGACCTCTTATCACTGGTAAGACTGTATGAGAAGTATGACTGGCTTTGACATTAAGAGCAGTTGGTTTTTTCAAGTTAAAATAATCTGCAACAGTTTGTGTATGTGATATTATTTGATTGTAGCTTTCTTCAGCTGTCTCACCAAAAGCAAAATGTCCATGACCTAGTAGCATTAAACCTTCAACGCTAGGATCTTGATCATAAACTTCAGCCGCTTTTTTTGCTAGAGCGAAGCCAGGCATGATATAAGGAACTACTCCCAACCTTGAGCCAAAAATTTCTTTACACACTTCTTCGGCGTTTGGAAGGTTTGCAAGGATTAAAAATGGTGTGGCATGAGTATGATCGACAAATTTATGCGGAAGAAAAGCATGTAATAACGTTTCGACCGAAGGATTTGGTGCTGAACTGTCAAGCAAATTAGCCCTTTGAACATTGACCATATCTTCATCAGATAGCTTATCTAGATTTCGTAACTCTCTCAAGGGTTCTAACCAAAGGCCAGGTAGCCCAGGTGCTTTTATCGTATCCAAGTCCCAGCCTGATCCTTTAACATGAATTACTTGTTTAGTATTTCCAAAAAGATCTTTTCGTTCAACTTTTACAGAGGTGTTACCACCACCGTGCATAACAAGATCAGGATTTTGTCCAATTATTCTTGATGTATAAACTCGAAGCGCGAGCTCTTGATCAGCAACATCTTTTCCTGCTTGTTCGACATAAGATTTAGCTTCACTAGATTTATAATTATTTTTGATCATTTTTTAAAATCCTGCTAAATCCGGGAACATTTTTGCTAAAGCTTTTTCAGAAGCATCAGAAACACCACGCTCCGTTATCAATCCTGTAACCAATCTGTTTGGGGTAACGTCAAAAGCTGGATTTCCTCCAGAAACACCCTCTGAAGTAACCCTTATTTCTTCAATACTATTTTTTTCGTGGTGTCCAAAAATATGGGTTACCTCCCGAGCAGCTCGCTCTTCAATTGGGATTTCTGCTACGCCATCACTTATTGTCCAATCTATTGTAGGTGAAGGCAAAGCTACGTAAAATGGAACATTATTATCATGAGCCGCTAGTGCCTTGAGATACGTGCCGATTTTGTTACAAACATCACCTTTGGCAGTGGTTCGATCAGTGCCCACAATAACCATATCAACAAGGCCCTTTTGCATAAGGTGCCCACCAGCGTTATCTGTGATATAAGTATTACTGATGCCATGGCTCTCAAGCTCCCAGGCAGTCATTGCTCCTTGATTTCTTGGCCTTGTTTCATCAACCCAAACATGAATAGGAATACCCGCCTCATGTGCATGATA
>Ga0209433_10000546_pt1 | contig 11661 bp, 12 predicted proteins | sample METZYME_5_50m_FD_187552 | JGI IMG/M metagenome (GOLD analysis project Ga0209433, IMG submission 187552) | Marine microbial communities from oxygen minimum zone in mesopelagic equatorial Pacific - METZYME_5_50m (SPAdes) (version 2) | ecosystem: Environmental > Aquatic > Marine > Oceanic | place...
AAGAATCACATTGGATTTACATGTGGGTCTTTTGATCTGATGCATACCGGTCACATGCTGATGCTGAAGGCGGCAAAAGAAGTGTGTGAGTTCTTAGTTGTAGGTGTTCAGGAAGACCCAACTATAGATCGAAAAAACAAGAACAAACCGATTCAGACATACGAAGAAAGAATAGAAATGGTGAAGTCTTGCAAGTATGTTAACGAAGTGGTTTTGTACAAAACAGAAAAAGATCTCTATGGTTTGCTTAAAGAGATAAAACCTGACGTAAGAATTATTGGCTCTGACTGGAAGGGCAAAAAATTTACAGGATACGATCTCGATATCGAGGTATACTACAATAAGAGAGAGCACGACTACTCAACTTCTAGTCTTAGAAAAAGGGTGTTTTTAGCTGAATCTCAAAAGGCAGAAAATGAAAAGAAATAGAATGCGGCGAAACAAAAGAATTTGGATGTCTGACGAACCTGAACAGCAAATTGTTTCCGTTACTGAAGAAGAGATGATGCAAATGATGGCAGCACAGGCCGGTCCGCTGGACCCGGGCGCACCAAGAGGTGTAGAATCAGACGAGAACCGCGTATACTTTTACTCTAACGTAGGTGAAAAAGAAGTTTTTGAGCTAGTAAAGATTTTAAGAGCGCTGGACATTGAAATGCAAGCTTTGTCACTTCGACTAGGAATCAAACAAATCCCAATTGAGTTGCACATTCACAGCGGTGGAGGTGATCTATTTTCGGGGCTAGCAGCAATTGACACTATCCAAAACATGAAGACTCCTATTCACACTTACGTCCAAGGTTCTGTTGCATCAGCTGCTACACTTATGAGTGTGTGCGGCTCAAAAAGGTTTATGTACAAAAATTCTGTAATGCTAATTCATCAGATCTCAACTTCAATGATGTACGGCAAGTACCACGAATTCTTAGACGAAATTGAGAATCAGAACCTGTTGATGGAAAAAGTAAAGAGCATCTACAGAGAAAAGACGAAACTAGATGACGAAACCCTAGACGAAATGCTTCAGCACGACCTATGGCTGAGTGCAGACAAGTGCTTAGAATTAGGATTGGTAGACAAAATTCTTTAATGTAAATTTAGACATCTCCTAGTACAATATTCTTGGAATATTATAGGAGCACAAATGTCTAATACCTACCATAAGTTCTTTCCATACGATCAACCTCGAGAAGCACAAGACAAAGCAATACAATTTGCTCTTGATTCTTTTGAAAGTGGCAAACGATTTGTTGTCATTGAAGCAGGAACAGGGGTTGGTAAAAGTGCCATTGGTTTGACGATATCTCGTCATATTAACAACCAGGAAAACGAATTACCCGAAGCAGTGAATCGCGGCACATGGTACTTGACTACACAAAAGGTTTTGCAAGAGCAATACATTAAGGACTTTGGAAAGCTAGGCATGAAGTCCGTTAAAAGTGCATCAAACTACGACTGTAGTTTTAAGAAAGGCAATACATGCTCAGAAACACAGAAGCTGCTTAAAATAGAAGAGAAAGGCACTAAGCTTTGGAAGGCGTGTGCTTTTAACTGCCACTACAAAAAGGCAAAAGAAAGCTTTATTGACTCTAGTGACTCTGTGACCAACTTTCCTTACTTTCTAACTGAAGCTTCTTACTCAGGAAAAATTACACCACGTGAACTGCTGGTTGTAGACGAAGCACACAACACAGAAGCTGAGCTTAGTAAGTTTGTAGAAATTGCTGTTTCTGAGCGATTTGTCAAAACACTTATTAAATCAGGCTTTGGTAACATTCGAACACAGCATCAAGCACACACGTGGATGAAGGATGTTTACTATCCTAAGCTGATGTCTCACATGAAGCACATCAAGACTATGACAGAAAAGTTTGGCGGCATGCGTGAAGCTATCAAGAAAGACTTTGTCAAACTGTCTAGACAACTCGATCTTGTGTCAAGCCACTATCAGAAAATCAAGACATTCCTGAACATCTATGACAAAGAAAACTGGGTGTTTGAATTACTACCAGCTGGTGATGGAAAGTCCCGCAGAATTCAATTTAAGCCTATTGATGTATCACCGTATGCAGACCCTGTGCTGTTTAAGTTTGGTCAAAAGGTTTTAATGATGTCTGCAACTATTCTCAACAAAGACGCATTTTGCGAGTCACTAGGAATTGACAAGAGCGAATGTGCTTTTATTAGCTTGCCCACACCATTCCCCGCTAAGAACAGGCCCGTGATTACGGTCAGCATGGGAAGGATGGTTCAGGCAGAAATTGATGCTACACTACCCAAGCTTGTACAGGGTATTAAGCAGATTCTAGCAGAGCACAAGGGTGAGAAAGGTATTATTCACGCCCACTCTTATAAGATTGCGAACTATATTAAACGCAACATTAGAGACAAGAGAATCTTAATTCATGACAGTACTAATCGAGAAGAAGTTCTTAAGAAGCACATACGAGGATCAGAGCCTACCGTCCTGCTTTCTCCGTCTATGACCGAAGGTGTAGACCTGGTTGATGATGCTAGTAGGTTCCAGATCATCTGCAAGATCCCTTATCCATATTTGGGTGACAAGCTGGTCAAGAAGCGCATGAACAAATGGAAGTGGTGGTATTCACTGCAAACGACAAAGACTATAGTTCAATCAGTAGGTAGAAGCATTCGATCAGAAGAAGATTTTGCTGTTACCTACATCCTGGACAGTGACTTCTCAAAATTCTACTATCGCAACACCTACTTATTTCCAGAATCTTTTAGGGAATCAATGGTGTCTTAGCATGACAAAAAATCTTATACTGTTTGACTTTGACGAAACTATCGTATCGAATTACGAACGAGAAGAGATTATAGCTGAAGTCTTGCACGACTTTGTTTTGTACAGCAAATACCCCAACAATGACGTTGTAATTTTGACTGCACGATATCAAAGAGGGCCCGTAATTGATTTTTTTAAGAAGCTAGGAATTGCCAATGTTGAAGTTGTTGCTGTAGGGGAACTCAACCCGGTATCTAAGTCTGCTTACGTCCTCAACAAGCTTTCGCAGAAAAATTATAGAGCAGTAAAAGTATACGAAGACAAAATAGAAAACATTAAAGAGATTGAAAAAGTAGTTCGCAGCCAGAATGTTGCTTTTAGTTCTGTACACATTCAAAGCCCAGATGCTATTCAAGACTTAAGAAACTTTGTAGGTCTCACACTCGATGGGGAGAAAGATGTGTCAAAATCACCAGGTTCAGGTATCGTAGTAGTTAAAAAGTTTGACGATGAGTGGAAAGTTTTAGGGCTTAAGTTGGAAGGTCAATTTGACCTTCCTAAGGGTAAGATGGAGAAGGGCGAAACAGAATTTCAAGCTGCCCTTAGAGAAACTCTAGAAGAATCAGGGATTGATGATTTAGACTTTAAGTGGGGACAGCAGAGCACAAGCATAAAACACTTAACATTTTTTGTAGCACAGACTTCACAAGATGCGTACATTCCTCAGAATCCTGAGTCTGGTATTTACGAACACGACAGTGCCGAATGGGTTTCTTTTGAAAAAATGAAATCAAAATGCTACAACTTTTTAGTTCCTGTTGTTGATTGGGCAGAATCTATAGTTGTCAAATAATTTACCTGGACAAACAGCAGACCATAATTAGGAATGATATGTCAGTATTCAAAGAACACAAAACGGTAGCAGACCGAAGCGCGTCTGATCGAAGACGCCACAATAAGAAGATTGAAGAAGCCATAAAGAAGGGCGTCCACAACATTGTTGCAGAAGAATCTATTATTGGGCAAGACGGCAAAAAGAAAATAAAAATCCCAGTTAGAGGCATCAAGGAGTACAGGTTTGTATACGGTGACAACAGCCAAAACAAACGTGTAGGTTCTGCTCCTGGGAAGGATGTACAAAAAGGCCAGAAGATCGGATCAGGTCAAAAACAAAAAGCACAAGGTCAGAAAGCTGGTGAAGATCCGGGTGAAGAATACTACGAAGTAGAAATCACGCTTGAAGAATTGACTCACTATCTTTTTAACGACTTAGAGCTTCCTGACCTAGAACGCAAGACAATTAAAAATGTCATTGGCGAAAAATTTAAGAGAAGCGGTTATAGAACAAAAGGTATTAGACCTAGGCTCGACAAGAAGAAGTCTGCTATTAGTAGAATTAAAAGAAAGATGTCAGCACAAAAGCACATGACAGAGTCTGAAAAGAAAGACGACGATTCTTTTAGCTACCACGAAAATGATCTTAAATACAGGCACATCAAAAAGGACGTCAAAGAGTCTTCGAACGCTGTCATCTTTTTCTTGATGGACATTTCAGGTTCTATGACATCTGAAAAGAAATTCTTAGCACGTAGCTTTTACTTTCTTCTGTACCACTTTATTAATCATCGATATGAAAACACGGAAGTAGTTTTTGTTTCTCACGACACTAAAGCATATGAAGTGGACGAAGAGAAATTCTTTAAGCGAGGGTCGAGTGGTGGAACAATCGTATCATCCGGTCTTGAGATGGTGCATCAAATCATCAACAAGAGATATCATCCAAACAGCTGGAACGTCTATTTGTTTCAGTGCTCAGACGGAGATAATTGGCCATCTGACATGGATAAAACCATGAACGAAGTCAGCGCTCTTAAAGACAAGTGTCAACTAGTTGGGTATTGTGAGATTGAGCCTGACTCTGAGCGAAGTAGATGGCTTGAGGGCAGCACACGTCTATCCGATGCTTATGAAAGCATTGCGGACGCAAAGCTTAAGTCTGTCAAGATCTTCTCCAAGGAAGACATTTGGCCTTCATTTAAGAAGCTGCTAGGAAAGAGGTTGTTAGAATCATGAGTCAAGATTGGAATACAAAACTTCTATCTAAGTTCGATGATAAAATTATTGAACTGGCCAAAGATCACGGTCTAGACTGGCACCCAATTCATTACGAAGTGTGTGACTACTACTCAATGATCGGTAACATGGCATATCACGGAATGCCTACACATTATGGTCACTGGTCGTATGGCAAGTCGTTCGAGCGTACGCATCAGATGTACAACCTAGGACAAGAAGGACTGCCGTACGAACTAATCATCAATAGCAATCCATCTATTGCGTATCTAATGAGAGAGAATCCAGCATACCTGCAGATTCTAATCATGGCACACTGTGTAGGACATTCAGACTTTTTCAAGAACAACAGAATGTTTGGAGACACAAGGCCTGATACTGTTGTTCAACGATTTAGAAACGCCAAAAAGAGAATACAGAGTTATGTTGAAGATCCGACTATCGGTGTTGAGCAAGTAGAGAAAGTTTTAGATGCTGCTCATGCAATTCAATTCCAGACAAACCGATATCCTGGAAGACAACTAACTCACGAAGAGCTAAAAGAAAAATACACACGTTTAATCAAAACAGATACTACTGGCAAATACAAAAATTTCAATATCGATAAGATACCTTTAGAAAAGAACTACGATATTCTAAAGTTTCTTATTGAGCACTCTTCTGCCGACGCGTGGAAGAAAGACATTATGGAAATTGTCAGAGATCAAGCAGACTATTTCATACCACAGATTCAAACTAAAATTATGAATGAGGGATGGGCGTCCTATTGGCACTATAGACTATGTCATGAACTAGAGCTAGACCAAAAATACCACATTCCTATCATCAAGAGTCACAATCAAGTGATCAGGCCTCATGTAGGCGGACTCAATCCATATCATATCGGATTTGAAATGTTCAGAAGAATTGAGGAAAGGTACGGCATTGAAGAATGCTTTATTGCAAGGGAAGTACATCACGATGCATCTTTCCTGAGGCAGTACTTAACTCAAGAAGATTGCTTGGACTTGGGGCTTTTTAGTTTTAGCAAGCAGAGAGAAGATTACGTGATTCAGGAGATATCAGACGATAGCGGATGGAAAAAAGTTCGTGATTCTCTATTAAACAATGTGGGAACAAACGGTATTCCTGTAATCTGTGTAAAAGAAGTAGAAGATGGTAATATCCTAACGCTAGAACATGATCATGACGGACGAGATTTGGACTTGTCTTATGCAGATCCAGTCGTTCTTCATGTAAGTGAGCTGTGGGGAGATATTGTGAAACTTTATACTGAAGTCGAAGGCGACACCTGGGAGATATAACATGCCGACTAAGAAAAATGATTTTCTATCAATAATCGAAAAGCAAAGAAAAAAGAAAAAGAAGGAAAAGTTTTCCGGAACTTTTCTAGAATACCTGGAGCTAGTCCAGAAAGATCCTGCGATTGTGCAGCACTCACACAAGAGGCTTTACAATAGTATCACATCGCATGGCATCACTGAAATGGATGACTCAAACCCGAGAAAAAGAAAAATATTTAATGACGATAATGTCAAGACTTACGACTATTTTCAAAAAGAGTTTTTCGGCCATGAGAACGTTATCGCTAGAATTATGAGATTCTTAAAGTCTGCGTCTCTTAAGGGTGAAGAATGCCGCCAGGTTTTACTGCTCATGGGGCCTGTTGGCGCCGGAAAGTCTGCCATCACCGAACACATTAAATCTGCTCTAGAGCAGGAAAGGTATTTCCATCTAGATGGGGATCCGCAAAGAGGAGAGCCGCTTCAGCTTATTCCCAGGAGTTTGAGGTCGGAATTTGAAGATGTGTTAGGTGTTAAGATTGAAGGCGACATCAGCCCTGTGGCTCGTCACGTACTCTTAGAGGAGATGGACAACAAGTACGAAGACTACAAAGTTGTTGAAACAACATTCTCTCAAAGAGGTCGAAGAGGTATCGCCTCTGTTCCGCCTATGGATCCAAACAGCCAAGACGTTTCGGTCTTAATCGGTTCAGAGGATATCTCTAAGATTGATAAGTACTCAGAAGACGATCCACGTGTTCTTTCTCTAAACGGCGCATTTAACGTCGGTAACAGAGGAATCGTAGAACTAATTGAGGTTTTCAAGAATGAAATTGAATTTCTCCACACTGTAATTACTGCAACTCAGGAAAAGAGAATTCCTTCGCCAGGTAAGAATGACATGATCTATTTCGATGGTGTTATTTTGGCACACTGTAACGAAGCTGAATGGAATCGCTTCCAGAGCGAGCACACAAACGAAGCTATCTTGGACAGAATCGTAAAGATTAACGTTCCCTACGTTTTGGAGCTTGATCAAGAAATTCGAATTTATGAAAAGATTTTAGGACGATCTAATTTTGAGGGTCACATTGCACCCCACACAATCAAGATTGCTTCGATGTTTTCTGTCATGTCACGTCTAAAAGTTTCGCAGAAGTGTGATTTACTAACCAAGATGAAAATCTACAACGGCGATGACGTTATCGAAAAAGGTCGAGTAAAGAAAGTTGACATCAAAGACCTGAGAGAAGAAGCACCTAACGAAGGTATGTCTGGTATCTCAACCCGATTTATTATGAAGGCGATCGACAATGCTTTATCTGACTCTGAGACGGGCATGATTACACCTATCTCAGTTATGTCTTCTTTGGCAAAGCAAACAAAAGAACAGCTTATTAATGAGGAGTTCAAGTCACACTGTTTGGAGATTATCCAGAAGACAGTACGCGAGGAATACCTTAAGATTCTTGAGACAGAAATTGCTAAGGCATTTATCACAGCATACGAAGAGCAAGCTCAATCTTTGTTTGACACTTACTTGGACAACGCAGAAGCTTACACAACTCGGCAGCGTCTTAAGAATTCCGTCACCAAGGAAGAGATGGAGCCAGACGAAAACTTCATGAAGTCAATCGAAGAGCAGATCGGAATTACAGGCTCTTCTAGAGATGGATTTAGAAGTGACGTTACTGCTTACATGTTTGCAAAGATGAGAAGAAGTGAAAAGGTTGACTATACTTCATATGAGCCGCTCAAGGAAGCGATTGAAAGCTACCTAATCTCTTCTGTTCGTGACATGGCTAGAATCGTCACAAAATCCAAGACCAGAGACGATGAGCAGCAAAAGAAGCATAACGACATGGTACAAACACTCATTGACGAATATGGTTATACAGAGGAAAGCGCAGAAGAAATCTTAATCTACGCTAGCAACAACCTTTGGAGAGACAGTTAATGAGAATCGGAATGCCAGAAATCTTAGCAGCAGGATCGGTGGTCCTGCTAGCTACTTCAAACGCAACAGTTGGTTGGGTGTTTTTAGGTCTGTCAATTTTAGGTGCTGCTTTAAGATGGGGCGTTGAAATTCAGACTGCTCAGCAAGCACAGGCAGCAAAAGACAGAGAAGGAGAGGAACTAGCAAAAATTTTGTCAGAAGCAGGCAAAGCTTTTGGAACTCTTCTTCAAACTTCTTCCTATACTAGTAGTCGTAAAGACACTAACATCCACTAGGGCTTAAATGAATTGCTATGAAGTCATAGCCGGCCAACCTGTATCTAAAGAAATCCAACAGCTTGTAAGATCAGTCAAAGCCGGCCTAGACGCAATAGTGTCTAGAAAAGGTCTTATAAGCTACGGCTCTTCTATCGAAGCTGTTCAACCCGTGGACTGTTTAAGATATTACGCAGAGATTGGCCTGGATGATTCTGTTAACAGAGCCTTGACAAACATATACTTGTCACATTTAAGTAGCACAGAGATCAATTCTGCTGGGTCTGGGGTTATATTTTCCATGGCCTTCTGCATGCAGATGGAAAAAGCTCTACAATATCAAAAACTTAACTCAAAAAACATAGAGTTTGAGAAGCACGCATTCAATGGAAAGCGTGCAACAATGGAAGATCTTAAAAAAGTACTGTCGTGTTTTTGCGATCAAGGCACTTCTGAGCTGATTATTAAAGCATCACAAGCCATCGGATCAGAAGGTTCAATTGCGATTAAGGCTCACACGTCGACACATAGATCTACGATTACAGTGGACGACATGTACAGATTTGACGCGTCAGTCAATGAGGTATTTGTACAGCAAGCAGGCAGGTCGTTTTTTGAGTTGTCTGATCCTGCCATCGTGACTATCGACGGAATGATAGAGTCAACATCTGAGATTGATGGCCTCATGAGACAGAGCTTTGAGACCGGACAGCCTGTAGTTATTGCGGCTAGAGGATACAGGCCTGACGTAGCAAATACATTGGCACACAATTACGTGCACGGAAAACTTAGAATTCTACCTATCGAAGTCAGATATGACGAACTAGGTGCAAACTCTTTAGTGGATCTTTCCAAGGTGGCCCAGTCTAAATTTGTAAATTCTCTAAGGGGTGACTTGATTAGCACAGTCAACTTAGAAGAAGACTCGGGCGTAGTTAAAAAAGCTAGCATTAAAAATGATGTTTTGTCTTTGGACGTTGATTCTCCGCACGACTCTTTACACTATAGGTCTTTGCAGCGACAAAGAATTAAGCTAATGAAAAAGCTTGAAGGGAGCGGTGAAGCTTTAGAAAAAATTCTAAACTCTAGAATAAAGTCTTTAACGCCCTCACATTGCACTGTGTCAATAAAAACCCTTAAGGGCATGTCAGGAGTAGAAAAGGATAGGGCTAAAAATTGCATTCGAATAATGAAAGACGTTTGCACTCATGGCTTTGTTGACTTAACTACAACTGAAATTCGTGATAGTTATTTTATGAGCAAACTGAAAGCAGGTTTAGTTGATAGCGGAATTACACAAGTTTCTACTAGATCTCTTAACGCCGGAATTATGTCTGCAGCGGCATGCTCATCAACTTTTCTTCGAATTGGCGCATGTTTGGTGATCGATGAAAAACCAGACGCACGTATATAAAAAGTGGCAACACCCTACGTTATCTGGTGACTACGACATCGAACAAATAATAGACCTCTTAGTGCAGTCAGACCACACTGAAATTCACATAGGCTCAGACTCACACAAAAGAAAAGGCCATCAAGGCGAATGGCTCTTTGCAAACGTAATATGCCTGTATACACCTGGCAGATCAGGAACATACTTCTACAGAAAAGTAATTGTTAAAAGAAACTACACAGGCGATCTTCATTCTAGAATTATGGAAGAAGCAACTCAGTCTATAGACTTAGCAACATACGTTCAAAAAGAGATTAAGTCAAAAAAGATATATGTCCACTCCGACACAAACACCGACATACGATATCCTACATCTAAGTTTACAAAAACTATTAAGAACTGGGTTAAGTCATACGGGTTTGGTTTTCTGTGTAAGCCTGATTCTTGGGCATCAAGCGGTGTAGCAGATAGACACGCCAAATAATTTTACTTAGTCGGCAATTAGATTATACAATACTCATTAATCAGTGAGGAGGTATATATGTCACTGCAAGATAAGCTCGGAAGAGCAACGTTTGATTTGCTAGAAGTTGTTAAGACTAGATTGGCTACAGATCTTTTGCAAGCTAGGACCGAGGGTACTGTTGAGTTTGCCAGCGATGAACAAATGACTCAAGTACTTAACTTTGTCAACTCTAGCATCGATGGGAGCTTCTCAAACGGAGTCGACTTCATCTTAGGTGTGGCTGCAGCAGAGACTACTCAAGCAACTACAACCACGACAAAAAAGAGTACGAGAACTAAAAAGACAAAGTAATGCCTAGAGGTCAAAAGCACTTAATAGAATGTCACTGTATACTGCCTCAGTACAGAAGATCTTCAAACACTGTATACCACAAGTTTGTAGTCTTCTCTGTTATTGATGACAGCGATACGGTTGTTCCTAAGTTTTGCCAGTGTAATAATTGTGGCATCATACATAAAGTGTACGATGTTTGCAAATCTGAGATCATTACACACAAAGAGGACTTGAAATCTATTAAGACAATCGAAGATATCGCCATGACGCTTCCACCGGATGTGGCAAGAGTTTTGGAGTCTTATGATTGTGACCTTCCCTCTTGGGAGCATGCTGAGTTTATACTTAACAACGAACAGTGGGGATCTATGATTACCCTTACGAGAGACGAAGCTGATGATGAAATTACAGGCAAGGCTTTGGAAATCGAAGGGCGTGGAAAGATCGCCATTGTTACATATTGAGGTTTTATATGAGTGACGACAACAGTAAACTTACAGAAAAGGATGCGTCAGAATCTTTTATTTCTAGACAAATCGTTCAGGAGATTATGGACTATGGCGTCACCCAGTTTCAAATTTGTAAAATTATTGAGCTTCTAGCTTTAGAGCTCGAAAACAGGGATCTAATGATTGCTCTTAGAGAAGTCATTAGTGACAACACTGCGAATGATACAACAGGAATTATTCTAGACGGACAGGAGGTATAAAATGTCGCAGATTTTAGATAAATGGACAGAGATTAAGACTCTTATTGAGTCAATTGATCTGGACGTTCACAAGAACGCAGGTGGAAACGCTTCAGCAGGTGTTCGTTCTAGAAAAGGCTTAAGGGCTCTCAAGAACGCAGCAGCTGACTTGGTTAAACTAACAATTGAAGAAGAAAAGTCCAGAAAGGGCTAAGTACAGTTAAGGGGACGATCCGGATTCGACGGGGTAACGTAGACAAAGAGTGCAAGTAGCCAACTGTGACACATGGCTTGACAGTGTTTCAAAAATTTAATTGCCAACGATAACGACAATTACGAATACGCCCTCGCGGCTTAATCGGGTGGCTTCCTAAAGCCATCTAATCAATTTAGGATAAGTGGTTGATCTCACCGAAATAAACAAGATCAAAAATGGTTCCTGGCAACAGGTGGATCCTGACTCTCGAT
>Ga0209433_10000547_pt1 | contig 11641 bp, 8 predicted proteins | sample METZYME_5_50m_FD_187552 | JGI IMG/M metagenome (GOLD analysis project Ga0209433, IMG submission 187552) | Marine microbial communities from oxygen minimum zone in mesopelagic equatorial Pacific - METZYME_5_50m (SPAdes) (version 2) | ecosystem: Environmental > Aquatic > Marine > Oceanic | place...
CTTCTTAGAAGATGTATTTGTTCCGAAAGATAAAATGCTTCCAAAAGTTCAGAGCTTTCGTGGTCCATTCTCATGTTTAAACATGGCTAGATACGGCATAGCATGGGGAGCCATGGGAGCAGCTGAATTTTGTTGGGAGGCTAGTTTAAATTACTCCTTAGACAGGGTCCAATTTGGAAAACCTTTAGCTGCCAAACAATTAATTCAAAAAAAATTAGCTGATATGCAGACTGAAATTACCCTTGGCTTACAATCAGTTCTTCGTCTTGGAAGATTAATTGATGAAGAAAAGATGAAACCAGAAATGATATCTCTTCTTAAAAGAAATAATTGTCAAAAGGCTCTAGATATTGCTAGAGTTGCTAGAGATATTCATGGAGGCAATGGGATATCTGATGAATATCACGTTATTCGCCATTGTATGAATCTAGAAGCGGTAAATACTTACGAGGGTACTTCAGATATTCATGGTTTGATCTTGGGTAAATCCCAGACAAACCATGAATCTTTTTAAATTAATTTTCTAGATATTTTTCTAAGAATTCTTCTTGTATATCAAAATACTCTAATGTTGCAAGTTCACCTCTGCATTTTACACAATGACCTTCGTAAGCTTGGAACATAGACATGTACGTTTTACCTTCACGTTCAAGTTTCCTTATTAGCTCTCTTGCATGCTCAGGAGGAACGATCCTATCATTTGTTCCTTGAAGCACTAACACAGGAGCTACAATATTTGAAACGTGAAGACTAGGTGATGTTTCATCAGCATATTTTTTGCCTTCTTCCTCGGAAAGATTACCCCACTCAAGTTTTGCCTCATCCTCCCAACTATTGAAAACACTAGATCTAGTTGAATAGTTTTCAAGTATCATTCTTTGGTTAACAACACCAACAGAATTAATACCACATCTATAGAGTTCAGGTGTAAATGTTAATCCAGCCATAGTTGCATATCCTCCATAACTCGCCCCAGCAATACAAACTCTGTCTTTGTCAGCATAACCATTTTCAATAGCCCATAGAACTCCATCTGAAATATCATCTTGCATAGTTTTGCCCCATTGAGTATTTCCAAGTACATAGTGATTTGTTCCCAATCCAGTTGAGCCTCTAAAATCCATCTTAAGAACGTTATAACCCTTGTTTGCAAAAAATTGTGTCCACCAATCAAATCCAATTCTTTGTTTTGTATTTGGACCTCCGTGTGGAAGAACGATCATATAATTCTTATCAGTTTTTTTCTTAGTTAAAGTTAAATAAGCAGGAATGACTAAACCATCACGAGCTGTGTATTTAACCGGAATAGTTTCTGCCATTATTTTTCTATCTATCCATGGCGCATATGTATATAAGGGTATTAATTGAGATTGCTCTCTATTATAAAAATAGTAATCACCAGGATTAGATGGACTTGAAACCCTTATTACCATTTTATTTCTATCCTTATCTCTTGTTACAACACTAACCCATTCATTTGGAAATACCGCATCTAATCCGTTATAGATATCTGCTATTTCATCATCAAAATAGATTTTAACTGGCTCTTGAGCTTCATATGTTACAAATAGCAATTTTCTGGTGTCATAATCAACTCCGGCACCACCAGAAGCATTCCTACATGTCCCAGTAAATCCACCAACGTCATAATTTGGATCTTGATAAAGTTTTTCACTAAATTCTCTGGTCTCAGGATCGTACAGATATAATGCGTTTGTATCATTGTATTCTACTAATTCTCCTGAAGGTGAGAACTTAGAACCAGTTACTAACCAACCTTTATCTGTCGCAGCTAGAGGTGTAAATGATGGTTGCTGACAAGTAAATCTGATATGTTCAGACCATTCTTTAGAGTCTTTGTTATAGGTGTATATAACTCTATCGAGACTTTCATCTACTAAAGTTGCGATAGGGTAACCTTCTTGATCTCTGTATGTCCCATAAACTCTATCACCTTTAGCATTTTTTGGTACAAAACCAATTGCTATTAGATTTTTCTTTCCAGTAAAAATATTCATTTTGTAGAAATCATCTCTAAATGCTCTTCTTTCATTAGAAGAGACGATTACATGTTTTGGATCACTATCAAGCCTATCTACAACACTCATACCTGTCCAGCTACCTTGACCGCCTTTCATTTCTTGTTGGCCAATAATTTTTCTTTTTGATCCATCAACATTTACAGCAAATGTTACTAGAGAGTTCATATTTCTTCCCTTAGCATTTGTTAGACCTGGTCTATATATAAATCTATCGTCAGATACCCACTGAAAACCATAAATACTTCTTTCACCGATTCCATCACTAAAAACTCTTGATTGCATTGTTTCTAAATCAATAAAAGTAAGTGACTGATATGTCATTTCGTCTTCAACGCCCTTAATTTTATCTTGTTCAATATCACAGACATCTTGTCTAGGAGATCGTTGTATAGCTAAATATTTTCCATTAGGTGAAATTGAAAATGAGGGTGTATCACCCCAACAAGACCATACCTCATTTGGTAATTCGTACCATTCTTCAGAGGTTAAGTTATTGAATGAAAACATTAATAATAAATAAAGTGATATTTGTTTAAACATATTATGTAACCTTAGTTTATGTGGATTATTCATTTGCACGTATTGTACAAACGCTTTCAGGTATCATGATAGTAATATAAATTGAATTAATCAAAGATATTTACATAAAAATAGTAGATATTTTACAAATTATCAATTTTTATGAACATATTTGAATTTTTATCAAAAATTATTTTTAGTTATAAACTTGATTTATATCAGCTTTTCGTTAATATTTACGAAGGATATTTAACATATTGCGCACATTTCATTAAAATTGCGCATTTTTACGGGGAAACTTATGAATAATAAGCTATTTTTAACTATATTTTTTGCATTCACAATGACATTGAATGTATTTGCAGACAACCCAGGAGATGAGGTTGTAGAAGAACCAGTTGCTGTTGAAGAGACAACTGAAACTGAGTCATCAAGCGATGATTCTTCTTCTGATGACGCTCCAGCTCCAGTTACAACTTCAGATGATGATGAAGTAGTAACTCTGCAAAAGGTTGTTGTTACTGGTTCTAGAATTAAAAGAACTGACATTGCAGGAGCACTACCTACAATTGTAATAACTAAAGAAGATATTGATGCATCAGGTTTTAGAAGTGTTACAGAAGCGCTTCAGTCCTTACCTCAAGCAAATGCTTATCGGCAGGATGAACAAAACGTAAATACGTTTACACCTAATGCTAACGAGATTGATTTAAGAAGAATTGGTCCAGGTAGAGTTCTATACCTTATCAATGGTAGAAGAACAGCTGACTACCCACTTCCTTACAACAATGCTTCAAACTTTGTAAACACAGGCACCGTTCCCCGTGGCCTGGTTGACAGAATCGAAGTAGTTTCTCAAGGTTCATCAGCTATTTATGGTTCAGACGCTGTTACAGGTGTTATAAATATCATAACTACAACCGGTAAAGATTTTTCAGAACTTGAAGCTAACGTTTCAGTAACTGAACATGGTAACGATATGATCAGTAGTTTAACTTTCTCAACTGGTGGATTTACTGAAAGTTCAAGTTGGACTATTGGTATTGATGCGACTCAGGTTGATCCAATGTACTTGAGTGATAGAGAAGGGTTTGATGATTGGACAGACGGACCAGATTATTCAACTACATATATGAATCCACGTTGGGGTGCTGCTATTCAGATGGCAGGATTCGGTGCTGATACTGCGTCATATAGACCAGCAGATTTTGGTGGACCAGCTTGTAACTCGAATGAGCTATCTGGAGGAGTCTTCAGAGATTTCAGTAGAGATTTACCAGATATTTACGGTATTACAAACTATCCTGGATCATACCAAGGATATGTTTGTATGTACGGTAGAGGCGCAAACGGTGGTGATACTCAAACTATAGTTAACGAAAGAGAAGATGTAACAGTAATGGGAACATTTACTCATAACTTTGATAACGGCATTCAAATGGATGCTAGAGCTTTCTATTACGAAGACATAGCTTATCTAAGAAGTAATGTTTCAAGATATGTATCAATGGGAGATTACTTGGATCCTGCAAGAATTCGAGCTACTGTTCAACCGAATGATTTAGTTCCAGTTCAAAATGGCCAACAGATTACATACTCACTAAGATACTTTACCCCAGCTATGGGTGAAGCATTTGAATCAAAAAGTGATTATTCAGAGGATGTAACAGATTTATTTATTGGTTTTAGCGGTGTTTTTGACAATGGCTTTGATTGGCAAGCAGGAGTAAACGCAACAGAATACAACGCTTTAATAACTAGAAAAACACTTACATCAGGCATAAAAGACTATATGGCTGGTGTTGGAACAACATGTGAAGATTCAATCAGAGAAGATAAACTTTGTTATGGTTCATATTGGGCAAATGCCTATGGTCCTGCATATGCTGTTTGGGATGCATATGCTGATTACGGTAGAAGCGGTGGTCCATGTGGAGTTGATGTTTTTTATGGAAGAAATAACTGCTGGTATCCTGACCGTCTATACGGCGCTATATCTGCTGAACAGTTCAATGGTTGGTTAGCTGATGACAGCACTAATTCATATTCTGAACAAATGCTCGCTGACTTTACTATGACTGGTGAAATAGGTGAAATTAATGGAGCTCCTATTGGTTTTGCTTTACAGATGGAATATCAAACACAAGAATATAAAATTACTCCATCAGCAGGTAGATTGGATGATGAGCAATTTGGTGGAGATAACGCCATTGACTTTATCCAAGGTTCTACAAGATACGGTGGCGGCGATAGAGAAAGATATTCTGTTGGTGTTGAGTTTAGCTTACCTCTAGCTGATAACGTAGAAATGGGTATTGCTACCAGATACGACAAATACGATGATGATTCATCTAACGTTGGTGGAAAGGTATCTTCTATGATGAATATTGCTTATAGACCAACAGAAGATGTTCTATTAAGAGCATCAGCATCGCAATCATTTAGAGCTCCAGATATGCATAGAGTTTATGCTGGCTCATCCTCTGCTTTTTATGGCGGTATAACTGATAGTGTTGCTTGTTTCTTGGATGCAGGTGGTTCTGCAACAAATTCATTAGCTGGTCTGTATCAATTCTGTGATGCTAGTTACACTGCAACTAGAAGAGGATTCTCTGGTGGTAACACTGAGTTATATGAAGAAGAAGGTACTAACTATAGTTTTGGTATAGTGACTGAGCTATCTGAAAACGTTTCATTCCAATGGGATGCATATCAAATGGTTCTTGAGGAAGCAGTTAGATCTGGTAGTTATCAAGAGCTTGTTCACCAACAAGGTGTATGTCTCTATGGTGATGCATTCTTAGAATTCTTAGATGGTAATTTACCTCCAGCTGACTGTAACAATGTTGCTAAAGAACTTGTTCGTGGTGAACCAGTTGATCCACTAACAGGAACTGCTTTAAGTATTGGGCCAATTGTCTCAGGTACAATGTTGCCATATAACCAAACTAAACTTGAGTTTATTGGTCATGATTCGTATCTTACTTGGACTAAAGAAACAGAAAATGCTGGTGACTTTAGAGTTTCATTAGCTTCTTCAACAATTGTTAGAGTAAATAGACAGGAATATGCAAGTTCTGATGAAGTTGACCTTTTAGAATACTTTATCTACGAACCTAGATCACAGCAAAACTTAACTGTTAGCTGGTCTAGAGAAGATCATGGGTTAACATTATTTGCTGACAGATTAGGTCACATGAATATGTATCAAGGCAAGGTAAGTGATCCTCATATCACATATAACATGTCTTATAGATATGACTATAGTCCTGATATTAACCTTTACTTAAGTGTTAGAAACTTAACTGACGTTATGCCTCAAAAAGATGGTGGATTTGGATATCCATACTACTATCAAGGTGTATTTAGTGTATTCGGTAGATATGCTAGTGCAGGGTTTAATTACAGATTCTAGTTCTTAGTTAATTTAATTAACACCCGCTTCATGCGGGTGTTTTTTTGAGGTTTAAAATAATAGATATATCCCAATATAGTTTATATCCACAAATAATATATAATTGCACAATGAAAAATTCTAACTATCTCTTATTATCTCTATTTTCTTTTTCATCAATAGTATTTTCACAAGAAATTGTTGATCAAACACTAAATACTCAAGTGGATGCAAATGTTCCAGGAGTTGTTGCACAAAAAGAGATTGATAACTTGGATGAACAAGCTAAAAAACTTTATTATGAATTTAAAGATACCGTTAGTGAATACGAAGGCCTAAGAAGATACGATGATCAATTAGAAAAGATTGTATTTTCGCAAGAGGATGAAATAAAAGATATTCTTGCTCAAATTGATTCTTTAGATAATGTTAATAAAGAAATCTTACCTTTCCTTAAAGAAACTGTTGATTCATTGAGAAAATTTATTGAACTAGACATACCTTTTTTAAAAGAAAGCAGAATTGCGAGAATTGACGATTTAGATTCAATTATTCTTCAATCAAACGTTACAACTGCTGAAAAATTTAGGAAAGTTTTTGAAGCTTATCAGCTAGAAGCTGGCTTTGGAAATACAATCGAAACCTATCCTGGATTCATTGATTTAGATAACCAAACTATAACTGTAGACTATTTTAGAATCGGAAGATTAGGTTGGTATTACAGAAGTGCAAATGGAAAAGAAACTGGTTACTGGGATAAGTTTTCTGAAAACTGGGTGCATACAGGTGGAAAATTAAATGACGAAATTAAATTAGCTTTAGACATTGCTAATAGGCAAACTCCACCTAATTTTATTACTTTGCCTGTACAGCCAGTAGATAGAGGGGAGGGTTAAAATGTATATCCGACTAATAACATTTCTGCTCTTATTGCCTACATTTATAATTGCTCAGGATGAATCTCCAGAAGAGGTGCCAATTCCTATTGAAGAGCAAAGAAATAACAAAATTAAAGCTCTTTTAGATGTTGTTAAGGAGAATAAATCTATTTATGTTCAAAAAGACCAAGTTAGGGTTAAAAACTTCATAGATCTCGTTGATGAAAGGGAATCAATGCTTGCAAAAGCAAAAAGAGATCTTGCTAATGAAAAAATTCGTAATGAAAATCTTGAAAAAAGATTTGAAGCTAATGAGAAGGAATTGGCGGAACTTGAGGAGTCATTACAAATAAAAATAGGTGTTTTAGGTGAGCTATTTGGAGTAACTCGTCAGTTTGCAGGCGAGCTTCTTGCTTCAACTGAAAAAGCTGTAACTTTTTCAGAATATCCTCAAAGAGTTGGAGTTCTTAGAGATATTGGTGAAACTCAAGTTCATAATTTAAATCAACTTCAAAATTTATGGATAAGCTATTTGGATGAAATTGTTTCATCTGGTGAAGTTAAAACTATTGAAGCAAATATAATTGATAAAAATGGTGAATCTATTACTGGTGATATTGTAAGGTACGGACACTTCACAACAACTTATGAAAATAAATTTGTTACTCCTGTTCCTGAATTGAGTGGTTTTGAATTACTTCAAAGACAGCCCGAGAGAGATGTATTAAAAAATCTTAGAAAACATCAGAGAAGTGATGATTATAAAATTACCTCAATTGATCCAACTAGAGGATTTTTATTATCTCTATATCTAGATAAACCAGGTTGGATAGACAGAATTGCTCAAGGCAAATCAATTGGCTTCATAATCATACTTATTGGTATAAGCGGTTTTGTATTCTCTATCTATAAAATATATCAATTAAGAGAACAAGAAAAAGAGATTATAGCTGATAATGCAAAAGTTAAAATAGATATGGAAAATAGTATTAAAGATATTACGAGCCATGAATCTAAAGAAAATACATTAGATGAATTTATTATAAATTACACAGGCAAATTAGAATGGGGAGCTAATTGGGTTAAATTTTTTGCTGCTGTTGCTCCACTCTTAGGTCTATTGGGTACTGTTATCGGAATGATAGAAACTTTCCAAGCAATTACTTTATTTGGAACAGGTGATCCTAAGCAAATGGCTGGTGGTATATCTCAAGCTCTTGTTACTACTATGCTTGGTCTAATTGTTGCGGCTCCTTTGTTAGGTTTGTATACGTATATTTCTCAAAAGGTTTCTAATTTATCTCAAGTTCTTGAAGAAAAAGCGTCTTATCTTCTTGCTCAGGAATAATTATGCTAGATGAACTATTTATTAGAGGAGGGCCAGTTTTATATATACTTTTTGGTCTAACTTTTTTAATTTTCACTTTATTAATTGATAAATACGTTTTTATATTTATTCAAAGTAAAAAATGGGTAAATGATAAGTTTAATCAGTTTGTACAGTTAAATCCGCCAAATGACACAAAATATAAATTTGTTGAATCAACCTTAATCTCAAACGTTAAAAGAAAAACCGCTTCTAATATCAAAGTCTTGGACGGTCTAATTGGAATGTGTCCAATGATAGGTTTATTGGGAACAGTTTATGGGATGATTGAAGTATTTGAAGTATTGTCTTTCATGGGAACTGGAAACCCTAGAGCAATGTCTTCCGGTGTTGCTAAAGCAACAATACCTACCATGGCTGGTATGGTAATTTCTTTATTTGGACTTTACTTCAGACAAGATCTTAATCAAAGAATGGATAAAATTGTTTTAAATCTACGTGACTCTCTTAAAAGTGAAGGATATAAATTATGAGACGTAAAAGAAAAAATATCTCTGATGAAAATCCATTAGACTTAACTCCAATGATGGATATTGTTTTCATCATGTTAATTTTCTTTATTGTCACAACCTCTTTTGTCAAAGAAACCGGTGTAGATATAAGTAGGCCTAATGCAGAAACTGCTGAAAGGGATGAAAAAGGAAATATTCTTGTAGCAATAACTGAAAATAATGAAATATGGATTGATAAAAGAAGAGTTGATCTTAAAGCAGTAAGGGCAAATATAGAAAGATTAAAAATAGAATATCCAGAAGGATCTGTAATAATCCAAGCTGATATGTTATCTAAATCCGGTCTCTTGGTTGAAACTATGGATCAAATTAGACTTGCTGGAATTCAAAATATTTCGATTGCAGCAAAAAATGACAACTAATTTATCTGATATAAAAAACAAACTTTATACATTAGTATCATCTGATAATAATAGGGCTTTCATAATTATTACTGCAGTTTTAGTCACATTCGTAATTTTTTTAATTATTCAATCTTTAATAAGCAGATCAGCAAATATTGATAAAAAAGATAAAAATCCTAATCTAGTTGAGTTTATTAGGATTAAAGAAGACGATAATTTACAAGAACGGACTAGACAAATTCCTGATAAGCCTCCACAACCAAAAAGGCCACCACAACCAGAAATCGAATTAGATGACAAAACACCACCACCAGTTCAGCAATTTGACCTAGATTTACCAGATTTTGCTTTACCTACTGATTTTAGTGGAGCATTTTTAGGAAACATTGACGATATGGGCAGAGGAACAAGTCAGTTAATTCCTCTTGTAAAAATAGCGCCTAGATGTCCAAGTGATGCAGCTATGGCAGGAATTAATGGTTCAGTTGTTTTAGAATTGCTTGTAAACGAATCTGGAAGAGTAGACACAATCAAGATCAAACAAGCTAGGCCATCTAAAATTTTCAATAAAGAAGCTTTAAAAGCTGTTAGAAGATGGCAATTTAAGCCAAAATCTGTTGACGGAGTTGCAGTACCCCAATTAGGATTATTAACAGTGGAGTTTGTTTGTAATGTTTAGATATATATTCTTATTATTAATATTAAGCTTTTATCAGCCAGTGTTTTCAACTGAAGATACCATAAGCCAAGCCGTAGCAAGATATTTAACAAGGATCCATAAGTATATGGAAGCAGAAGATTGGATTAATGCCGAAAGAGAATTAGAACAAACAGCTAGAAGATACTTTAAGAATGAAGATAGTTACGAAAGGGCTCTAATTAATCAGTTGTATGGCCAATTTTATGCCATGCAAAGAGATTATAAAAAAGCTATTCCTTGGTTTGAAAAAGCTATTGCAAAAGGCAGACTTCCTTTTGCTGCTGATCTTCAAGTTACATATAGTCTTGCACAATGTTATTTTCAAACAGGAAGATATACAGATGTAATAGATACTCTAGAAAACTACAGAAGTAAGGCATCCAAAAGAGGTCAGAACATGGCACCTGTTCAGCTCATGGTGCTTGGCATAGCCTATTTTCAGGAGCAAGAAATACTAAAAGCTTATCTGAATATCGCTGAAGCTAATGCCACTTCAACTAAACTAAATGAAGAATGGCTGCAATATGAATTTGCTCTTGCAGTTAAATTAGAAAAATATGACGATGCTATTAGAGTTGGCCAGTTTTTAATATTTGTTAATCCAGAAAAAAAATCTTATTGGAAACAATTGAGTGGCGTCTACTATGGAAGTGAATCTGAGGAGCTTTCATTGGCAGGTTTAGAGTTAGCCTATGAAAACAATGTTCTTGATAAAGAAAAAGATTATATAGATTTAGCAAGATATTTTATGTACAAAGAGCTTCCCATAAAAGCTGTTGACGTTCTAAATGATGGTATATCGCTACAAAAAGTTAAAAAAACAAGAAAAAATTACGAATTTCTTGCTGATGCATATTTTTTATCAAAAGACAGAGTAAAAGGTATTGATGCTCTAATTAAAGCAGAGAAAATAAACTCGGATGCAAATCTATCATATAAAATTGGCAGATTTGCTTTTGAAAATGAAGATTGGTTTAAATCAATAAATTATTTTAAACAAGCTAAGGTTCAGGGATATGAAAAATATCCTGGAAGACTTGAATTACTTCTTGGGATTTCGTATTTTGAAATTTCTAATTATGAAGAAGCTCTTGTTTATCTGAACGAATCTATGGAAATTGATACTTCAACTTCTGCAGCTGAAGGCTGGATAAGTTACATTAATGATATTCTTGGAACTCAAAGTTCCTAATATTGTCTAACAAATATAATGATAATAAACGTCAAAAATATTAAGAAGGCTTATACAGTAGGCACCCAAGAGGTACATGCTCTTCGAGGAATTGATTTATCTGTTGAAAAAGGTGAATTCATGGCAATTATGGGTCCTTCTGGATCTGGCAAAACTACCTTAATGAACATTATTGGTTGTCTTGATACACCTTCAAGCGGCTCTTATGAATTAAATGGTACATCGGTAAGTTCTCTTGAGGATGATGAGCTAGCCAATATAAGAAATAAAGAAATAGGATTTGTTTTTCAATCATTTAATCTACTTGCAAAAAACAGTACGTTGGATAACGTTATGCTACCTCTAAAGTATGCAGGCTTTAATAAAAATGAAGCTATTCTGAAAGCTAAAGAGGTAATTGAAAGAGTAGGATTAATTGATAGATTAGATCATACTCCTGCTGAGTTATCTGGTGGCCAACAGCAAAGAGTTGCCATAGCAAGAGCACTTGTAAATAACCCAAGTATTATTTTTGCAGATGAGCCTACAGGCAATTTAGACTCTAAAACAGGTGAAGAGGTTATGGGGTTGTTTAAAGAACTCAATTCAAATGGACAGACAATAATATTGATTACTCATGAAGATAGTATTGCTCAACAATCAAATAGAGTTATTACAATTATGGATGGTCTGA
>Ga0209433_10000550_pt1 | contig 11611 bp, 7 predicted proteins | sample METZYME_5_50m_FD_187552 | JGI IMG/M metagenome (GOLD analysis project Ga0209433, IMG submission 187552) | Marine microbial communities from oxygen minimum zone in mesopelagic equatorial Pacific - METZYME_5_50m (SPAdes) (version 2) | ecosystem: Environmental > Aquatic > Marine > Oceanic | place...
CCTACCCCTGGAAACAGAGTATCTTATGAATACATTATGAGAAAAAAAATAAAATTGTTAGATGGGAGTCTATCATATCCCATTGAAGAAAAAGGATATAAACTTAATACCAATCTATGGACAGGTGAAATCCTTATTAAAAATCCACAAGTAATAGAGGATATTCATGTTGATTATATTAAATCCGGGAGTGATTATGTGACAACGTCATCATATCAACTAAGTGTTAGAAGACTTAGGGAAGAAGGGTATAATATCTCGGAAATTAGAAGAATATTTGGACAATCAGTTGATTTAGTAAAAAAGGCAATATTAAAAACAGGACAAAATAAAATTAAAATAGTTGGGAGTTTTGGACCATTCGCATCATACCTTTCTGATGGATCAGAATACACTGGATTTTACAAATTCAGTGATAGTAAAATAAAAAAATTTCATCAAGAGAATTCAGAAATTATATATGACCTAGATATTGATATTATTCTTTATGAAACTATACCATGCTTAAGAGAAGTGAAAATAATAAATGATGTTGCAGAATCATATAAAAAAGAAGTATGGATATCAATGACATGCAATAATGATTTAAATTTAAGAGATAGTTCTTCCTTGGAGGAAGCATGTAAGATATTATCGAAATCTAATCAAATAACAACTATTGGTTTAAATTGTTTTAATCCAAATCTAACTAAAAAAGCAATTAAGAAACTACGAAAATATTCTAATAAAAAAATTTTAGTCTATCCAAATTCAGGTGAAAATTTTAATAGTAAGTTTAAAACTTGGTTTGGGGAGAAAAAAATTAATAATGAAGAATTTTCAAGTTGGATTAATGAGAACCCTGACATAGTTGGAGGCTGTTGTAGAATAGGAAAAAATGAAATAAAAAAAATGAAATCATTTATTAAAGATGCAGATAAATAATTTATATAAAAAAGCCTTCATACATCTTGAATCTGATCCGATTATGAAATATTTAATTTCAAAATTGGGTAAAGAAGTAGATATTACAGATAGATATAATGATAATTATTCAAAAGCAATAGCAGATATTATAATTGAACAACAAATAAGCTTCAAGGCTGCAATTACCATCAAAAAAAAATTTAATTCTCTTATAAAAGGTCTTTCAGACCTTGAAGTTATTAATTTAAAAGAAAAATATTTTCGTGAAATAGGAATATCACATAGAAAGATTGAATACATTAAGAATGTCTACAAATACTTTTTAAACAATAAAATTGACTTCAAAAGCTTGGTTAATGATGAAATAATTAGGGAGTTAATTAGTATAAAGGGAGTGGGCAGTTGGACTGCTGAAATGTTTATGATCTTTATTTTATTTAGAGAGAATATTTTTTCAAAAAAAGATCTTGCTCTTATAAACAGCATTAAACTAAATTATAACATTAAAAATTTAACTGATATAAAATTAAATAAACTTATAAGCAGCTGGTCTCCATATAATACATACGCTTCTCTTTTATTATGGAAATCCATTGAAGAAAAAGTATTTTTTAAAAAAAATTAGTTTTCAGGAATTCTGATGTTTTCTACTAAATGAACTACTTTAGATGGAGGAGGCGTGGTTAAATATGACACTACAATTGAAATTAAAAAATTACATAACATAGCAATAGATCCAAATCCTTCAGGTGAAATTCCAAACCACCAATCAGAAGAAGGAGGTATAGGCCCTAACCATCCTAATTTAAATTTAGCCATATAGTAGAGCATTAGAGAAATTCCAACAATCATGCCAGATATAGCCCCTTCTTTATTTATTCTTTTGGAGAAAATACCAAGAATTATAGCAGGGAAAAAAGAAGCAGCAGCTAGACCAAATGCTAAGGCAACTACCGCAGCAACAAAACCTGGAGGATTTATTCCAAAATATCCAGCTACTATAACTGCAAAAAAAGAAGAAATTCTTGCTATTAGTAATTCTCTTTTTTGAGAGATATGAGGCATAAAAATCTTTTTGACTAGGTCGTTAGATACTGAAGTAGAAATGACTAATAATAATCCTGCTGCGGTTGAGAGAGCTGCGGCCAATCCACCTGCGGCTACTAACGCAATAACCCAAGCAGGTAAATTAGCGATTTCAGGATTTGCTAAAACCATAATATCATTATCAATTATTAATTCATTATTACTATAATTATTATAGTTAATTATTCCATCATTATTTTTATCATCATAAGTAATTAATCCAGTATTCTCCCAGTTTTTGAACCAATCTGGCATCATAGAATACTCCTTTTCACTAACGGTTTCAATAAGATTTAATTTTGAAAAGACAGAGACAGCAGGTGCAGTTGTATATAATATTGTGATGAAAAGAAGAGCTAATCCAACAGATTTTCTAGCATCACTGACCCTCTTCACAGTAAAAAATCTTACAATTACATGAGGTAGTCCTGCTGTTCCTACCATTAATGCTAGAGTGATACAAAATATATCGAAAACCGATTTAGATCCAGAAGTATATTCATTGAATCCTAAGTCTTTAGAAAGTAAATCTAATTTCTCAAGGAGGTAAATACCCGAACCATCATTTATCTGTGAGCCCATCCCAATTTGAGGTACAAAATTTCCTGTCATTTGGAGAGAAATAAAAAATGCAGGAACCATAAATGCAAAAATTAGAACACAGTACTGAGCAACCTGAGTATAAGTTATGCCTTTCATTCCTCCTAAAACTGCATAAAATAAAACTATTACCATTCCAACAATTACACCTGACTCAATGGGTATCTCAAGAAATCTAGAGAAAACGATACCTACACCTCTCATCTGACCAGCGACATATGTAAATGAAACTGCAAGAGCACAAAAAACAGCAACCAGTCTTGCTCTATTTGAATAATATCTCTCACCAATAAAATCTGGCACAGTAAATTTTCCGAATTTTCTTAGGTATGGTGCAAGTAATAAGGCTAACAGAACATAACCACCAGTCCACCCCATTAAATAGACTGAACCATCATAACCTGCAAAAGCAATTATTCCTGCCATAGAAATAAAAGACGCTGCAGACATCCAATCTGCTGCGGTTGCCATACCATTGGCAAGAGGGGAAACTCCTTTACCCGCAATATAAAATTCATTAGTAGAGTTAGCCTTAGACCAAATAGCTATAGATATGTATATTAAAAAAGTAATACCAACAATAATATAAGTCCAGGTTTGAACATCCATTTTTAATCTTTTTTATTAAATCCATATTTTTTGTCAAGCTTATTTATCAAATGAACATAGATAAAAATAAGAATGACAAAAACATACATCGATCCTTGTTGAGCAAACCAAAACCCTAACTTAAATCCCCCCAAATAAAATGTATCTAAAAATTCTTTGAATAAAATTGAGAAACAAAAAGAAACTAGAAACCATACAGATAAAAGAATTCCAACATATTTCAGATTTTCTTTCCAATAATTTGTATTTTGAGTACTCAATTTGGTTTAATTTTAATTAGTAGCAATGAAGATAATTAATTTAATTCTTTTCCTTTTAATAACAGTTCAAATTAATGCCCAAGATTATTTTTTAAAAAATAATGGACCATATAATGATAAAATCATGAGTCCTAAAGAATTTCTTGGTTATGAAATTGGATTTGAACATACTAGACATGATTTGATAATATCATATTTAAATTATTTATCAAATAGTTCTGATAATGCACAAATAATTGAATATGGAAGAACACACGAGGGAAGAAAATTAGTAATGCTTACAGTTTCATCCTATTCTAATTTAAATAATATAAGTGAAATACAGAGAATACATTTAAAATACACCAATCCAGAAAACAAAGATAAAATTGACAACAACCTTCCAATAATTGTTAATCTTGGATACGGTGTACATGGAAATGAACCATCAAGCTCTGAGGCTGCAATGCTAACCGCTTACACAATGGTTGCTTCTGAAAGTAAAAAAATAAAAAAATTTAGAGATAGGTCCATTGTTTTTATTGATCCAACTATAAATCCAGATGGAAGAGATAGACACTCTCAGTGGGCTAACCAATATAAATCTATAAATCTTGTCTCAGATGATAATGATGCAGAACACAATGAGTCATGGCCAAGAGGTAGAACTAATCACTACTGGTTTGATTTAAATAGAGACTGGTTATTAGGAATAAATCCAGAAAGTGAAAATAAATTAAAATGGTTCCATAGTTGGTATCCAAATGTTGTTACAGATTTCCATGAAATGGGTACTAATAGCACATACTTTTTTGAACCAATGAAACCAAATGCATCTTTAAAACCGTTAATTCCTGATGAAAATTATAGTGTGCTAAGTCCAATATTTGCAAAATACTATTCAAAAGCTTTAGATAGTATTGGTTCGTTTTATTATACTAAAGAATCATTTGACGAAACTTACCCGGGTTATGGTTCATCTTATCCAGATGTTCAAGGGGCTCTAGCTATACTATTTGAGCAAGGTAGCTCAAGAGGACATCTCCAAGAAACAAATTACGGAACAATATCTTTCGGGTTTACAATCAGAAATCAGTACTTATCAAGTATTGCTACTGTTGAGGCAGCTGTTGATAATAAAAACCTATTGAGAGACTATCAAAAAAGATTTTTTAGTTCGTCAGTTACTGAATTTAGTAGTGATAAAACAAAAGCATACGAGTTTGGTGATCTCTACGATATGAATAGGAATAAAGCATTCATTGATAAATTGATTTTACATAATATCAAAGTCTATAGGAATAAAGAAAAATTCATTGTTCCTGTCAAGCAGCAACAATCTAGGATGGTTAAAAATTTCTTCGAAACTTATGATAAATATGTTGACAGTGTATTTTATGATGCATCCGCATGGAGTGTTTCTAATTTTTATAATATGAAATCTAAAAAACTTAGAAGTTTTATTAGTGAATCTGAAATTACAGATACTGACGATTTAATTAAAAATTTAAAAGTTAATAAATCAGATTACGCATATATTATTGACTGGAATGATTACAACTCTCCTGCTGCTCTTAATCACTTACAAAAAAATGATATTGTAACTTATTCTGCATTTAAACCTTTTAAGATAAAAGTTGATAACGCTAATAAAGGAGTGCAATTTAATTATGGGTCAATACTAGTGCCAGTCAGCAAACAAAAAATTTCAAGCGATAAGCTATATGAAATAATTAAAGAGTTACAGTTAAAATTTAATGTTCCAATTTATAATTCTGCATCTGGATATAGTTTAGAGGGAATTGATCTCGGAAGTAATAATTTTAGAATAAATAAACCAGTTAAAGTTGCCATGTTAATTGGTGATGGAGTTAGCTCATATGAAGCTGGAGAAGTTTGGCATCTTCTAGATACGAGGATAGGTATGCCATTAACAAAGATAAGATTAAATCAATTTTCTAGAATTTCTTTAGATAAGTATACAACTCTAGTAATGGTTTCTGGTTCATACAATCAACTTCAGGATAGTGATATCGAAAAAATTAAGGATTGGGTTGGCAGAGGTAATACTCTAATTACAATAGCTAGAGGTTCAAGTTGGGCAATAAATAAAAAAATAGTAGATGAAACTTTAGTTAAAGGAAAAAAGGATACTGTTTTCGCAAGAAAAAATTATGTAGACGCTAGAGAAAATATTGGAAGAGAAAGAATTGGAGGTGTTATTTTGAGTGTTGATTTAGACTTAACACATCCACTAGCATTTGGATATAATGATATATCTATTCCTGTGTATAAGAATAATAATGTATTTATAAACAAAACTTCAGATCATTATTCTTCTGTCGCAATCTATTCTGAGGATGCACATATTGATGGCTATATTTCAAAAAATAATCAGAAAAACTTTATCCCTGGATCAGCATCTTTATTAGTATCAAGAATAAATTCTGGGAGAGTAGTTTTATTTGCTGATAATCCTAATTTTAGAGGTAGTTGGTATGGAACTAACAAGCTATTTTTAAATGCTATATTTTTAGGAAGTAATATTGTAGTACCAACCAATTAAATTTTATATAATATGAAAATTACTCACTTAATACTTTTAATAACATTATCATTTAATCTTAAATCTCAAGATATTCTTAGTCTTAAAGAAAGAGCAAGAGTAATTGAAGAAATTCAAAAAGATAGATTTGATAACCTACTTCCTAAACTAATGGAGGAGACAGGAATTGATATGTGGGTTATAATAACAAGAGAATATAACGAAGACCCAGTCATCAAGACTCTTCTTCCGCCTACTTGGCTAAATGCTAGAAGAAGAACAATTTTAGCATTCCACTATGACAAGAAAAGTAAAGATTTAGAAAAAGTTGCTATAGCTAGGTATTCATTTGGAAAAAATATTCCATCAATCTGGAATAAAGAAGAAGAACCTAATCAAATGAAAGCACTAGCTAAGTTTATAGAAGAAAAAAATCCAGAAAAAATTGGATTAAACTTTTCAGATCATTTTGCATTAGCTGATGGAATAGTTAAAACAGATTATGAACTTTTTCTAGATAATCTTCCAAGCAAATTATCAAAAAGAGTAGTATCTGCAGAGGAGCTCGCAATAAGGTGGATTGAGACAAGAACTGAAAAGGAAATGATTATATATGACCAACTCGTCGAAATTACTCATGGAATTATTAACGAAGCTTTTTCTACTAATGTAATAACTCCTGGAGTTACAACTACTGATGATGTAGTTTGGTGGATGAGAGAAAAAGTGAAAAAACTTGGTCTTAAAACTTGGTTTCATCCAACAATTGATGTTCAAAGGAATGAGAATAGTGATCTTTATGCCTTCGATGGCGAATCAAAATTTGATATAATTCTACCTGGGGATTTAATTCATTGCGATTTTGGGATTACGTATTTGACATTAAATACTGACTGCCAAGAATTAGCCTACGTTCTTAAACCAGATGAAACAGAAGCACCAGACTATCTAGTAAAAGCTTTAGATGAAGGAAATAGAGTGCAAGATATTTTTACTGATTTATTTGAGCATAAAAAAACTGGAAATCAAATATTAAAAGAAGCTTTAGAGCAGGGAAGAAATGAAGGTTATAGACCTCAAATTTATACTCATCCTCTTGGTACTTTTGGTCATTCAGCTGGAACAACTTTAGGAATGTGGGATTCTCAAGGTGGAGTTCCGTTTACTGGTGATTTTCCTATGAATTACAATACTGTATATGCAATTGAATTAAACACAAAGGTATTTATCAAAGAATGGAATAAAGATATTAGAGTTATGCTTGAGGAAGCTGGAGTATTTGAGGAGACAGGATTTAGATATGTTAATGGAAGACAGACCGAGCTAATATTGGTAGGTAGTAAAAGAAACCACTTAGGAAATTAGAAAGAGTCTGCTTCTAGGTAAGCGTCAACTAATGCTTTTTCTCCTCTTTCACCTTGTATAGAATTACCATGTTCCATTCCTAGTATACCTTCAAAACCCTTTTCATAAATAAATTTGAATACATTTTTATAATTTATTTCACCAGTTGTTGGTTCCTTTCTTCCAGGGTTATCACCAATTTGAAAGTATGCAATTTCATCCCATGTATCGTCTATATTAGGAATTAAATTTCCTTCCTGAATTTGCTGATGATAGATATCAAATAAAATTTTACAAGATGGTGAGTCCACTGCTTTACATATTTGAAAAGCTTGGGGGCTCTCGGTTAAAAATAATCCAGGGTGATCTCTAAAGTTTAATGGCTCAAGTACCATAACTAACCCATGGGGTTCTAAAATATCACATGCTCTCTTGAGAGTTTCTACAACATTTGAGGTTTGATAAGACATGTCCTTCCTTAAATCTAAATGTCCAGGAACTACTGTCATCCATTTTGCATTTACTCTTTTGGCGACCTCAACTGAATTCTCAATATAATTTAAAAATTCATTTCTATAATCATCATCTCCACTTGAAAGATTAGGCTTATCCCAGTAAATTTTATGAGCAACAAAAACTCCCATTTTCATTCCTCTATTCTCTAATGTTTTAGATATTTTATTTTGAAGATCAACTGATCGTGAGCTCATTCCATTATCCTCAAAAGCTCTAAAACCAAGATCAGCCATATAATTAATTTGATCTATAGGATCATCGCCAACAGTATTTTTAAACATTCCTAAGTGAGGAGCATAATTTAAATTAAAAGTATTCTTTGAAAAAGAATTGAATGGAAACAAAGACCCAATAGATAAAGAAATAGAAAATTTATTTATGAATGTTCTTCTTAACATATTTATATAAATTTAGTTTTTCCAGGAACAGGAATATCATAATATCCAGCAGAATCTGGTAAAGTTGGAGCATTAGAATTCCATGTCAAATTATCTGGAACCAGGTTCTCTTTAGAATTCATAATTTGATCCCAAGTAATTTTCTTTCCTGTATATGTTGCCATTCTACCCATAATTGCTGAAAGAGTACTTTTAGCAGCATTTTCAGTATCTGATATAACCTCTCCATTTCTTATAGATCGAAAAAATTTATCGTGCTCAACTTGATACGGATTTGGGTCATCAGACCATGATTTTGGATATTTATAAGTAAGCTCATTCTCTAAATTATATATTTCTCCCTTACCTAATACAACTGATCCTTTTGATCCTTGAAATACTTCATCTACCCGACTCTCTGTCCCTTTCTGATGTCTACACTGACTAGAAACAACTGCCCCTCCAGGGTAGTGAAATTCAACAAAATGATGATCAAAAATCTGGCCATGTTCCATTCCATTTCGGACTTCTCTTCCTCCCATACCCTGAGCATGAGAAGGGTATTCTCCAATAAACCAGTTTGCTACATCAATGTTATGAATATGTTGTTCGAGAATATGATCTCCACATATCCAAGTGAAATAATACCAGTTTCTCATCTGATATTCAAGTTCAGTTTGTTCAGGCTTTCGAGTATTTACCCATACTCCCCCATCATTCCAATAAACTTGACCAGAAACTATTTTTCCAATTTGATCTGATGAAACTTTATCATACAAATTGAGATATTTATTTTGATAGTGCCTCTGCAAACCAACTACAACATTTAACCTATTTTCTTTTGCTTTCTTTGCAGATTCTAAAACTCTCCTAACTCCTGTGGCATCAGTTGCAACAGGTTTTTCCATAAAAACATGTTTCCCATTATTAACTGCATACTCAAAGTGAAGAGGTCTGAAACCAGGAGGAGTTGTAAGAATAACTACATCGCATAAGTCAATTGCCTTCTTGTAAGAATCAAATCCTATAAAAATATTTTTTTCTTTTACTTTTATTTTTTTTGAATCACCAAAGTGATCTTGAATACCTTTAAGACTAGAATCAATTCTATCTCTGAATGCGTCAGCCATAGAAATAAGTTCTACATTATCATCTGCATTTAATGCTTGAACAACTGCTCCTGATCCTCTTCCACCACAGCCAACAACAGCTAATTTCAGTTTTTTATTTTCATTTACGTTTGCAAAAGACTGAAATGTAACATTGGTTGCTAAAACACCACTTGTTATCGCTGCTGTCTTTCTAACAAAACTTCTTCTTGATTCTTTTTTCATCTTATTGGTTAATTAGTACAAATATTAATTTATTAACATTTATTAATTATTCCAAAACATATCTCTGAGAGATTTTGAATCTGTATTTTCTACTCTAACTATCCTAAAGCCAATATGTGGAGCGTCAGTATTCCACCATTTGCTTTTAGGAATTTGTGGATCTCTTTCTTGAAGTCTGCTATTTGAATAAAATCTTTTCTTGGAAAGTAGTTTATCTGGATCATCATTCCATGATCCACCTCTATAAACTTTAGGATACTTATTTTTATTGTAAATAAATGGGTCAGATCTTAACTTTCTTGATTTAAAAATATTCTCCTCATAAGAGTCAGCTACCCATTCAGATACATTTCCTAATATGTCATAAACACCCCATTTATTTGGTTCTTTTTGTCCTACTTTTTGGTATTTACCACCAGAATTATTTTTATGCCATGCATAATCATCAATATTTTTTTCATTTATTTCAGATATGCTAGCATATTCCCATTCTGCCTCTGTTGGAAGTCTATAATAGTTACCAGTCTCAAGAGATAGCCATTTACAAAATTTTGATGCCGCGTTATGAGTCATATTAACTGCTGGAAAGCCTTCATAACCCATTCCAAAAGTCATATCTGTATAAGGTGTAGTAGGTTTACTTATACCATCAACTTTAATTTTTTTATTTCCAACAATAAATTCTAATTTATTGTTTTCTTCATACTCCATAAATAGATTATAAATTTCCCATGTTATCTCATATTTTGACATCCAGAAAGAAGAGACCTCTGTGTCTGAGTTTTTCTTTTTATTCCCCATCTTAAATTCGCCTCCAGGAATATATATCATGTCAATAGAAAAATTTGAATTAGGAATCTTTTCAGAATAATTTGATTTGTCGGTATTGACAAATAAGACAAAAGGAATAATTATAAAACTAAAAAAAATCATTTAAATATCATTTCAAATTTCAGTCCAGCATTACCATTTAATCTATCAAGCAGTTTATCACCCATTGAAAAAGACGGGGTCACCACACCATAGTTTTCAGGTAATTTATCAAATGCTAAACATAGAGCGGATTCAGCAAGCATTTTTGAAGTTGAACCGTATCCAGGATCGCTATCTCCTATTACCTTAGCAAATGCTTTTTTCTTATCATCAATTGTTATGTAAAATCTTAAATTATAGAAACCATTTTTCCTTTTCTCAAGTCCAGGGCCCTCTCCAGGCTTTGGCATAAATGAATTTACAATTTTTTTCAAAAAAGAATTAGGGTTTAAACCAACCATGGCTAGAGGCAATACAGCTAAGGTTGCTTTCCAGAAGCCAGAAATACCTTTACCAGACATCGTAGCTTCTTCATACCTAAAATCTTTACCATATTTAAAATTAGATAAAGCATTACTCCTTCTTACTATTTTTGTGTTTATCCCTGCCATAATAAATGGATAAATCCAGGAGTTTGATTCCTTATCAAAAATAATCTTTCTTAAATCTTTCTTATCCTTACCCTCCATTTTATCTTTTGGATTGAGTCCGTATGGGTTATTTAATACTTTAAATACATTCTTATTAGCATAGGCTTCTTTTAGTAAATTATTTATACTACCATAAGTTCCACCGCTAATTCCTCCCCTTATACCTGCAACTCTCATTTTAATAGATTTTGCATAAGAATTATAAAGTTTTTTGATTTCATTTTGAATAAAATAAACACCCATATCTGATGGAATTGAGTCGAAACCACATGAATTTACAATTTTGATTTTTTTGGATTTTGCCTCTTCATGAAAATTATCAATCAAGGTTCTTATCCAGTGAGCTTCTCCTGTTATATCGCAATAATGTGTATTATTATCTACACATAGCTTTACTAATTTCGTTCCATACAATGAATATGGTCCAACTGTTGAACAAACAACTTTTGTTTTTTTCACAAATTTTGATAGGCTATCCTCATCAAAACTATCAGCAATGAATATCGGGACATCTATATTAGCTATTTGAGATCTAACCTTTTCTAACTTATCTAAGTTCCTTCCTGCAATAGCCCATTTAATTTTTGAAAAT
>Ga0209433_10000551_pt1 | contig 11594 bp, 11 predicted proteins | sample METZYME_5_50m_FD_187552 | JGI IMG/M metagenome (GOLD analysis project Ga0209433, IMG submission 187552) | Marine microbial communities from oxygen minimum zone in mesopelagic equatorial Pacific - METZYME_5_50m (SPAdes) (version 2) | ecosystem: Environmental > Aquatic > Marine > Oceanic | place...
GTTGATGCGTTTCCTGTTGATGAAATGGTAATAAAATCCATTGTAGCCTCAGAGGAGACACTTCTCATAAAAACACCACGAGTTCTTGATGATACTGTGCCACTTGCCCTAACGTCTGAATAAGTGGCATCACCAAAATCAGTTGCATTTCCTGTGGTTGCAACATTGATAAATTGTATATTATTTATTTTAGGTTGAGAACCACCACCTCCACTTCTACCACCTCCTAAGACACCACGAGTTCCACCAGTTTGTAACTCTGGTGATGTTGCATCTATCTCCAACCACTGATTGCCATTGTAAATCTCTAACTTACTAAAGTCTGTGTTAAATCTAAGTGAACCTGACGTTGGGTTTCCAATCGCTTGATATTCCTTCATAATGGTAATCCTCCATGAGAGTCAGATAATCCACAACCTGAATTAGCAGTGTAATTTAAATCACCAAAGTCAGTCGCATTTCCTGTGGTTGCTATTGTGATAAATTCTAAAGTATTTAAATTTGTGCCACCATCTGATGTTCTCGCATTATGATAAACACCACGAATTGTATTACTTGCACTATTATTATTGTTATGTCCTGTATTTGATGTTGCATCGCCAAAATCAGTCACTTCACCTGATGTTGTAAGTGTAATAAATTCAATTGTATTTGAAAATGCTTCGGGTGAAGCAGCAATACCTCCTAAAACAAATACTCCTCTGGTGTGACTCCCAACTCCAGCCCCTCGTTTAGACTGTGCGGATAATTCACCAAATGTCAAAGATTCACTATTATTTGCAAATCCTTTGATTGTTATATTTTTATTATGACTGGGTGAATCTTGACCAGTTCCCTCTCCACCAGCAAAATATCCTCGAATTTCAGTTTCAACTGTTGCTAGATCTCTACATGCTGCATTAGCAATTATATCACCAAAATCTGTTCGATTTCCGCTTGTCATAAACTCAATCATATCATAAGTCATATCTAATGCGTCTGTTGATGGTGCAAGTGGATAAGCATATCCATTTGTATAGATACCACGAGTCTGATTACCCGCACCACTCATTTGTTGAGCCGTGTATGTCAGATCACCAAAATCAAATATGTCTCCATCTGTGGGAATATTAAGTGCTTGTATGGTGTTTATTCTATTATTGGTTGGAGAACCCGTAAAACCACCCGTATAGACACCACGAATATTATTGGATGCACCACCTGCAAATGCCATTCCATCACTGATTATTTCTCCCCATTCACTTGCATTTCCTGTTGATGCAATGTTAATTGCATCTATATTTTTTACTGAGTTAGGATTATAACCTGACGCAAATATACCTCTACCCCGATTACCACGATAATAAGTTGGCCCACTTGGTATCTTCATACAACCAGTGGAGTTGACTGTCGAGACACCAGCAATTACAGGCCCATGTTGACCTTGTTTCGTTGCAATACTGTTTATTTTAAAGTCTGACATATGAATATTTAGTCTCCAAGTCCACCATGAACATCAGTTAATCCACCAACTCCATATAATGCAGGGCCAAGTAAATCACCAAAATCTTGTGCATTTCCTGTTGTCGCAATTGTAACAAAATCAATCTTATTATTTGGTGATGCGTTGTATCCTCCTGCAAATATTCCACGAGTGCTGGAAGCACCTGATCCTATCCACCCAGAACCATCTGTTAAATCACCAAAATCTTGTGCATTTCCAGTTGATGCAATCGTAATGAAAGCTATAACATTACCTGCAGTGGATGGAATACCACCAGCATGTAATCCACGAGTGGTATTTGATAATCCAGCACCTTGTCTGCTTCCAACTGTTAAATCACCAAAATCTTGTGCATCTCCTGTTGATGAAATCGTTATAAATTGTATGGTATTAACTACAGTTGGTGTATGACCACCAAAAATTATTCCACGAGAGGGTGATGCACAAGCACCAACATGAGCACTTGCTTCCGTTAAACTACCAAAATCTGTTGTATCTCCTGTGGACGCAATAGTAATAAATTCAATTAAATTTGTTTTAGCGTTCACACCAGCTATTTGATATCCTCCAGCAAACACACCGCGAGTTGAATCACTTAATCCAACTGAAGAAGAATTAGTTTTGCCAGTATCTCCAAAGTCATTTCCACCACCACCACTTGATATGGTCACGTATTCAATCGTAGTAGCTTCCCCACTCGCTGCTATTCCACGAGTAGATGATGCACATTGAGCAGCAACATATCTAGCCACTGACATATCACCAAAATCTAGTGCATTTCCCAAAGTTGAAATGGTCAAACGTTGAATTTGTTTTTGATTAGCGTTATTAGGTGAATAACCAAATCCACCCATCATTATCATTCTTCCTCTTCCACCACGCATTTCTGTTGGGCCACTTGGCATGACCATGTGTGATGTTGATGAAACTGTCGATACACCAGCAATAATTGGCCCACTTGACCCTGCGGTGTCTGTGATGTTGTTAATTCTAAGTTCTGACATTATCCTAAACCTCCATGACCGTTTGAGCAACCACCCTCGTTAATATCATATCTCTGATTACTTGGTGAGTAATCCCCAAAATCAATTGCATCTCCTCTTGTAGAAAATTGAACATATTGAATTTCACGATAAGGACTATTGTTACCACCATAATAAACATATCTTGTCGGTGAAGATGCTGTGCCACCACGAAACTGACCTCTGATTAAATCTCCAAAATCTGTTGCATTTCCGAGTGTGGCGATTTCAATTGAATCCATGACAGTCTTTGCAGGATGACCACCACCAAATATTCCACGAACTGCATTAGAAGCACCACCACCACCCATTCTTGCTTCTGTTAAATCTCCAAAATCAGATCCATTTCCAAGAGTTGACATAGTAATATACTCTATCGAATTAGTTTGAGATCCCGAAACTGGATCTCCATTATATCCTGCAGCAAGCACTCCACGAGTTGGAGATGCACAACTAGCTCGATCCCTTTTATTAGATACTGCATCACCAAAATCAACTGCATTTCCTAACTGTGCTATCGTAACAAAATCAATTATATTAGTTCCGTTTCCATCTGTTGGTGAGACGTTTCCACATGCAATTATTCCACGAGTTCCATTTGACACTGCTGATCTTGCATGAGCAGTCGTGGTCATGTCACCAAAGTCTTGACCATCCCCTGTTGATGCAATGGTAATGAACTGTATCGTATTAGTGCTACTTGGAGCATCACCTCCTCCAATTGCACGAGTTCTACTAGATGCAGCAGCCACATAACCAGCATTACTAAGACTTGTGCCAAAATCTGATATTGAACCAGTTGTGTCAACTTGAATCATATCAATCGCGTATGGAGATCCACCACCGATGAATACACCACGAGTTCCACCAGTGTGTTGTTCGGGTGAGTCAGTTGTGATGTTTACATATTGATTTCCATCAAAATATTCTAACTTCGCACTATCAGTATTAAATCGAAATGCTCCTGCGGGAGTTGGTTGAATTGGTGGTTGTTCCGTCATTGTGTTAAACCTCCATGTGCGTCAGAAAATCCAGCAAAATCATTTCCTCTTGCTTGCACTAAATCACCAAAATCTGTTGCATTTCCTGCAGTCGAAATCGTAACAAATTGAATCACATTAGTCCACCCTCCACTTGTTGGAGTCTCACCTCCAGCACATAATCCACGAGTTTCTGAGGATGCAGCAGCTGACTCTGCAATAATTGCTAATAAATCTCCAAAATCTGTTGCATTTCCTAAAGTAGGAATTGTTATTAAATCAATGTTGTTTACAAAATTACTACCATCATTTCCTCCAAAAATTAATCCTCGTGTAGAACTAGATGCACCGGGCATTGCTCCTTTTGCTGCTGTTAAATTACCAAAATCTTCAGCATTTCCTAACGTAGAAATGGTGACAAATGTAATTAAATTCTCTTTAGATGGGTTAGTGCTACCAGCGAATATTCCTCTTGTTGGTGAATTTATTCCAGCACCTTGATCTTGTGCCTCTGATAAACTACCAAATTCATTTGAACTTCCTGTTGTAGGAATGGTGATGAATAATATTTTAGTATCTCTTACATTCGCAGGGGTTACATATCCACCAGCTAATAATCCCCTTGTATTATTTGATGCTGGAACTAATCCATTTCTAGCAAAATCCATCTCACCAAAATCATTTGAACCACCACTTGATGATATTGTCACAAACTGCATATTAGAGGTCATAGCAGATGAACCAGTTATATCACCAGTTCCTCCAGCAATCACTCCACGAGTTGAACTTGATACTGCACGATTATAATATCTTCCCTGATCCATATCTCCAAAATCTACCGCATTTCCTATGGTTGCAATCTCGACCATATCAATAACATTATTCCATAGTGGTGCTTGTGGATGTTGAGATCCTCCCGCAAAAACTGCCCTCCCTCTTCCACCACCATCTTGCCTACGAAAATCTGATGAACCACTTGGTATCTGAACACCAGACTTTCCACTGAATGTCGAGACACCACATACCTGAGGCCCTGCACTTCCGTCTTGATTTGTAATTGAGTTGACTCTAAATTCAGACATTATAAACCTCCATGACCACTTGATAAACCATAAGCATTGGCAGCATCTTCTGAAGCATCACCAAAATCTTGAGCATTTCCTAAAGTAGCAATTTCAAAATAATCAATATTCCTATATGGTGAGGGATTTCCAGCGACTGCTAATCCTCTCACAGGTGATGAAATAACACCAGAAGCGATTTGATATCTTGCTGATGTAAGATCACCAAAATCTAATGCATCTCCCAATGTTGCCATTGTGATAAATTCCATTGTATTCACTGTTGTTGGAGTTTGTCCACCACCGAATACAGCTCTTGTTGCACTCGTGGACTGAGAACCCATTTCATATCTAGGATTGGGTAAATCACCAAAGTCTGATACATTTCCTGTTGTTGAGATAGTTACAAATTCTATTGTATTTTTTATTGATGGAGTTCCACCACCAGCAATAATTCCACGAGTTTTTGAGGATGCCGTAAAAGGGTATACACAATTACCACTCAAATTACCAAAATCCAATGCGTCTCCTGTTGATGCTATGGTTGTAAAATCCATGACATCACTAGAAGCACCACCGACTACGATACTACGAGTTTGAGAGGAAAGAGCACCAAGTTGATGTCTTCCAGCGGTTAAATTACCAAAGTCTGCTGCATTTCCTGTGCTTGAGATCGTAACAAATTGAATCGTATCTGAACTATTATATCCACCGTTTATCAATCCCCTCGTTATACTTGAACTTCCAGCGTTCCAATATAAAGTTTGATTTAAATCACCAAAATCAGATGAATTTCCTGTTGTTGGTATGGTAACAAATTGTATAGCTTGGGGCGAACCTGAGTTTCCAAACAACGCACGAGCTCCACCAGTTTGTTGCTCCGGTGATGTCGCTAATATTCCTATCCACTGATTCCCATCATAAATCTCCATCTGGCTGTTATCCGTATTAAAACGAATTGCACCTGCTTTTGCCGTATCGAGTGAGGGTTTTTCCATATTAATATTTAGAGACCTCCATGACCATTAGTTAATCCAGCAGGATGACTAGAAGCAAAAGTTAAATCACCAAAATCCACTGCATTTCCTGTAGTTAAAATTTCAATTTTTTGAATTACATTAAATCTTGGGTATGGTGAAGAGGGAGACGATCCACCTGCAAAAATTCCTCTTGTAGGTGATGCACCTGCTGCTAGACTATAGGGTATGTTAACAGCATCACCAAAATCTGTTGAATTTGATTTAGTTGCAATTGTAATAAATTCCATTGCATTAGTAACACCAGATTGAAAACCAATTTTAAAAACTCCCCTTGTTGAATTACTTAATCCATTACCAACAGTCACAGCAGCACTTAGATCACCAAAATCTTGTGCATTTCCTGTTGTCATGATGGTTACAAAATCAATATTCGCAAGATTGCCTCCTCCTGCCAAAATTCCACGAGTTGATGATGCACATGTTGCTCCACCTTCAAGAACACCAGTTTGATCACCAAAATCAACTGCATTACCCGTAGTTGCTATGGTCACATAATTTATTGTATTAATACTAGAATATGCCAAACCTAATGATCTTATTTGACTTGACAATGCTCTATTATAACCATTAGCAACAGTAGAATCACCAAAATCTTGTGCATTTCCTGTTGATGCGATTGTAACAAAATCAATCTCATTAGTATAAGCTGGACTCCCTGATACTCTCCTGTTAGTAAATAAACCTCTCGTTCTTGAAGCAGATCCACCAGATCCAGTTGATGCTGTTGTCAAATCACCAAAATCATTTGCATCTCCAAAAGTTGATATGGTTAAAAAATCAATCTGATTAGTGTAGGACGGTGTATCACCACCTCCAGCTAACATACGAGTTCCAAGACCAGCATTTGATCCTGTTCCTCCTCCACCAAGATTTGGATTTACTAATTCAAACTGACTCCAACCAAGTGTTTTTCCTCTAAAATATTCTAAATTTGATGTATCTGTATTAAATCTGATTGAACCAGGCTCACAGTCTGATGGTCTGTCTGCTGTTGATCCTTTTGGTGGAACAAAGAATGAAGTTGCAGAGAATGTTGATACACCGACTATCTCTGGTGATCCATCATCATTTTCGTTTGATAAATTTCTGATATTAATTTGTGACATTACATTAAACCCCCATGACTATTGGAGAATCCTTGATTATAACCACCACCAAATGATAAACTACCAAAACTAATTGAATTTCCAAGCGTAGCTAACGTAACAAAATCACATTCAGCAGCAGAGTTATCTCCGCTAGTAAATATGGCACGAGTTTGTGATGAACATGATCCACGAGCATACTTAGATACTGCCATATCACCAAAATCTTGTGCGTTTCCTGTTGTCGCAATTGTTATAAAATCTATTTTATTACTAGGAGAAGCACCATTTCCACCAGATATACCACGAACTGAATTACTAGATGCAGCATTGTATGTTGTAACTTGCTCCAGATTACCAAAATCTATCGCATTTCCTGTGCTTTGAATCGTAATAAATTGTATCTTATCAGTGCTATAGCCTGGTGAGGGAGCACCACCACCCATTAAGATACCACGAGTTCGATCACCACAAGAAGCAGCGAGTGCAGGTGTATCTTCCAAATCACCAAAGTCTGTTGTATTACCTGCTGATGACATAGTAACAAATTCTATATGATTAACTCCAGCAGATTGATAAGGTTGTGGGCCTGCACTTTTTATTCCACCTAATCTACACCCTCTAGTTTTATCACTCACTCCCATTGTCAGTTGAGCACCTTCTGATAAATTACCAAAGTCGATTGAATTACCAAATGTTGACATGGTAACAAACTGTATGACATCTGAAAATGGATCAGTTCTTCCTCCAAAAGCAAATCCACGAGTTTGTGATGCGAAAGCACCACATTCAAATGTGCCGTTTGCATCACTACCTCCCAGTGCCATGTCACCAAAATCTACTGGAGTTGAAAGAGATGCAAATGTAACCATCTCAACGATATTCAGCGAACCATTACCTGGCCTTCTTCCACAATGATGAAATCCTCTAGCTTCAGGATAAGTTCCATCACTCAATGGATTTCTTTGTATTTGTTCCCATCCGATTGTCTTACCACGAAATACTTCAAGACTTCCAATATCTGTGTTAAATCTAAGTGTGCCGGGCTCACAGTCTTCTGGTCTCTCCGCTGTATTTCCTGATGGTGGCACAAAGAAATAAGGCGATGTTAGTTCTGTAACACCAACAAGATCTGGTGCAAGATCACCATGTTCCTTTTTAAAATTAGAAGCATTAATTTCAGACATTATATACCTCCATGTGCATTTGAATTCATTGTAATTTGACCTATATCCCCACCTACGTAAGCCATATCACCAAAATCTACTGAATTTCCTGTAGTTGCAATTTGCACACTCTCAATTACGTTTGAATTTGATGGTGTGCCTCCTCCAGCAAAAATACCACGAGTTTTTGATGATGCTCCTCGGTTGTTGTTTGCAGCAGCAAGTAGATCACCGAAATCAGTTGCATCTCCTGTTGTTGCCATTGTGATAAATTGTATAACGTTAATAACACTACTCAAATATCCACCAGCAAGAATTCCCCTTGTTGCATTACATACACCACCAGATACGTTGCTTCCTGTATCACTTGTGCAATCACCAAAATCAGTAGCATTACCCAATGTTCTCATTGTAATTGTATCCATAATAGCGGTTGGCCCAACAGGGCCGTTTTGTCTTGCAATAATACCTCTTGTTGTGCTATTCATAGAACCACCCGGAAATCCAGTATGAACTAAATCACCAAAATCAACTGCATTTCCTGTTTCTGCAATTGTGACGTAATCAATCACATTAGTTATACCATTGTGTGAGGGAACAAATGGAGTTGTGCTTCCACCACCACCTAATATACCACGAATCGTATCATTAACTCCAGTCTCACCATATCTGCGTATTGTCATGTCACCAAAATCTGTTGAGTCTCCTGTAGAAGCAACAGTTATAAACTCAATGGCATTAATAATATATCCACCTGAAAATAACATTCTGGTTTCGGTAGATACTGCTTGCTTTCCATGGATTGCACCTGCTGCCGTTAAATCACCAAAGTCTTGAGAATCTCCAAAAGTAGAAACCGTAACAAACTCTATGGTTCTTATACCAAGAAAACCACCACCAGCAATAGCACGAGCACCAAGTGCATTTTGATTTGATGATGATGTTCCTCCTCCAAGTTCAGGTGAACTTGCTTCTATCTCTACCCAACCGATTGTATTTCCTCTAAAATATTCTAACTTCGCACTATCTGTGTTAAATCTTAATGACCCTGGCTCGCAATCCTCTGGTCTACTTGCAGTGTCTCCTTGTGGTGGCACAAAGAAATGTCTGCCAGAATACGTTGTGATACCTGATATAGTAGGGCCACCTGTATTATTCTCGTTTGATAAATTGTTGACCCTAACTTCTGACATCTATTGCTGATTCCAAAAATCATAGTTAATATATTTATTTATCACATCTACACTCAACACTTCTTGATATGGTTTTGATATCTTATTGATCGTTTTTCTAACCTCATGCATTGTGATTAAACCATACACCTCATCTTTTTCACGATACTTTGCATTTATATTATCAAAATTGTAAACATATGGATCTAATTCTAAAAACCCATGTATTTTTGCAATCTCTTGTGATGGATTAGATACAAGATCATCATATTGTATAAGATGTATATGATGTTGCTGTTTCTGTCTAAATGCTGTTGCGAGTGCGTTCATTGATTCCCAAACAATACCACCCGGATTCATCATATAATGACAACGATTATCATCTGTGATTGGTATTTTCCTCTCTGTCATTGCTCTATCAATAAAGTTAGGTGTTCCGTCTTTATGAAATAAAGTAATAAAGGATGCAAGTATGTCTAATGGATGACGCACTGTGCATATCAATTTTGGATTATTAGTTACATATCTCTTTAACAAATCAATGTGTGCAGGCCATGCACGACACTTATCAATAACAACTGGATTCTTAACATCAGAATAGTAATTAATAATATTATTTGTTACGATCTCTTGAAATACTTTTGGTTTTGGAAATGCCTGTGCTTGTTCCTTATGAAGTATTTCGTTCGTATAATACATCAATTCAAATACTGGAGACAAAGTTCCAGCATGAATATTCGGATTTTGATTTAATATCGCAGTCAAAAGTGTGGATCCCGAACGAGGGAGTCCACAATCAAAATAAAATTTCATATATTACTATGAATTAAGTGCTGTGTATATGTCCCAAAGTCTTGTTGCTTCTGCTGCATAATCATAACTGGTCTCATAATTTGTAGTTTCAGTTGTCGTCACCGTATCAGTTCTTGTTGTCACTCCATCTGTTGTTGTCTCAGATGTTGATGTTGAAGAGCTAGTTGACACATCAGTATAGGTGTAAGATGTTGTGTCAGTCGTGGTTGTTGTGGTTGTGACACCAGAAAACTCATCAGTTGTTGTAACAATTCCTACAGATGATGATGTTGAAACTCCACTCAATGTAGATGCTGCATCAATCACAACTGGTGTGTTGGTTGTAGTCTCAGAACTACCTGTTGGTGTATCTGTCTTGACAACAACTTTAGTTATCTGTGATGTTGATATTGTTGCAACTGTTCCAACTCCAGAGGCTGTGTGTTTTGTAGATGTTGTTGTTGATAATCCACCAGAGTATTCTGTTTGACCCCATGCAGTGGATAATCCAGTTGTCACAGATGTTTGAACTCCTGTAACTGTTGGTGTAATTGTTTTATATTGTAATGTTGATCCTGTTTCTGTAATATATGTCTGTAGAGCTGTCTTGTTTGCAAATGTTCCGATGTAATCATCAGGAGTTCCGTCTGGATCTGGATCACCTTTTGCAATTCCTAAGTAGATTGTATCCTGTGGAGATTCATACTTTGGTATATAACCAGTTTTATTTCCTGTAATTCCATGCTCACCAGCAAATGAAGAGTCACCTGTGTTAATCCACTCAGGCACTTGCCCTTTCTTATTTAATGTATATTTTACAATTGGTTGTGCCATTTTCGTTAATTGTTCCTAGTGTATTTACCATTAAAGAGATGTGAACCAAAATGTCCAGTCTCCACCCAAGGAGCACACCAGACCTTTCCACCTACTTGTCGATATGAATGACAGAAGAAATAATCTTCAGATAATAAATGATTCGTATCTTTATTTATCTCTACACGAAAGTAGTCTTTTATTTCTACACCGTCAGGTAGAGATCTTCCTCCATTAGTATATATGGGAGTATGGGGTTTCAAAGTCTCAAAACAATCACGACGTATCATCATAAATGCATTACCACCATGCTCTATTTCAAATGGTTCATTCTCACTCACCATGTCCACACCCGGCAGCCGATTTATATTAAAAACACCACCTGTCCTACCAATATCATCTTCACCATTTACTGCTGCTTGACGTATCTCATCCCAGTTATAACCTTTCAATGCAACAGGGCCTATGATAAGAGATTTATCTGCCTGTATCATCTTCACAACATCTTCAACACGAAACTTAATATCAGCATCAATGAATAATAAATGAGTTGCGTCAGGTAAATTCATAAAGTGATGTGCGATTGTATTTCGCCCACGTTGAATTAAACTTTCATTACCAAGAAAGATAGTTGTGAGTTTGACACCCTCAGATTTATTTGCTGACTCACTTAAATTTAATAAAGATTGTGTATATTCGCTAGTGCACATCCCACCATACATGGGTGTGCCAATTACAAGATGAATCATAATTACTCTGCTTCTTTTAGTTTCGCATATTCTGCGTCTGCTTTTGATGGTAGCATAGTCACTTGATCTTCTCTTGTCAATGATTTCTCATCAAGTATTGTGAATCCACGACTTGCTGCAAATCTTTCTGAACAATCTTGGAACTTATCTGCACGCTTCTCAAGCCATTCAACTGTCATTTCATGTGATGGTGCTTGACCTTTTGAAATCATTTCATTCTCAATCTTTAGA
>Ga0209433_10000552_pt1 | contig 11565 bp, 12 predicted proteins | sample METZYME_5_50m_FD_187552 | JGI IMG/M metagenome (GOLD analysis project Ga0209433, IMG submission 187552) | Marine microbial communities from oxygen minimum zone in mesopelagic equatorial Pacific - METZYME_5_50m (SPAdes) (version 2) | ecosystem: Environmental > Aquatic > Marine > Oceanic | place...
CAGAATTATATGAGTTATTAAATTCAAAGGGCATTTCTTATCTTGACGCACCAGTGTCTGGTGGTGAAGCTGGAGCCCAGTCAGGACAGCTATCAATCATGGTAGGTGGTGATAAAGAACCATACGAGCTAATTAAAGATATTTTGAAGCCTTATACAAAATTAATTAAGTACATGGGAGCAAGCGGATCTGGCCAGTACACTAAAATGGTAAATCAAATATGTATAACCGGCTTAATACAAGCACTGGCCGAGGGTATAAATTTCTCAGAAAAAGTGGGACTAGATACCAAAAATGTTCTAGAAGTTGTATCCAAAGGAGCTGCACAGTCATGGCAAATGGAAAATAGATGGCAGACTATGCTTGATGATAATTATGATCATGGTTTTGCTGTAGATCTCATGAGGAAAGACTTGGAAATAATTCTAGACGAAGCTAAAAAAAATAATATCAATATTGAAATAACAGAAACCATTAATGAGTTTTATAAAGATATTCAAAAATCTGGAGGTGGAAGATGGGACACCTCAAGCTTATTGAGAAGGATTAAAAATTAACCTAAAAATATTTTTGATGAATAAACAAAAACTCCATATCCAATAACAATCATTGCTGAACTGGCCTCAAGTGAATCTGTATCTAAAGAGTCTCTGCTAAGCATAGAATAGTAGCTTTCAGGATTAGAAATTAACCAAAATATTCCTGCTATGTGTGTGAACATAATTAAACCAACTATCCAATTTAATGGCTGACTAGTAAATACAATTACGGAGCATAAAGTTATAAATATAAGCTCAACTGTGAGCACCACATTAATATTTTTCCTTTTCATTAGGAATCTTAAAAGGCTGTAACCTTTAATATAGGTATAAAAAAGCATAAACCCATATATAAAATATAAGCAGGCAAGAAAATTTATCATAATACTATTTTATAGTATGAAATATTTTTTTAATCCTATATATTAGTTGTGAATGATTACTAAAACAAATTTTATTGATGGCATGCAATGTCAAAGGTGTTTTTGGTTTAAATACAATAATTATAAAGACTCCAAAGATGATGATCCTTTAGCTAAACAAAGAAAAAAAGATGGAGAAGAGGTTGGTCAAAAAGTAAAAAGTATTTTCCCAAAAGGTATTGATATTCCATTTTTGGGCGGAGATTACTCAAAAATGCATGATTTAACTTTAAAAGCTATTAATGATGGAGAGGAGGTTATTTTTGAGGGATCGTTTTTAGTTGATGGCGTTTTTATAAGAGTTGATGTTATGGAAAAAACACCAAACGGATGGAACATTTATGAGGTTAAGTCTTCATCAAGTCTTAAACCGGAGCACAAAGAAGATGTAGGTGTCCAGTGGCATGTTCTTAATCAAATTAAAGAGATAAGTCTTCAAGATGCATATGTAATTATCTTAAATAAAAAGAGCAGCAAAAAGGATAATTATCAATTTAAAGATTTCTTCAAAAAAGAATACTTAACTGACAAAGTGAAGGATAATCAAAAAAACATTTCAGAAGCCTTAAATAATTTAATTAAAATAGCTAGTATGGATTCTCCGCCTGAGATAAGAAAAAGCAGTCATCCAAAAAAAAATCAAAAATGTAGCTTTCAAGAGCATTGTTGGCCAAAAGTATCGGATAGCAAAGATTCTATATTTAAGCTTTACAGAATGACAAGTAAAAAGAAATTAGAATTTTATAATAAAGGCATAGACACTCTAAATAAAATAAAAAATCCTTCAGATTTCTCTGATATCCAAAAAATTCAGATTAAATCAACAGTAAATGATTCACCTATTATTAACAAAGATATTATTAAAAAATTTATTTCAACTATATCTTACCCTATAAGTTATCTTGATTTTGAAACATATACTGAACCATTACCATCTTTTAATAATCAAAAACCTAATGAAAGAATACCATTCCAATTTTCACTTCACATTCAAGATAATGAAAGCACTATTATTGACTCAGAAAGTGACAGCATAGAATTCCTTGCAGATCATTTGAAAGACCCTAGACGAGATATAGCTGCAGCATTGTTGAAAGAAATTCCTAAAAAAGGAACTATCATTACCTATCATCAAAGTTTTGAAAAAGGCGTCATAGAAGAATTAGCAAAATTTTGCACAGACATAGCAACAGATTTAAGGGCATTAAATGAGAGAATTGTAGATTTAAAAGACCCTTTTGTAGATGGTGGATATTATCACCCAGATTTTGAGGGAAGCTTCTCAATAAAAAAAGTTTTGCCAGCACTTTGCAAAGAAGATGAAAATCTAAATTATGATAATTTGAATATTAAAAATGGCGGTATGGCATCTACTACTTTTAGAAATCTAAAAAATATGGATGATAACGAAACAAAAATACTTCGCGAAGATTTGAAAAAGTATTGTTGGCTCGATACTTATGCCATGTATGCAATATATAAAAAATTGCTTTCTATTTAATTTTCAAAAAGAGTAAATAAAGCTTGTACTAAAAGTATGATCTGATTTTTTCGCTAAATCTGGTGGATCACTATCATACGATTCTGAAAGTTTAAATTTTATTAAAAAGTTTTCAGAAATTGGAATGTTATAAGAAGCTGACAGAGAATATTTATAATCATCGCTAAATTCATTTATTGATGGCTGAAAAAAAGCCGACAAGGAAACATAGGAGTCATTTTTAATGTCTATGTTTTTATTTGCAAATACATTAACTCTGTTTGTAGATTTTTCTTTTCCCAATAAGCTATCTTCTCTTTCATGCAAAATACTCACGCTTAATGTCATATATTCAATCTCAGATAATCTAATTCCAAAGCCAACAAGATTTCTTCTTTTGTAGCTTTGAAAAGGATTTTCACTAGATTGAAAGTATGTTTCAAAGTTATATCCTCTTTCTTTATTTTTCCAAAGAAATCGTGCGTGTAAGAAGAAAGATTCATCTTCGACAATATCCTCATTTGTTCTTTCTGATTTTTCCAATAGAAACATGCTTTCTGAATTAATAGAGTTATTAACCAAGGCTATACCTAAATCATAATCATCTCTTTCCTCATTTCCTCTTGATCCACTAAACGCAAACTCTACATCTTGAAAATTACCTACCTCATCTGATCTTCTAACATCTTCTATATTTGCAATTGGTGAAGCACCGATTGCTGAAATTGATATCAAAAATGTAAATAAGATAATTTTATTTAAACTAATCAATGTTCTTAATCTGATCCTCTGTTTGTTTATTTACAACAACATCTACAACAATGCCTATAAAGAGGTTTAACACAACTATTCCACAAATAAATATATAACTAACAAAGTAAGACCATCCATACGGAATAGTATCTGTAATTGGTTTCATTACGTTTTCCCAGCTCGACATCGTACCCACTTGAACTAGGGTGATCATAGATTCACCCAAAGTATTGAACTGAGCATTCGGTATTTCAGAAAAATAGATAGTTCCAATAACGGCGTATATATATGTAATTATGAATATTAATAATAATATGTAGATGCTTTTCCTAAGTGATACAAATAAATTCTCTACTACATTTTGTAGCTCAGGCACAAATGAAATAATTCTTAACAATCTAAACAAACGAAGCAGCCTAAGGAGCAATACAGATTCTGTAAGGCTTGCGGGTATTAAAGATCCCATAACAATAATCAGATCAAAAACATTCCACCCATCAGAAAAAAATTCTTTGGTTGTCTTTTCTCCAAGAAATCTAATGATTATCTCTATTAAAAAAAATACTGTTACAGCTATATCAGCGATTAGTATTAGATTGTAAATGGCTTGATTTAGTGAATAGGTCTTAATTCCAATAGTTAATGAAGATATAAGTATTACTGCAATAACAGTATATTGAAAACTTTTTTTCTGCTTAAGATTCTCACAGAATTCAGCAATTTTTTTCATGATGGAATCTATTTTTACACAGGAATCAATTATTAGAAATTGATTAGATATCTATCGAATAAATGTTTGCCAAATTGCTGCAACAAATACATCTGAAAGAGACTCTGATCCTTTAATCATCCTTTTTATGTCCTTAACCTTTGCTTTTCGACTGCTACCAGTGCCATCTCTGATATCACCATTTTTCACATTACATAAAGTAGAACTTCCAGTACCCCGCCTAACTTTATCATCTCTCACATTACACAATGTAGAACTACCAGTTCCCTTTCTTAGTTTATCACCCCTAATGTTAGCAATGGTCTTACTACCATCTTTTAGCTGTTCTCTTCTGTACTCTAATTTCATTTTGACTCCTCAACTCAATGAATACTTTAGATAAAAATATAGATGTTTATTAAACATATTGCAAACTGCCAGAAGCTCAAATTATATATTTATAACGATATTACCTATTAAGGAACCATCTTCCATTGTTTTATGCGCTTCAACAATTTCATCTATTGAATAAGTTTTTGAAATCATATGTTTCAGAGAATTATTATTCAGATAATTAGAAAGACCCTTAATAATCTTTTTTCTTTGGTCTTGATTAATCGAATATATTAAATAGGTATCTATTTTTATTCCTTTAAACATAAAGTTATAAAAAGGAAGTCTTGGTTGCATCTCAGTCATTGAACCATATGCTGCAATAACACCATTTGTTTTCAAAATTTTTTCATTTATTGGTAAGTTCCCCCCAAACTCGACCTCCATAACTCTATCAACCCCTTCATCTTTAGTAAATTTTAAAATTTCTGCAATAACATCTTCGTTTTTGTAATTAATAATTTTATCTGCTCCTGCATCTTCAGCTACTTTTGCCTTTACTTCACTACTTACTGTGGTGATGACTTCAGCACCAGAGAGTTTAGCTATTTGGATTCCATAAAAACCGACAGCTCCTGCTCCACCTGAAATTAGGACAGTTTTATTTTCAACCGCACCATTTGCTAGTACACCATAATATGCTGTTGAGGCAGGTATGCCCATGCATGCGGCTGGACCAAAATCAACACTTTCATCAATTTTGGATGCTTGAAACTCAGGAACAGCAATTAATTCAGCACAAGTACCAAAAGGTCTCCCAAAGGCACCATTCCATATCCAAACTTTTTCACCAATTCTTTTCTTATCCACTTCATCACCAACATCAATAATTATTCCTGCTCCATCTGAATGTGGAATGACTTTCGGAAACTGTATTTCACCCCTTGCCCCAGCTCTTGTTTTAACATCAGATGGATTGATGCCAGATGTTTTAAGTTCGACTAAAACTTCTCCTTTATTAGGTGTGGGATCTGCAATCTGACCTACCTTAAGAACTTTATCTGCATCACCAGTTTTTTCATACCAAGCTGCTTTCATTTAATCTTTCTCCATCATTGATAATGTTTCAGTATGCCCATCAATGACAAGCATTTGACCTGTAATTTTTTTTGCCACAGGTGATAGCAAGTAAATTATCATTCCAATAACTTCCTCAACATCTATAAAAGTTCTGAGAGAGGTTTGACTCAAATAGGTTGATTTAATTTCTTCAGTAGACAATCCTCTATATTTAGCTTCCTTTTTGATTACATTTTCTATACGTTTACCATTTATTGAACTGGGGCAGATAGCATTAAATCTAATATTATTTTTTCCATATTCCATAGCCCATGTTTTAGTTAAACCTATAAGGCCCCATTTGGATGCAGAATAGGCAGACCTTAATGGAGTTCCTAAAAAGGAGGACGTTGATCCAATATTAATTACAGAACCTCCATTTTTTTTTAATAAAGGTATGGCTAATTTGGTAGCTAAAAAAACTCCATCAAGATTAGTGTTTATTGTTTCCTTCCAGTCACTAAAACTAATATCTTCAAGATTTGCTGAAGGGCCAGATATACCAGCATTATTAATTAGAACATTAATAGTTTGATATTTTTTTTCTATTTCTTTAAAAAATGTAATTACGTCCGATTCCTTTGAAACATCTGCTTTATGACAATTAATTTCTGGATTATTTTGTGAAAAGTTTTTTAAAGCATCTGAATCTTTATCGCATATTGTTACATTGGACCCAAGATTATTGAGAGAAATTGCCATTTCAGAACCGATACCAGATGCTCCGGCTGTTATTACTACATTAAGATTTTTAAGATGTTCCATATTTGAAATTACAGGTCACCTTCTTTTCTAACCTCACTTCTTTCAACTTCAAATTTTTCTCCATACCTGGCTGCAAGTTTTTCTTGGTTTTCACTTATTACTTCATATGGATCAAGTCCTAACGAAGCACACGCAGTAGCCCAATACCACATAATGTCTCCGAGCTCTCTTTTCATGTGAAAAATATTATCTTTTGATGGAGGCTTGCCTTGTAAAAACATTTTTTTAACAATTTCTACAAATTCACCGGTTTCACTTCCTAGTCCAAGTGCTGCTGTTAACAACCTAGGTGTTTTTATAGAAGATTCATTTTCAATTTTATTAAAGCTTTCTGAGAGAGCATCAAGATCAAGGCTGGGATCGCTAGTAACTTTTGTAACAAAATCTGTGTAAGTTTCAAAAAACTTTTTTACTTCTTCGGTCATATTTTTCTCCCATTTTTATATTAATTATCAACTTTTAAAGACCTTTGACTATCAGCAATATTATATAAATGATCCTGAGCTTCTGGTTTAAGTTGAGCGACACCCATAGTTAAAACATCTATTACAGCGGTATAAGCAATCCTTGATGTTACAGGTTTAGAAATTCTATTGTTAGATCCAACATTAATGGTTAGAGGAAAATCACAAATATTGGCGAGAGGCGTATCTCCAGGCATTATTCCTATGACCTTAGCTCCATTTTTTCTTACAATTTTTATGCTTTCAATCAAAGCAGCAGTTGTACCAGATTGAGATATCGCTACCACAACGTCCTCCGCGCCAAGCGAATTCGCTGACATAAACTGAAGATGGGGATCAGATATATACGATGATGATATCTTCAGTCTAAAAAACTTATGCTGACCATCCATTGCTACAGGTGCTGAGCCACCAAATGCATAAAACTCAACTCTCTGAGCATTTACTAAAGTCTCAATGGCATTCTCAAGTATATTTTGATCTATTTGAGAACGCACGTTCAAAATTTCACTTATTGTAGTATCAAAAACTTTTTCACAGAGTTCATGAATGGAATCGTCTTCTTTTATTTCGTACATTACAAAATAATCATCCGCAGCAAGCTGTTGTGATAGATTGATTTTTAATTCTTGAAAACCAGAGAATCCAATTGCTTTACAAAATCTTATTAGAGTCGGTTCGCTGATTCCCATTGCTTCTGAGGCTTCAGCTGTCTTCATGGTAATTATAGATTTTGGATCTTCTAAAATGAACTCTCCAACAACTTTTTCTGATTTTCTTAAATCAGGCAACGAATTTTTAATTTGTCTTAATAATTTTGTCGACATAAGGTTAGAATATCTAACTTAAACGCAAAAATGAATCCCTAAATGGATGTATCTCACATTTTAGATAATTTAAATGATGATCAGAGGAATGCTGTTACCTCTGAAAAGCAACATTTACTAGTTTTAGCTGGCGCCGGTTCAGGCAAAACACGCGTACTTGTTCATAAGATTGCATGGGAGGTTGAAGCGCTTGGGAGGAATCCTTCTTCGATAATGGCTGTAACTTTTACCAATAAAGCAGCTAATGAGATGCGTTCAAGAATTGAGGAACTTCTTCAGTCACCAATGTTAGATTCGTGGGTAGGAACTTTTCATGGCTTATCTCACAAACTTTTAAAAAGATTTCATAAGGAAGCTGGCCTATCAAGCGGATTTACTATCTTAGACTCAGATGATCAGCTAAGAATTATTAAAAGAATTTCAAAAGACCTTAGTTTAGATGAGGCTACCTGGCCAGCTAGACAGAGCCAATGGCAAATTAATACTTGGAAGGACGATGGATATAGAAGTAAAGATGTTGATGAAAAAGGAGATTTTTATACAGAAACTGTTAATAAAATATATAAAGAGTATGAGGAACTATGTATCAGAGATGATTTAGTAGATTTTGGAGAATTGTTGTTAAAGTCATATGAGGTACTTATAAACTCTCCTTCAGTAAAAGATTTTTTTCAAACTAGGTTTCAATCTATTCTCATCGATGAGTTTCAAGACACAAATACAATCCAATATAAATGGCTAAGACAAATTGCCTCAAAAAAAGCGAATGTAACCGCAGTTGGAGATGATGATCAATCTATCTATGGCTGGAGAGGTGCAAAAGTAGAACATGTAAATTCATTTACTGATGATTACAAAAACACTGAAATAGTGAGATTAGAACAAAACTATAGATCAACAAATGTAATTTTAAATGCGGCCAATGCTCTAATTGATAACAATAAAGATAGGCTTGGAAAGAACTTATGGACAGAAAAGCTTGAGGGCGAACAAATTATTTTATATCAAGCCTATAACGAACAAGACGAAGCTAGATTTGTTGCGGATGTCTTAAAAGATTGGATGAATAAGGGAGGAGCATATGAAGAAACTGCAGTACTTTATAGATCAAATGCTCAGTCTAGGGCTTTAGAGGAGGCTCTTTTAAGAGTTAGCATTCCTTATAGAATATATGGCGGATTAAGATTTTATGAAAGATTAGAAATTAAAAATGCAATCGCCTATCTGAAAATTATCTTTAACAACAAAGATAATCCATCTTTTGAGAGATCAATTTCAAATCCCACGAGAGGAGTTGGAGAAAAAACACTTGGAAAGATTAGACAGACCGCAAAGAAATTTAATATTTCTTACATTAAAGCATCTGCCAAACTAATTGATGAGGGTTCAATTGGTGGCAGAGGTGGAGCTGGATTAAAAGACTATCTTGAGTTCATCATAGGTTGCAAACAATTTATTGAAGAAAATACTTTGTCTGAGCTTATGGAATTAATAATAAAAGAATCTGGCTTATATGCTTACCATGCTAAAGAAGCAGGTGAAAAGGGTAAAACGAGAACAGAAAATTTAGAGGAACTTATTACTGCAACTAAGAATTTTGAACAGAGCATCAAAGATGAAAAAACAAATGTAGAAATTGCAGAGAGCTACCTTGATGTGATATCTCTGGATTCTGGTGACAGACAAGCATCAGAACATGACGATGCAGCTCAACTTATGACTATGCACTCAGCAAAAGGTTTAGAGTTTAAATTAGTTTTGTTAACTGGATTAGAAGAAAGTCTTTTTCCTCATGGTCGATCTATGGAGTCTGCCTCGCAATTAGAAGAAGAGAGAAGACTTTGTTATGTAGCCATAACAAGAGCTATGGAGAAACTATACATTACACATGCAGAATCAAGACGACTGCATGGAACAGATACTTTTAACCCTCCATCAAGATTTCTTCGTGAGATTCCTAAAGAGTTAATTGACGAAATAAGACCTAGAGCCCAAACCAATATTCCTTATAATAGAAAAGGCTTCAATGAAACAAAAATGGAGTTTGAGGAGGAGATAGGTATTGCGTTAGGCCAAAAAGTTAAACATAAAAAGTTTGGCGAAGGTATTGTTCTCAATTACGAAGGTTCAGGCGATTCTGCAAGAGTCCAAGTTAATTTTGATGAATCGGGAACAAAGTGGTTGGTAATGGCATACGCAAATCTTGAAAAATTATAATGAAGAAATTTTTAACACTTTTTATCATTTTGGGCATTACCAGTTGTACAAACGAAGCCTTAGATTCAGAAACTGTTTCTGTAGATAAGGATAAAACCTATAACTGGAGACTAGTTACTTCCTGGCCAAAAAATTATCCGGGTCTAGGAATGGCACCTGAAAGAATTGCTGATTTAGTTGAAGAGATGAGTGATGGTCAAATGACTATCACTGTTTATGGAGCTGAGGAACAGGTTCCAGCCTTTGGAGTGTTTGATGCTGTATCTAGCGGCTCTCATCAAATGGGTCACAGTGGTGGCTACTTTTGGAAGGGAAAAGTTCCTGCCGCTCAATTTTTTACTAGCGTTCCCTTTGGTCTTACAGCAGATGAAATTAATGCCTGGGTTAATAGGGGTGGAGGATTAGATCTATGGAGAGAGATCTACGAACCGTTTAACATTTATCCTATTCCGGCCGGAAATACAGGCACCCAAATGTTTGGCTGGTTTAATAAAGAAATTAATTCTCTTGAAGATGTTAAAGGACTCAAAATGAGAATTCCTGGCATTGGCGGAGAGGTCTTAAAAGAAGCTGGTGGTATTCCAGTAACATTACCTGGCGGAGAATTATTTACAGCTCTTCAAACAGGAGTTATTGATGCCACTGAATGGGTTGGTCCTTACAATGATTTAACATTTGGGTTTCATCAGGCAGCAAAATATTATTATTATCCTGGCTGGCATGAGCCAGGCCCCATGCTTGAATTAATCATTAATTTAGATGAATGGAATTCATTACCAAAACATCTTCAAGTCATTATTGAGACCGCAACCAAAGCAGTTAATCAAGACATGCTTGATGAATATCTAGCTAAGAATAATCAAGCACTAACTGAATTAGTCGAAGTGCATGGGGTTGAGCTTAGAAGGTTGCCAGATGATGTTATTGAAGAGTTTAAAATAATCTCTGATCAGATTCTTGAAGAATTGGCTCAAGAGGATGAAACCATAGCAAAAGTCTACAATTCCTACAAAAGCTTTAAAGAGGATGTATCTGAATATCATAAGATTTCAGAGGATGCCTTCATTGAAGCAAGAAATAAATAGTGCTTGAAGATTTAACCTTTAAATCTCTTGGGATCGTAAATTATCATGAGACACTCGATTTGATGAAGTCTCATATCCAACAATCAGATTTTAATAATGAGATATGGTTACTTGAACACCCTCCGATCTTTACTCTTGGAACCGCCGCAGATAAAAATCACATTTTAGACGCAAAGGATATTCCAGTAGTTCAGTCTGATAGAGGCGGGGAAGTCACCTTTCATGGTCCGGGTCAATTGGTAATCTATTTCTTGCTTGATGTGAAAAAGCTAAATTTTGGCCCTAAGAAACTAGTCAGTACTATCCAAGAATTTGTAAAAAATCTCTTAGCAGACCTATCGATTGATTGTAATTTTGTAGAAGGCGCACCAGGTGTGTATGTAGACAAAAAGAAAATTGCATCGATAGGTTTAAGAATATCTAAAGGAAAGTCTTACCACGGCATTAGCATTAATTTTGATATGGATTTATCTCCTTTTAATCAAATCAATCCTTGCGGATATGAGGGGTTAGAAGTTACTCAGATAAAAGATTTAAATAAGCATGTTTCTAAATTACAATTAGAGAAAATGGTAATAAATTTACTTAAAAATACCTTTTAACAATGGAAATAATAGCAACAACCAAGATCACTAATCGGGATGGCATTAAAGCCATTAAAAACGGTCAAAAAGCAAATAAGTATGCTGATATTCCTACGCCTAAAAAACCTAGTTGGTTAAAAATTAAAGCTGAATTCAATCCTAACTTTCACAAAGTAAAAGAGCAGGTTAAAAGTAAGCAGTTGTATACCGTTTGTGAAGAAGCACATTGTCCTAATATTAGTGAGTGTTGGTCAGCTGGAACCGCTAC
>Ga0209433_10000553_pt1 | contig 11553 bp, 10 predicted proteins | sample METZYME_5_50m_FD_187552 | JGI IMG/M metagenome (GOLD analysis project Ga0209433, IMG submission 187552) | Marine microbial communities from oxygen minimum zone in mesopelagic equatorial Pacific - METZYME_5_50m (SPAdes) (version 2) | ecosystem: Environmental > Aquatic > Marine > Oceanic | place...
GGAGTCGCTAGAGCAAGAGCTTTTGCAAAATTAATGAAAGATGCACCTCTTGCAATTATTGATAAGCGGAGATCTGCCCATAATATTTCAGAGAGCTTAACGGTTATTGGAGAAGTAAAAGGTAAGACCGCAATTTTAATTGATGATATGATCGATACAGGTGGAACTATTTGCTCAGGAGCAAATTTACTAAGAAAAGAAGGAGCTAAAAGAGTTTTTGCCTGTGCATCCCATGCAGTTTTCTCTCCTCCATCGTATGAAAGATTGAGTGCAAAAAATTTATTTGAGCAGGTAATAGTTACAAATAGTATTCCTGTTTCTGAAAAAGAAATCTTTCCTCAATTAAAAGTTCTATCAGTCGCGAATATGTTAGGCGAAGCGATTTGGAGGATACATGAAGAAAGTTCTGTGAGTTCTATGTTTAGATAAAAAAATTATTTCTTATTTTTAAAATTTTTATCCATTATTTTTTCAACTTTTTCAGATATGTCTTTAGGAACATTATCAGGACAATATTGCATAGCTGTAGTCACTATTTGAAACTCGGCTCCAGCAAATAATTTTTCTCTTTCAATTTTTTTCTTTCCAAGTTCTTTAACTATTCCTCCATGCTTTCCTTCTAAAACCTGAACATAAGTTGCGGTAGCTATACCTGTTGCCTTTTTAAATTCAACTCCAGCCTTAGTAGCTATACAGAGATAAGAGGCTCCTATACCTTTGTATAAATAAAGGTCATCATCATTTGCAGGGAGTAACTTTTTATTATTAGCATAAATCTCATTATTTATTGAACTCATATCAAGTAATAAAAAAGATAAAAATAATGGTGTACAGATAACTTTTAGTAATTTCGAATAAATTAATTTCAACTGCATTAATTTTAGATTGTGATACTACAACGATAACATTTATTATTTTTGAATAAATGTTTGTTAAATCTTGTTATGAACTTATCCTTATCTCATGATGGTTTTCAACTATTTCAATATCATTTTTATTCCAAGAGTATATTACTCTAAATCTAAAATTATCTAAATTAAGAAGTCTGGTATGTTCAAGGATATGCCAATTATCGTATGAAGACTCAAAAATCATTTCATGTTCATCAACTTGTTTGATATTTGAAATTCCTTTTGAATCACTTAAGTAGAATTTTTCTCTAATTAATTGATGCCCCTGTATATAAGCCTTCATTTCTCCTTTTTCTGAATAGTTTGGATTTTCATCAAAGAATTTATATTTCTTTTCTGGATACCAAGAAAATTTGTAATGGGATTTCCAAGGGTCTTTATTCTCAACAGCTTCAATTTTCAAAAACATGCATATATTATATGTTTTGTTAATTTTTTCCAAAAAATAAGTCCTATGAGATTTCCATAAACCTATATTTCGTGAAAACCAACGTCTTAAATTACTATCCAAATAAAGATCTGGAGTATTTAGAGGGTCTGAATTTATTTTATTATTTTGATTAATAACAACCATTTATAAATTAGGACTATCTATTTCATAGCTTATCTGTAGAATTAGTTTAAATATCTTAATGTGTTTATAAGCATTGACAGCTTTTCAACACTTCTGGTTAATCTCTTGAATGATAAAAAAGAACTTAAATTAATACTTGTTGCAGCTAGAAATCATCTTTCTAGGGGCGATCTTAGATCGCTAGTCGATTATCTAGAGTCTGATTCTTGTGAATTTGAAATATCTTTACAAATATCTGATCCCACAGAACAGCCTGAATTGCTTGAATTGCATAGGTTAGTTGCAATACCGGCGCTTATAAAAATTTCCCCTTCACCTAAACAAATTTTTGCTGGAAGTAATATTTTTAAACAACTTAAGACATGGCTCCCAAGGTGGAAGCAGGAAGGCTTAAGGAAAAATCTTGGTATTAATCTTCAAGCCTCTCAAATTGACTCAACAAGGACACAAAAAGAAATCCTTTTGGAGGATGAGTTACTTGTTCTAAGACAAGAAAATGAAACTTTAACAAAAAGAATTGAATCCCAAGAAAGATTATTAAGAATGGTCGCTCATGAACTAAGAACGCCATTAACAGCGGCTACATTGGCGATTCAAAGTCAAAAATTAGGACAAATAAACTTAAAAAAGTTACAGGAAGTTATCAAAAGGAGATTAGAAGAGATTGAATTATTATCTCAAGATCTTTTAGAAGTAGGAACAACAAGATGGGAAGCTCTTTTTAATCCCCAAAAAATAGAACTAGGGATCATCACCGCTGAAGCTATTCTTGAATTAGAAAAGTTTTGGAGGCTTAGAAAAATTGATATAGATACTGATATACCTGCTGATTTACCAAGCGTATATGCAGATCAAAGAAGAATGAGGCAAGTATTTTTAAATCTAATTGAAAATGCTTTGAAGTTCTCAGAGGATTCTGGTTCTATAAAAATTACGATGATTCATAAAACTAATCAGTGGGTAGAGATAACAATTTGTGACAAAGGACCTGGGATTCCAGAAAATGAACAAAAAAGAATATTTCTTGATAAAGTGAGGCTTCCACAGACATCAGAGGGAACCTCAGGTTTTGGTATAGGCTTATCCGTTTGTAGAAGAATTGTAGAGGTTCATGGTGGCAGAATCTGGGTTGTATCTGAGATTAACGAGGGTTCTTGCTTCCATTTTACTGTTCCTGTATGGCAAGGACAAAATAAAGATCAAGGAGACTTGACGAAAGGTTAGCTTTAATCTTAATTTTTTATTAGCTATGATGCTAATTATTCATGGCCCCATCGTCTAGAGGCCTAGGACACCTCCCTTTCACGGAGGCGACAGGGGTTCGAATCCCCTTGGGGCTATAAATTAAAGTTTTTAAATTTTAGTTTCAGAAGAATTTCCTTGCTTGTTTATCAACAGCTATGAGATTTTCACTGAGATCTCTTTTTAATCTTTTTTCAATCATACCAATTGGCATCCACTGACAACCTTTTACAGTTAAGTCATATATTAAGGAATTCTTATCAGAATTTGAGATGGGTTTTATTTTCCAAGATCCCTCAAATCTTCTAAAATCGCCTTTTATTAATTTAAAGTTAATTTGCCCAATATCTTTTTCCTCATAAAGATCTAATATTACTTCCGCTGAAAATTTTAGTCCAAGAAAATCTTGTGACCCTATTTGTTTTAAATGGATATTATTATTATTCTCATAGATTATTTTACTAGTCAGTAGGTTTGGAATAAAAAGATTTAAACGATCATAATCTGTCAATACCTTCCAGAGGGAATCAAAACCTGCTGGAGTTGTTAATTGTGCCGCAAGTCTTCTAGCTCCGTCTGGAAGCTTTTCCATTGTTTGCTCAATTGTCCTGTAATCATTTGTTTGATCTTGAATACCTGATTCTTGAGATAGTTCCATAAATGGATTCTTGAATAAATAAAATTATTACTGAGTAACTATACTCACAAAATATCAAATTCAAGTTAAATAATTCTTGTTTGTTAAATTATTCCGATCTCAAAACGTAACCATTTTTGTAAATTAAATACATTTTCGTGTACAACTTGATATTGTCTTATATAAAGTTATTTTTTCAATGGCCTACACGGAAGCACAAGTAATTACAGGCGGGTTTGCTCATATACCAATTCTTATCGGAATTTTTTGGCTTGTTAATAAATATTTTGCAAGACGTGCGAGGGCTTTTGAAGAGGCAATGAAACCAAAGAAAAATACTCCCCCCATTAAGAAAAATATTGAAACTAAAGGAATTGATAAAAAAGTTGCTGATAAAAAAGTTGCCGATAAAAAAGTTGTCGATACAAAAGTTGCCGATAAAAAAGTTGTCGATACAAAAGTTGTCGATACAAAAGTTGCCGATAAAAAAGTTGTCGAGACAAAAGTTGCCGATAAAAAAGTTGCCGATACAAAAGTTGCTGATACAAAAGTTGTCGATACAAAAGTTGCTGATACAAAAGTACTGAAAAATGAATTTTCAAAGAAAGATGAAACTACTCAAAAAGAAAAAGCATCTTCTTTATCAATAAGTCCAGAAACAAAAACAGTGGCTCCAAAAACAAAAGAAAACACTAAAATTGATCAAAAGCCCTTAAAGAAAATGAAACACCCGGATGTACCCGTAAATACCTATCGCCCAAAAATGCCATTTGTAGGAACTGTAAAAGAAAACTACAGTCTTCTTAAAGAAGGTGCAATTGGTAGAGTTAATCATATAACTTTTGATCTATCTGGGGGAGATCCTTTTCTTAGATATGTTGAAGGTCAAAGTGTAGGTATTATGCCAGCAGGCGAAGATGCAAATGGAAAACCTCATAAATTAAGACTATATTCTATTGCCAGTACAAGACATGGTGATGATTTCGAAGGAAACTCAGTATCTTTATGTGTTAGACAACTGCAATATGAAAAGGATGGACAAACTATTAATGGTTTATGTTCAACTTATCTATGTGATGTTAAACCAGGAGATAAAGTAAAAATTACAGGTCCTGTTGGTAAAGAGATGTTGCTGCCTGAAGATGAAAATGCAAATATAGTTATGTTGGCCACAGGCACAGGGATTGCACCAATGAGAGCCTATTTAAGACGTATGTTTGAACCTTCAGAAAGAGAAAAAAATAAATGGAATTTCAAAGGAAAGGCTTGGTTATTTATGGGAGCTCCGAAATCTGCAAACCTTCTATATGAAGAAGATTTGCAAGGATATCTTCAAAATTTTCCAGATAATTTTAAATACACAAAAGCTATAAGCAGAGAACAACAAAATACTAAAGGCGGCAGAATGTATATTCAAGATAGAGTTTTGGAATCAGCGAATGAATTATTTAATATGATTGAGGATGAAAAAACACATATTTATTTATGTGGTTTGAAAGGAATGGAACCTGGTATTGATGAAGCTATGACAAAGGCTGCAGAGGCAAAAGGTTTGAATTGGTCTGAACTAAGACCTCAACTTAAAAAAGCAGGACGCTGGCACGTAGAAACTTATTAAAGTTTTAAGTTTTTTAAAGATTTTGCTTTCACATTACTTTTTGGTTTAGACACATAATGTGGCTTTAATTGAAAAATTCGATGAATTTATCAATAGATAGTATCTAAATAAATATGAATCAATCTTTAAGTAATCCTTTAAGGATAGGTTTAAGGCAAGAAAGAGTTATACCACCACAATGCTTAATTATTTTTGGAGCTAGTGGCGACCTTACTCATAGAAAGCTAATTCCTGCTTTATTTGAACTTTTCTTACAAAGGAGGATCCCAAGTGAGTTCGCTATCGTTGGTTGCGCAAGAAGGCCATGGAATGATGAAGAGTTTAGAGCAAAAATGTCTATCAAATTAGAAAAACAAATATCAAAGAATGAAAAAGAATGGCTTAACTTTTCTAAATATCTTTTTTACGAACCAGTTGATTTACAAAAAGAGGATGATGTTATTAAACTTGCGACAAGATTAGCAGAAATTGATAAGAATCAGGCAACACATGGTAATAGAACATTTTATTTATCGGTCTCTCCAAATTATTATGGGAGTGGATGTAAAGCTTTAAAAAAAGCAGGGTTAATAAATGATCCTAAAAAGAGTAGGCTAGTGATTGAGAAGCCTTTTGGAAGAGATTACTCAAGTGCTAAAAAGCTAAATAGCATTGTTCAAAGTTGTGCAGATGAAAGTCAAATCTTTCGTATTGATCATTATTTAGGGAAGGAAACTGTTCAAAATATTTTGGTACTTCGATTCGCTAATACAATATTCGAACCTATTTGGAATAGAAATTATATATCTAGTGTTCAAATAACTTCATCAGAGACAGTTGGTGTAGAAGATAGAGCTGGTTATTATGAGACTTCTGGAGCGCTTCGAGATATGCTTCAAAATCATCTGACTCAAATGCTTGCTGTAACAGCAATGGAACCACCAGGTAAATTTGATCCAGAGGCTATTCGAAATGAGAAAGCTAAAGTTTTGCAAGCATCAAAGCTTGCAAATGAGAATAAACCATGGGAATGTTGCATAAGGGGGCAGTACGGAAAAGGTGGAAACTTTTCTAATCCACTTAAAGCTTATAGAGATGAAGAAGGTGTCAATATTAACAGCATGACTGAAACATATATTGCTGCAAAGGTTTTTATAGATAATTGGAGATGGCAGGGTGTCCCTTTCTATCTCAGAACTGGTAAAAGACTTCCCAAAAGGTTAGGAGAAATTGTTTTGACATTCAAAGATGTTCCAGTTCATTTATTTGAATCAACAATAATTAATCCATCTCCTAATCAATTAATTCTGAGAATCCAACCCAATGAGGGAGCTACTTTTAAATTTGAAGTTAAGTCCCCGGGGTCAGGAATGAAATCCCGCCCAGTTGAAATGGAATTCTCATATGATGAATCCTTTGGAGAACCATCCGATGAAGGATATGTAAGACTTTTGGCTGACTCTATGCTTGGAGATCCAACCTTGTTTACAAGAAGCGATGAAGTTGAGGCTGCTTGGAAACTATATACTCCTTTAATTGAATTAATGGAAAATGCTCCTTGGAAACTTCCAATTTGTAAATATGAGTCAAAGACTTGGGGACCTCCCGAAGCAGATCAATTACTTTCTAAAGACAATATTTTTTGGCGGAGGCCTTAATATAAGAAAATGAAACCTCAATTAACACTTCAAACTCCATTAGAGTTACCCCCTCAGGAGATTTCTAGCTATCTTAGTAAACTTTGGATTTCAGAGAATGAGTATTCATTAGGCGCAAATACTTTTTCTCTGGTTGTTTGGCAACCCTCATGGCTGGAGCAATGTCTAGTAATAAACGATTTTATAAATGGACCTATAACTGGTAATTTAAGTCAAGAAATTATTAATACTGCAAAAGATTTAATTTTAAAGAATAGACTCCCTTTAGCAACTTCTCTCTACAGCAAAAAATTAATTGATATTTTAAAAAAAAATATAGCTAATGATACTTCAGAAGATCTTAGAGGGCAGTTTTTTGAATCTTCAATTAGCACACTAAATCCAAGGAGGCTAATTACACTTGCACCTACTTTAAATGAACACGCTGGAATAAAAACATTTGTATCAGCGTATTGTCCTTTAAGCGATGATTCAAGTAAACAACCTATTTGTGGAGATCTTGTTGTAATAAGAGGAGGAACTCAATCTATTTATTCTGAAGGGCTAGAACTTATAAATAAGCTTTCAATTGAGGAACTCCCGTCGTGGTTATGGTGGAATAGTAGTCTTGATGATTCTCCTGAAGTTTTTGATTTTTTTCTTAAAAGTGGAAGTAGACTGATTATTGATACTGCAAATGGCTCGATTAAAAGATGTTTATATGTTTTAAATAATGCTTTGAAATCAAATAAAGCGATAAATGATTTGAATTGGGTAAGACTAAAAAGTTGGAGAGAATCTTTAGCTATGATATTTGATCCCCCTTCTAGAAGAGAAATTCTTGATCATATCAGCGATATTGATATTGATATTGAGGGAGAACATGTAATTCAAGCACTTTTTCTTATTTCATGGATTAGTGATAAATTGAATTGGAGATTTAAGAAAATTAATAAAGGAACTGACTTTACGAATGTTTTTTTTGTTAGAACTAATGGAGAAGAAATAAAGATTTCAATAAATCCTCTTCCATTAGGAAATCCTAGTATTCACTGTGGGCAAGTAATTGGTTTGAGATTAATCTCAAAAATAAGTAAGAATCCCAAGCAAAATACTTGTATTATTCTTGGATGTGAATCGGCAGAATGTAGTAGATTAGAGTCTGGAGGGATGGCAGATATGCATCTTATCGAAGAGGTTGTTCCGAATTCTCTTCTGCCATCTGAAGGAGATGTCAGCCAACTTTTAAGAAGTAGTAGAGGTAATACTAGCCCCCTTTTTGAAAATACAATTAAAATCGCGCAAGAGATTTATGAGGCTTTTCATTAAATTAAGCTAAATGTCTTGTATTATTTCCGCGCCTTCTACCGATAGCGGTAAGACCACTCTCACATTGTTAATATCATGCTGGGCCTATTCAAGAGGACTAAAATTACAAACATTTAAGGTGGGTCCTGATTATTTAGATCAGCAACAATTGAGTTCAATAGGACAACCTATTTGTAGAAATTTAGATATTTTTTTAAGTGGTAAAAATTGGGTAAAGAAAACTTTTATAAAATATTCAAATAAATGTGATCTGTCTTTAATTGAAGGAGCAATGGGGCTTTTTGATGGTCTTGGCTCAACTCAATTCTCAAGTACAGCAAATATAGCAAAAGTCTTAAATTTACCAATAATTTTTGTTGTTGACGCTAAAGGGCAGGCAGCTTCTCTTCTCCCGTTAATAAATGGGTTTAGGTCTTTTGATAAAAAAATTTCTATAAGAGGAGTTATTTTTAATAATGTAAATTCAGAGCGTCATAAAGTACTTATTAAAGAGGTTTTTGAAAATCAAAATATTGAGATTATTGGCTTTCTTCCTTCAAATAAAAAAATTGTTCTAAAAAAAGCTGATTTAGGAATCATTTCCCCTCTAGATGTAGAAAAAAATATAGATGTTGATTATTTTGCTCAATTTGCTGAGAAACATTTAGATATGAGGATACTTAAAAAATTCTTACTACCAACAAATGTAGAGAATAGTTTGATAGAAAATTCTGATTATGATTTTAAAATGCAAAGGTGTAACCCAATTGCTATTGCTGAGGATAAAATATTTCACTTTCAATATCCCGAGACTAAAGAATTTTTTGAAGAAAAAGGAATACCTTTAGTTTCTTGGGATTTATTTAATGATAAAGAGATTCCAAATGAGGCCAGAATATTAATTATCCCAGGGGGATTCCCTGAAAAATATGCTAAACACATTAGTTCATCAAAAAAGAGTTTAGAGTCTTTGAGGAAATTTCATAAAAAAGGTTATATTTATGCTGAATGTGGTGGAATGATGCTTCTTGGCGAATCAATTAAAGATGCATCTGAAAAAGTTTATGAAATGGCAAAGATAATTCCTTTTAATTCAAAAAAAGGAAAATTATCTGTCGGATATAGATATATTAAAGGATTAAAAGATACACAATTGGTTAAAAAAAATCAAATTTTTAGAGGCCATGAATTTCATTATTGGCAAATTGAAGAAAAATATTTAAAAGGAAGAATCAACAAAAATAACTCACTTAGTAAATTTACTTCTCCATGGGAGATTAATTCTTGGGGCAACAAGACTAAAAATGAAGGATGGGCTTCTGAAAATATACATGCGAGTTGGGTACATTTACACTTACCAAGTAATCCACATGCAGCTAAAAATTTTCTAAGAATTGTTGAAAGATATTCACAATAAACTTTAACTTAATAGCAAACTAAATAAATTTTGAGGAGATCCTAGTAAAACTATTCCAGGTAGAACTATTAAAGGACCAATAATCGCGCCAACAAAGACTTCAGTTTTAGTATGTCCAAGTGTTTCTTTTAAATCAATAAATGAATGATCAGTAAGTTCTTTTGAGAGCTTATTTATTTGAGTTGCCTGTAATCCTGCGGATCTTCTTATTCCGCTTGCATCATACATAACAATTAAAGAGATGCATACTGAAAGAGCAAATAATGAACTATTGAATCCTAAATCCAATCCTATTCCAGAAGTAACTCCAGTTATTAATGCTGAATGGCTAGAGGGCATCCCTCCTGTCTCAAATATGACACCAAATCTTAATTCCTTTTCTGAAATGAGATTAAATATTATTTTTAATAATTGAGCTGTAAAGCAAGCTATCAAACTCCAAAAGAGCAATTGATTATTAAATATTTCTACTAAATTAGTCAAAATTTAAAGTACTCCTTATCTATCTCTATTAGTTATGAAGTCTGCTAATGAAATCAAGTACTTTGCTTCTGGGCCATAAGGGTAAATAGCTTCCTTAGCTTTCTTTACTAGATTTAAAGCTTTTTTCTTTGATTCCTCCATTCCCAATAATTTAGGGTAAGTGGTTTTGTCAGCGATAAGATCCTTGCCTGCTGTTTTACCAAGAGTTTCACTGCTTGAGGTTAGGTCAAGAATATCATCAATAATTTGAAAAGCCAGACCTATACCTTCTGCATAAGTGGTTAATGCCTCAAGAAGCTTATCATTTGCTCCTGCAATCATTGCTCCTGTTCTTACACAAGCTTTTAATAAAGCTCCAGTTTTATGTAGATGGATATATTCAAGAGTCTCTAAATCAACTTCCTTACCTTCGCATTCAAGATCTACTACTTGCCCTCCTACAAGCCCAGGAGCCCCTGCAACCAATGAAAGTTCACCAACTACATTTAACAGCCGTCTAGAATCGACTCCAGGACTTCTCAACGAGACCATCTCAAAAGCTCTCGTTAACAATGCATCGCCCGCTAATATCGCAATTGCGTCTCCATAGACTTTATGGTTGGTTGGACGTCCTCTTCTTAAGTCATCATTATCCATAGCGGGTAAATCATCGTGTATGAGTGACATCGTGTGGATCATTTCAATTGCTACTGCAGTAGGAACTGCTAAAGATGGATCCCCCCCTGCTAAAGAGCATGATGCTAAACATAAAATAGGACGTATTCGCTTCCCTCCTGCCAAGAGTGAATATCTCATAGATTCTCTAAGAATTTCAGGATTCTCTGGCCCTAAAGAAAAATCTAATGCCTCTTCTACGACTTTTTTTGTCTCTTTTAAATATTCTTCAAAATCAAAGTCTGATTCAATAACTTGAGTCATTACAAAAAATTCTAATAAAATTTGAAACAATTTTTTGCTTCATGGCAATAGATCATCAACGGTTGAAACGATTCCACAATTTCTTTGCCAACTAAAGATTGTGTTCACCAATAACATTGTTACTGTCATTGGTCCAACACCTCCTGGAACTGGAGTGTATGCAGTTACTTTGGGAATAACTTCTTTTAATTTTACATCGCCACATAATTCAAAGGTATTATTATTTGAACTTTTTAATTTATGAATTCCAACATCGATAATTATCGCACCTTTTTTTATATAACTTGAATCTATTAATTTTGGTCTGCCTGCAGCAACTATTAGGATATCAGCTTCATTACAAATTTGAACTAAATTCTTAGTTTTTGAGTGGGCTATTGTGACTGTTCCATTTTGATTCAAAATCATCATGGATACAGGTTTGCCCACTAAAAGGCTTCTCCCAATAACAACAACCCTTTTCCCTTCAATACTTATCCCTTGAGATAATAATAAATTGATAATTCCTGCTGGAGTACATGATCTTAGAGCTGATTCACCCTTTATTAATTTGCCAATATTTACTTCATGCAGGCCGTCAACATCTTTGAGAGGAGAGATATTACTTATTAAATCTTGAGCATTTAGTTTATCTGGTAAAGGCAATTGTAATAAGATGCCATCTATATCACTATTATTGTTTAATTCATTTATCAAATTCTTCACATCTTCATTTGATACATTTTTATTTAAATGAAATAAAAAACTTTTAATGCCAACTCTCTCACAAGCTTTTTCTTTATTTCTAACATATACACCACTAGCGGGGTCGTCTCCTATTCTTATAACA
>Ga0209433_10000554_pt1 | contig 11553 bp, 12 predicted proteins | sample METZYME_5_50m_FD_187552 | JGI IMG/M metagenome (GOLD analysis project Ga0209433, IMG submission 187552) | Marine microbial communities from oxygen minimum zone in mesopelagic equatorial Pacific - METZYME_5_50m (SPAdes) (version 2) | ecosystem: Environmental > Aquatic > Marine > Oceanic | place...
CAGTTCCTGTCAGCCAAGGCATTAAAGCAACATTTTCGACTGGATCCCAAAACCAATAACCGCCCCAACCAAGCTCATAGTAAGCCCACCAGCTTCCTAAAGCGATTCCGAGAGTTAAAAATATCCAGGAAGATAAAATAAAACTTTTTATCTCTACAATTGGAAAGTCTTTAAAACTTCCATTAGCAAGAAATGCTGAGACATAGGCAAATGGAATAACAAAACCTATGTAACCCAGATATAGCATTGGTGGATGGATAGCAAGAGCAGGATCTTGCAAGATTGGATTGATATCTGCACCATCTGGAACTCCAAAAGGCAGTATTCTCTCAAAAGGACTGGATACAAATAATAAGAAAATTAAAAAGCAACTAACTACAAGTGAAATTATTCCAATTGTTTGAGCATAATAATTCGTACTCTCTTGGTTTCTAAAAAAAAGAAAAAATAAGCCCCATAAAGAAATTATTAATACCCACAGGAATAAAGAACCTTCATGAGCACTCCAGATCGAAGTAATTTTATAAAAAACTGGAAGTTTTGAATTTGAATGACTCGCAATGTATGACATCGTAAAGTCATCGCTAACTGCTAAAAATACAAAGAGTAAAAATGAGGTAATGAGAGTAATTGATCCAAGAACAAAAATCTTAGGGACAAAGAAACTTAGACGATCTCTTCCAAAGTATGTAAAAAAAGAAAGTGTAAAACATGCAATAAAAATTACAGAGGAAGAAAATGCTAAAAAATGACTTATTTCACCAATCATATCTAGTTAATCTCAATGCTAGGAGGCATATAATTTTCATCATGTTTTGCTAAAACTTCATCTGCATAGAAAATCCCATCATTATATTTACCTAGAACAACTATGCCTTTTCCCTCCTTAAACAAATCTGGTAATAAGCCCTCATAAATAACTTTTATTGAATTTTCATAGTCTGTTACTTCAAAGTTGACTTTATTATCGTTTATTGAAAAGCTCTCTTTTTTTACCATGCCGCCTAACTTAACTCTTCTGTTAGCTGACAAAACGAGGTTTTCATCACTTGTTTGCAGTTCGCTTGGTGTAAGGAAGTAGTCAAGATTGGAGTTTAAAGCAAACAAAATTAGTGCAACTCCTAAAGATGAAGTCCCAATGACTAAAAAAACCCCAAATAATCTTTTTTTTCTATTTTTCTTCATTAATTTGTTTTTTAGCTTTTTTAATTTTTCGATTCAGATGCATGAAAGTTAAACCCAAGAGAGTAAAAAGCACAAAAAAAACGGTCCAAACGTAAACTCCATGCTCGCCCATAATAAGCATCATTTTTAAATTTTCTAAGTTCACTATTTAACTTCTCTAACCCAGTTCTTATATTTTTCTCTTTTTAAGATTTCATATTGTGAAGAAAGAATCACAAGAGAGAAAATCAAGCCAATAAAACTAATTATTGAAAATAAAAGGGGATAAAGCATAACAGGATCAATTGTTGGCTTATCAGTAAGCGTAATTGAAGCAGATTGATGAAGTGTTGACCACCAATCAACTGACTTTTTAATAATTGGGATATTTACGACTCCTATAAGAACAAGAACGGAAAAGAACTTATCTGCTTTCTCTTTATTCTCAAAGGAAGCATGAAGAGAAATTAAACCTAAATACATTATAAAAAGTATCAAGGTTGAGGTAATTCTTGCGTCCCACTGCCACCATGTTCCCCATGTTGGTATACCCCAAACAGAGCCAGAAAAAAGTGCAAAAAAAGTTATTAATGCGCCAATTGGTGCAATTGATTTTGAAACATAGGCAGCAAGCTTTAGTTTCCAAATTAGAAACACACTTGATGTAACAGCCATTGCAATGAAGAGCATTTGTGCAACAAAGGATGCAGGAACATGCATATATATAATTCTGTAGGAGTTACCTTGTATTGCATCAGGTGGAGTAAAGAAGATTCCCCAGACTAAGGAAGCCGTGTATGCAAGAAAAAATATTACAAGAAATGGCCTTACAATTTTATTTGCAATGTCAAAATAGCTTTTAGGCGAAGCGAATTGATGAAAAAATTTTTTAATCACAGAAATAATATATGGGTTTTTTTTGCTATTCCAAATGTGTTTTAAGTATAAATGAAATTATAAATGGTATAAAACATGAAACTATTAGCATTACTCCAACTAAAAGGCTTAAATATCCTAAAAAGTTTAATCCTAAGATGACTGCAGATGTCATCTTTCCCAGAAGGATTAGCAGAGGAATTAAAAAAGGTATTGTTATTAATAGCCCAAGAATAGAGCCTTTTTTAAGGCTTAAGGAATTGCCTAAAGATAGAAAATTTATAAATATAAGATTTGAAATTACTAAAGAGATAAGAGCAATTATGCTCAATTCATAAGAGAAGTTCAGAGAAAGAATAAAAAGAAATGCAACGAATGCAAGTGGTATTCCTATAAGGATCCAATGCACTAATATTTTATAAAAAACAACTTCTACCAGCTTATTGCTTATGATGTGTTGTTCAAGAGTGCCATCTTCAAAATCATCTGAAAATATAAGTTCTGTTCCAAGCATTACAACCACTAATGTTGAAATCCAAATAAAAGAAAGATACACCTCAGGAGGGTTGCTACTGTTTATATCAAGAGTTAATGGAAATGCAATTACAATCAGTAAAAACACAAGAACAGGGCCTATCCATGCCCTACTTCGTTTAAATAATTTATATGCTTCGACAAAAAGTAGCCTATTAGTCATCAATCTTTATTTCCCTATACTCATCTTTTAAATCTATATGCGAAGTAAAAATAACAGTTCCATTTTGCTTTACTTTAGATTCGATAAAACTTCTTAAAAATTCTTTACTTTCTTCATCCAAGCCAACAAAGGGTTCATCAAGAATCAAAATTTTTTCATTTGAGTTGAATATTCTAATTAAAGAAAGTTTTTTTTGTTGTCCAAAAGACAGTGTCCCAACGGAATTATCGATATGTCTTTTCAAGTTAAATTTTTCAAGTAAATCAAGATTATATGAATTAACTTCAACTCCTTGAATGAACATGTTCTCTCTTATTGTTAAATAGTTCTTAAGTGTGCTTTTGTGTCCCAAAAAGCATATATTTTCAGAGCTATTTTTTAACAGCGTTCCTTTAGTTTGTTTTGTTAGACCAAGAATTATCTTCAGGAGAGTTGTCTTACCTGACCCGTTATTGCCTGAAATCTTTACAAGTTCGCCTAAATTTATTTTAAACGTAAGATTATTAAGGATATTTCTATCGTTGATCTTATAAGAAATATTTTTTGCTTCTAAAAACTGCATGTTTAGGATAATCCAACTTTTTTTGATCTAATTATAAGTGGTGAAAGAGGTTTTTGGGGATCAATCCTTGAGTAAAGGCGTTTTGCAATTTCATTAAATGGTGATTTTCCTAATTCACCAATACCGCCAACGGAGAAGTATAAATCTCGAGAGAAAAAAATTCCTTGTTCAAGTTTTGGTATCTGGCTTATGGAAGATGCGAAGCCCTTAATCTTATTAAAGATTTTATTTTTATCATTAATCTGAAACCAACCCCAAGATAACTGATTTATTAAAGCCATTTTTTTTAGAGCTTCTCTGGATGATTTATTTGGACTAGTTCCTGGCGGCAAAATAACGACCAAATTAGAAGGAGAATCTGCTATAGCCTTATCAATCATTTCTACTAATTCAATTTGCTCATCAAATCCAAGATTTTTAATATCTTCAAATGAAAACGGCTTAAAAAACTTGAGTCTTTCAAGCCGTTGTTTAGATCCTATATAAATGTAGTTAACTAATATCTTACTCAAACAGATACTTTATCAAGTGCTTGAGTTAGGTCATCTTTGATATCATCTAAGTGCTCTAATCCTATCGATAATCTTACATATCCAGGTGTGACACCAGCACTCAACAGTTCTTCCTCATTTAATTGACTGTGCGTTGTGCTTGCAGGATGAATTGCTAAACTTCTTGAGTCACCAATATTGGCAACGTGGTAAAACATTTCAAGAGAATTTATAAATTGTTTTCCAGCTTCAATACCGCCTTTTATCTCAAATCCCATCAATCCACCACAACCACCACTTAGGTATTTATCAGCTCTTTCCTTTGCAAGGTCAGAAGCAACAGATGGATGAGAAACTCTCTCCACCTTTGGATGGTCCATTAAGAATTTTGCAATTTCATCTGCATTCTTTGAATGCTCTCTTATTCTTAATGCAAGGGTTTCAAGTCCTTGAATAAACATAAATGCATTAAATGGGCTCATTGCTGCTCCCATATCTCTGAGAATCGTAGTTCTTGCTTTAAGAATATAAGCGATTGGTCCAAGAGGTTTAACAGCCTCTGTCCAAACAGCGCCACCATATGAAGGATCTGGATTGTTAAGAGCAGGCTGTCTCTCAGGATGAGCTTCCCAGTCAAAATTTCCACTATCTACAATAATTCCACCAATAGATGTTCCATGTCCACCTATATATTTAGTTGTTGAATGCATTGAAATGGCTGCTCCATGATCAAAAGGCTTACAAATTACTGGTGCCGCTGTGTTATCTACAATAAGTGGAATACCTAAAGGTTTTCCCAATGCTGCAACTTCTGCAATTGGAAAAACTTCAAAACTAGGATTAGGGAGCACCTCTCCGTAATAAGCTCTTGTGTTTTCGTCAGTAGCTTTTAAGAAATTTTCTGGATCTGATGGATCAACAAACCTTACTTCAATTCCCATATCAGAAAGAACATTTTTAAATAAATTAAATGTGCCTCCATACAAATGAGCAGATGCAACTATATTGTCACCATTTGTTGCAAGGTTTTGTATTGCAACTGTAGATGCTGCTTGACCTGAAGCAACAGCTAAAGCACCAACACCTCCTTCCAAAGCAGCAATTCTATCTTCAAGAACTGCAACAGTTGGATTCATTATTCGTGAATAAATATTTCCCAACTCTGATAAAGCAAACAAATTAGCTGCATGGTCACAATCATCAAACTGATAACTAGTCGTTTGGTGGATAGGAACTGCAACTGAGTTAGTATTTTCATCTTTTCTCCAACCAGCATGAAGGCCTATGGTTTCAGGATTAGTGTAATTTTTTGACATTTATAGTCTCCCTAAAATTAAATATGTATAGATTTTACTTCATTTGAAAAGTATTTAATATTACAAAGCTAAAAAAGGAAGAAAATATATTAAAATTTTTTAAATCTTTTAATGATAGAGTATGATAGCAATTAAAAATAAAGGTAAATCATGGCAAGAAAATACGTAAATTTTAGAGTTGGGGGTTCCCCTTATAAAGAAACAGATGCTTATACCGTTTGGACAAATGATCTGCTTGGTAAAGTGATAGCAAGTAAAACTATCATTCAGCCAGGTCAGTCAACAGAGGGTCATAAGCTTATAGATTCTGATGTGGTCTACGTCGTTGTGAATGGTCGCGGAAGAATGGAAGTTGTTGAATACATGAATTCTGAAGAAGGTCATGGAGGTGATCCATCTTATGGTGTTGAGCATCAAGACTCATATGACTTAGTTGCTGGAGATGTAATTCTTGTTCAGTCAGGTGATTACGTAAAAGTGTCAAATAAATCAGAGCATGATCAATTGGCTTATTTAAGAATCTTCGATCGTGAAGGTTGGCGTGATAAAAAGTAAAAGAAATTTATCTTTTCTCAGCATTGCTATTCTCTTCTGCATCAAGTCAGAAGCAGAAATAAATCTTGAATCACTCATGGCGGTTTTGTACTCACAAACGTCGGGTGAAATAAAAGCAACTTTTGTGCAAACCTATAATACAGCAGAAGATCTTCTTGATATTGCAATTGAAGATAAGAATTGGGATGCCGTGCTCGAGTCTGAAAGAAGGTCAGAAAGAACTCCTGCAATAATTTTAGATGTTGATGAAACGGTTCTAGACAATACACCCTTTAATGCAAGATCAATTATGAATAATACAAATTATCCTGAGGGTTGGGACAAATGGATATATGAAGAAAAGGCTACTTTGATACCTGGTGTAAAAGATTTTTTATTAAGTGCCCAAGAGAAAGGGGTAAAAATTTTTTATGTTACTAATCGAAGAACTGTTTACGAGGAAGCTACAAAAAATAATATCATAAAACTTGGACTACCATTTGATAATGATGTTGATGTGCTTCTCACACGAGGTGAAAATGGCTGGGGCTCAAGTAAAGCTTCAAGAAGGTCGCACGTTTCAGAAAAACATAGAGTCATAATGATGTTTGGCGATAATCTTAATGATTTCTTTGATCTTCCAGATAAGGCTAATTATGTCACCAGAAAAGATTCTGTTTTAAAACATGAGAATATGTGGGGCAGTAAATGGTTTATGTTAGCAAATCCTGTCTATGGCCATTGGGAACAATCTATTTATGGATTTGAACTTCTTGATGAAGAATCAAAAACAAAAGCGAAATTAGAAAATATCAGAACTAATTAATTTGTATTTCTGCCACAACTGGAAAATGATCGGAAATTCCCTTCCCTGTTAAGATACCAAAACCTCTTGGCTTCCCATCTTTAATATCTGCATTTATTTCATTTGAATAGATATATGAAGTTTGCAAGGTCATCTTTTTATTTTTTGGAAAAACAATTGCATCTAAAAAACTCCAAGTACCATCTTGGCCATAAAAAAAGGTTCCCTTGCATTTTTTACATCCATCAAGATGGGAAACATACCAGTCATTATTAATTTGGGAATAAATACCCAGATCTTTCTCTTCTTTAGAGGTAATATTAAAGTCTCCCAAAGCAACCCACTTATCATTATGAGAATTTACAATCGCATAAAGGTTATTTAATGCATCAATTCTTGAATTAGCACTATTATAGGGGGCTGGAAAATGCACTACGTAAACTCTTAAGATTTCATTATCTAATCCGAGCTTCACCTCGAAAATTGGTCTTGTACTTGTTACTTCAACAGAGTCTGAAAATCTAATCTTAAAATTTCTAGCTCCATAAATAGGATACTTTGAAATAATAGCATTATCGATTCCTCTATAATCTTCACCTTCAATCAGAGCAAAATCTGTATATCCTAGACCTTCAATTTTGCTAAAAAGCATCCGTAGAACATTTAAATTTTCGATTTCTTGTATTGCGATAATGTCAGGTTGAGAAGCTCCCATGGAAATTAATAAGTCCGAAATGTTTGAGATTTTTTTTTGAACTAGTTCTTCACTCCAATCTAAAAATAAGCACTCATTCCTCCATTTAGAGTTTCTTACTTGCAAACATCCCATAATATGATCATCATTATTTTTGAGTTCAATTGGTAAATAAGCTTTATCATCTTTCCCTGCGTCATCCTGTGCATCAAATAAATTCTTTAAGTTGTAGGTCATAATTGAAATATCTTCAGATGAAATAAAACTTGAAAAAGATAAAGTTATGAATAAGAAAAATCTAATAATCATTCTAAATTATTCCCGGAATTACGGCCTTTCTGTCTTGAGGATAGTTCTCAATGTTTTCAACACACCATTTATGATTGGAAATTCCTCTTGGTACAAGGTTTGCAGCGGTCCAAATAAAGAAAGCGAATGCAGATGGACTTAAGCTTGATATTGCCCAACCCAACCATTCGAGCATTTCACCAAAATAGTTTGGAGCAGAAATCTTTTCATAAAGGAATCCCCTTGGAATATGATATCCAGGGCCTTTTGATTTTCTTAAGTTTATAAGCATATAGTCAGACTTAACATTTATATAAAATCCAGAAACAAAAATTACTATGCCTAAAATGAATGGAAAACTTGTGAGCCAAGTGTTTTCATAATTAGCAATAAAAAGAATCCAAGTACATTGAAAGAGAACATTGAAGATATTAAAAATAAAGGCTAAAAAAGCAACAAAAATAGGCATTTTTTTACCATCCATTTCAGCAATGAAAGGCCAAATTAAAGTCCTATGTGAATAATGCAAGATGAAAATTACAACAAAGATTAACGATACTAGACTGAGATTGTCTCTAAAAAATATACACAAGCCTCCTATAAGGAATACTGATGGAGATTCCATTACTATCCAACCCCATCTTGCATCCATTGAGGGACCCCAATCGGTATTAGCATGACGACCATATGGCGCAGTAACAAAAAAAAGATAGAAGAAAGTAATTATTGCTATTGCAATCCACACACTTAAAAGTAGATAAAAGTTGTTTGTAAATAAATCAAATATCATCTTAGCTTCTCTGGCACTGGATCATAACCGCACTCTCCGCCTGGTCTGCATTTAATTATCCTTCTGCATCCTAAAATAATTCCCTGCAAAGCACCAAACTTTTTTATGGCTTCTATTGTATAAGTTGAACATGTCGGTTGGAACCTGCAGTTAGTTCCTAGTAATGGTGAAATAAGATTTTGATAAGCCTTGATTATGATGATAAGAAATCTACCGATCATTTTATTTATTTGGTGCAAGAGCCTCTTGCACTAGTGAAGAGGTAAAGTCTTCTAGTTTAACTACGGATGTTTCATCACTTCCTAGCCTTCTAACTGAAACAGTTTTATCTGCTACCTCATTTTTTCCAACAGCTAAAATTATTGGAACTTTTGAGACGCTATGCTCTCTGACTTTATAACTAATCTTTTCATTTCTTACATCCGACTCACATCGAATATTATTACTTCTCAGTAATTCTGATATTTCTTTGACATAATTATTTGCTTCATCTGTTATTGAGCAAATAGTTACTTGGGTAGGTGCTAACCATAAAGGAAGATTGCCGCTATAGTTCTCAATTAAAATACCTATGAATCTTTCAAAAGATCCTAAGATCGCTCTATGAAACATTACTGGATTATATTTGTTACCATCTTCTGCAACATATTGAGCATCTAACCGATCAGCTAAGTTGAAGTCCAACTGAAGAGTTCCACATTGCCACTTTCTTCCAATAGCATCTGTAAGAACAAAATCTAATTTTGGTCCGTAAAATGCACCATCGCCCTCATCTATCCTGTATTCTAATCCAAGTTTTTCAACTGCATTTTTCAATGAGAGCTCTGCCTTATCCCAAATCTCATCAGAGCCAACTCTTTTTTCAGGGCGTGTTGATAATTTAATTTCAAATTCATTAAATCCAAGATCAGCATAAACCTTAGAAAGCAAGTCAATAAATATTGCAGTTTCAGATTCTATTTGATCTTCTGTGAGAAAAATATGTCCATCATCTTGTGTGAAACCTCTTACTCTCATCAGTCCATGCATTGTTCCAGAGGCTTCATATCGATGACACGAACCAAATTCACTAAGTCTAACCGGCAGTTCTTTGTAGGATTTAATGCCTTGGTTATAAACTTGAACATGCCCAGGGCAATTCATAGGCTTTAATGCGTTTACTCTTTTCTCATTTGCATGTTCTTCATCAATCTCTGTGATGAACATATTTTCTCTATACTTATCCCAATGCCCAGATTTTTCCCATAATTTTCTATCAATAACAGATGGAGTATTGATTTCTTTATAATCACCTTTCTTTTGCATATCGGACATATAAGATCTCAAAGTCGAATAGATACTCCAACCTTTTGGATGCCAAAAAACCATGCCGGGAGCTTCATCTTGGAAATGAAACAGATCCATATCTTTTCCTATCTTTCTATGGTCTCTTTTTTCTGCTTCCTCCATAGACTTAAGATGTTCTTGAAGCTCTTTTTCACTTCTCCATGCTGTTCCATATATTCTAGTAAGCATTTCATTAGAGGAGTCCCCTTTCCAGTATGCCCCAGAGACTTTTGTGAGCTTAAAAGCTCCTATGAAAGATAAATTTGGTAGATGGGGCCCTCTACATAAATCGATAAAATCCTCATCAACATTTGTATAAATTTGAAAATCTTCAGCCTGATCTGCGTCATCTATTATTTCAATCTTGAAAGTTTCTTCGTTTTCTTTAAACATCTTTTTAGCATCTTTTTCAGAGTGCAATGTTTTAACAATATTAGATTTCTTTTCTAAAATCCTTTTCATTTCGTTTTCAATCCTTGGAAGGTCCTCAATAGATATTGGTGTTTCAGTTGAAACGTCGTAGTAAAAACCATTTTCTATTGTTGGCCCTATTGCCAATTTAGAATCTGAATAAAGATTCTTCAATGCTTTAGCTAAAACTTGAGCGGTCAGCGTATGCCTCATTATTTCTAAACCCTCTTCAGATTCAATTGTAATTATTGATACTGAAGAATTTTCAGGAAGCGTGTCTAAGAGATCTCGTTGCTCACCATCGACGGTAACTGCAACAGCGCTTTTTGCAAGCCTTGACCCAATAGATTTTGCAAGATCTAAACCATTAGAGCCATTTTCTAACTTTCTTGTAGATCCATCTGGTAAGTTGATTTCCATATAAATATCCAGCTTTTAAACTATTTTAATAATATTATTCAATTAATCCATCAATATCGTACTTTGATAAAAAGTTCCATACGGTCGTAGATCCTTGAAGGTCATGATTATTAAAATTTGGCCAGCTATGGCCCATGTTTGTCATTAAAAAAAGCTCGACATTAGTTTGGCCATCGCAATCTGAATATACATCATGAATTCCACCACCATTGCTCCCAGAAATTTCCGCAGTATCTGGTTGTGAGGAACAATTATTATGATTTACCCAATACTCCATAACTTCTTCGATTGGCTTACTAAAACCATTTCCGGAATAGCTTACTACGTTATCTTGCAACCCATGTATTTGTGCTACTGAAGTTGGATGAGAAGGATTGCATCCATCAAAAGTCTGATCAGTCATTGATCCTGTTACAGATACAACAGCAGCAATTCTTGAACTTAAATCACATGCAAGCTTGTAGCTCATATATCCACCATTTGACATCCCGGTTGAGTAAATCCTCTTCGTATCTATTGAGTAATCGTTACCAATAAAATCTATTACTTTATTCAAGAAACCAACATCATCTGTGGTACTGCCAGTTGTCCAACCTCCTACATTCCAGTGTGTCTGCCCTGTAGAGGGTAAAAGTGTTCCTTGAGGATATACAACAATGAGGCCCGCTTCATCAGCAATAGGCTGAAATCCACTGTAGTTCATTATCCACAAACCTCTACTTGTATAGCCATGTAATACAAAAAGAACAGGTGCATTATTTTGGTACTCACTTCCTACATAGACAAAGAACTGACGAACAACGCTATCATGCACAATCGTACAATTAAATGTTGATCCATTTCCATTGTTAGATTGATAAGTTGAACAGGACTGTCCAGAACTATTGTTTTGGCCAGGATCAACAATAATATCCGAACCAGAAGATCCGCCGCCGCATCCTGCAATAAATATTAAGACTATAAATAAGCTTATATACCTCATTACTACTCAGTTTATCAGTCCATTAATGTCATATATAGACAAAAATTCCCAAATGAAAGAAGCTCCATCTATGTCCGCACCACTGCCTTTATTGGATTCAAAGGTTGGCCATTCGTGATCAAAATTTTCTAAATATGTAAAATTTACACTCACTCCATCCTGGCAATTAGTTGAAATCTCTGAAAACCAAGAATATC
>Ga0209433_10000555_pt1 | contig 11539 bp, 10 predicted proteins | sample METZYME_5_50m_FD_187552 | JGI IMG/M metagenome (GOLD analysis project Ga0209433, IMG submission 187552) | Marine microbial communities from oxygen minimum zone in mesopelagic equatorial Pacific - METZYME_5_50m (SPAdes) (version 2) | ecosystem: Environmental > Aquatic > Marine > Oceanic | place...
GTATTTATAGTAGAAAATAATGGATATGCCATGGGAACCTCTGTGAAAAGAACATCTAATCACACCGATATTTGGAAACTTGGATTAGGTTACGAAATGCCATGTGGCCCTGTTGATGGAATGAATCCTGTCAAAGTTGCCGAAGCATTGGATGAGGCTATCGAAAGAGCAAGAACAGATAAGGGTCCTACATTACTCGAGATGAAAACCTACAGATATAGAGGCCATTCAATGTCTGATGCTCAAAAATACAGAACTAAAGAAGAGGTTGAAGAATACAGAAAAATTGATCCTATTAGTCAAGTAAAGGAAATAATTATTCAAAATAATTATGCATCCCCAGATGATATTCTTGAAATTGATGCTAGTGTAAAGCAAAAAGTAACTGATTGTGAAAAGTTTGCTGATGAATCTCCCTACCCTGAAAAAAACGTTATGTACGATTCAGTATATGAACAAACCGATTATCCTTTTTTAAAACATAAACCCGACTAGATGGCAGAGGTTATTAAAATGCCGAGACTCAGTGATACCATGGAAGAGGGTGTAGTTGCTCAATGGTTAAAAAAAGTGGGGGATAAAATCTCTGAGGGTGATATATTGGCTGAAATTGAAACAGACAAAGCAACAATGGAGTTTGAATCATTTTATGATGGAACATTGCTTCATATTGCAATTGAAGAAGGTGTTGCTGCGAATGTTGATGCAATGTTATGTATCATTGGAGAGGATGGCGAAGACATTTCCTCTATTTTAAATACTAAAATTGAGGAATCATCAAACTCTCAACTTGATCTGGTAGATCAAATAAATCAACAGGAGAAAATTGACGACAATCATTCAGAAATAGAAAATGCAGATTCAGTATCCACTGATAAAGATAAAACAGTCATTAATGAAAATATAAACGTTGAATATATTACGATGCCCAGATTAAGTGATACAATGGAAGAAGGTACTATTTCAACATGGTTAAAAAAAGTTGGGGATGATATATCAGAGGGAGACATATTAGCTGAAATAGAGACAGATAAAGCTACTATGGAATTTGAATCATTTTACAGTGGAAAATTAGTTCATATTGGTGTTGGAGAGGGTGAAACAGTTAAAGTTGATGATTTGATAGCTATAATTTCTGATTCTGATGTTGCTGTTGATGATTTATTAGATAATTATGGCAAAGATCAAGATTCAACCAATAATATCAATTCAAAAGATGAAATAACATCAACAACAGATGAAAAATCAATCGAGGATGTTTCCCTTGAAAAGCCTATTGTACCAACGAATAATCAATCCGATTTAAGAGTTTTAGCCTCACCATTGGCTAAAAAAATTGCTGCAGAAAGAAATATTGATTTATCAAAAATCAAAGGCTCCGGTGATAATGGAAGGATAGTAAAGGGTGATCTCGAAAATATCGATCCGAAACCAACAGCTTATAAGGAAGCATCAATAGTTGATAATTCTGAAAATATCGAAAAAGTTATAAAACCAGTTAAAAAAATAGTTGTTGGAGAGGAATCATTTGAAGATATCCAAAACTCAACAATGAGAAATGCAATAGCTAAAAGACTTTCTCAGTCAAAATTCTCAGCTCCACATTATTATCTGGGTGTTGAATTTAATATGGATAATGCGATTGCATTTAGAGAACAATACAATTCAATTCCCGATACAAAAATTTCTTTTAATGATATAGTTATTAAGGCTTGTGCAGCAGCGCTTAAAAAACATCCCCAAGTTAATTCGCAATGGATGGAAAATTCAATTAGACTAAATCACCACGTACACATTGGAGTAGCAGTTGGGGTAGAGGATGGTCTTGTTGTTCCTGTAATTAAATTTGCGGATCAAGAGACATTACACTCTATAAATACTATGGTAAGAGATTATGCAGTTAGAGCAAAATCTAAGAAATTAAGACCAGACGAAATTGAAGGAAGTACCTTTACAGTATCTAATCTTGGAATGTTTGGAATACAAGAATTTACATCAATTATAAATCACCCAAATTCAGCGATTTTATCTGTAGGGAGCATAGTAAAAAAGCCTGTAGTAATAAATGAAAAAATTGTAGTTAGTAATACAATGAAGGTTACATTAGCATGTGATCACAGATCTGTTGACGGAGTAACAGGTTCACTATTCTTAGAAACTTTAAAAGGATTTATTGAAAATCCTGTAACTATTTTAGTTTAATGAAAAACGTTATAATCACAGGTACGAGTTCAGGCATTGGACTCGAATTAGTTAAAACTTACTCAAAAAATGGATATAATGTGATTTCGTTGTCCAGATCTAACCTTGATGAAAAATCATTAAAAAACGTAAAACATATAAATTTTGATATTACTAATGATGAATCGATAACTAATTTGGCTGATACTATAAATAAGGAATATGCTAGTATTGATATTTTAATCAATAATGCTGGTAAGCTAATCAATAAACCTTTTGAAGATTTTACTAAGAAAGACTTTTACTCTATTTATGATGTAAACGTTTTTGGTGTTGTTAACCTAATTCAAAAACTATTACCATTTTTTAATAAAGATTCTCATGTTGTAAATATTAGTAGTATCGGAGGATTGATTGGAAGTTCAAAATTTCCTGGATTAAGTGCATACTCCTCAAGCAAAGGTGCCTTAAATATATTAACAGAGGTCTTAGCAGAGGAGTATAAACAAAAAGGTCCAAAATTCAATTCACTTTCGCTAGGATCTGTTAACACACCAATGTTAAATAAGGCTTTCCCAGGTTATTCTGCATCCGTTAGTCCAGATGAAATGGCTTCTTTTATATTCAATTTTGCCAACTCTGGGTCTAAAATTTTTAACGGAAAAGTTATCCCAGTATCTTCAACAAACCCATGAAAGATATTTTATCATTAGTTCCTACAAAGGTTAATGATTACGTTATAAGCTTGATTGATGGTCAAGAACTTATAATTAAAATAGTTCCAGAAAGAAAAACCAAACATGGTGATTTTAGAAAATCAAACAAAAAAGATATTATAACTATCAATCGTGTAAATAATAAATATAGATTTCTACTAATCTTAATACATGAACTTGCGCATTTTAATGTATACAAGAAAAATATAAGAACGAAGCCTCACGGTTCGATTTGGAAAAATGAGTTTAAAAAATTATTACAACCAGTCCTAGATAAAAAGATATTTCCTAATCAGCTTCAAATTTTAATTCAACATCATATGAAAAATCCAAAATCATCCTTTTCATATGACAGTCATTTGGAAATGGAACTTAATAAATATGATAATAATATTAAAGACTACACTTATCTCGAGGAAGTTGAGATTGGAAATGTTTTCAGAAATAACGACAAGTTTTATAAAAAAATCGAAAAAAGAAGAAAAAGGTATCTTTGTATTGAAAAGGATAGTGGAAGAAAATATTTATTTCTTCCTCATGCTAAAGTTGAATTAATATGAAAAAAATTGCAATAAGTGGATATTTTGATCCAATTCATGTAGGTCACATAGAGTACATCAACAATGCAAAAAAATTAGGTGATTGGCTTGTTGTAATAGTAAATAATAATAAACAATGTGCTCTAAAAAAAGGCAAGTATTTTATGGATGAGAATGATAGAGTTAAAATTGTTAAAAATATAAAAGCTGTTGATGATGTTTTTTTGTCAATAGATGATGATAAAACTGTTTGTAAATCATTAAAATCTGTAAATCCAGATGTTTTTGCTAATGGTGGAGACAGAAAAAACTACGAGATACCTGAATCAAATGTATGCAAAGAAAATAACATTGAAATAATTGATGGTTTAGGTGATAAGATTAGGAGTTCCTCTGACTTAACAGGTCTAAAAGAAATTAAGTAAATATTGGAAACAAAATTTGATTTTAACGAAAATTCTGAGCAACCAGATATAAAAAAAAATGCACAAGGTTTATTGAGTGGAATAATAGTTTTTTTAAAAGGTGTTCTAAGTTTTCAAAGAGATGTTGATAAGAATTCTACTGTAAATGCAATTAAAGCAGATATCTCCATGAGAGGAACTACTGCTTGGGTATTAATTTGTTCAATTTTAATAGCGTCTGTTGGTTTAAACGCAAACTCCACACCCGTTGTGATAGGTGCAATGTTAATTTCTCCACTCTTAGGTCCTATTCTTGGGCTAGGTTTTTCAATAGCTACAAACGATATAGAAACACTTAAAAATTCTTTTATCAACTTTATTGTTATGGTTGTATTGAGTGTGGTTACTTCATACTTCTTTTTCTTGATTTTTCCTCTAGGGGAGGAAATATCAGAATTATTATCCAGAACTAAACCAGATATTAGGGATGTTTTAATTGCTTTTTTTGGTGGTCTTGCCCTAATAATAGCAAAAACAAAAAAGGAAAATATCAGCTCTGCTATTTTTGGAGTAGCAATTGCCACAGCTTTAATGCCACCACTATGTACAGTTGGTTTTGGTTTAGCGGAACAAAACATGAATTATGCAAGTGGCGCAATACTTCTTTTTTTAATTAATAGTATTTACATCATATTAGCAACATATATTGTACTGAAGATTTTAAGATTTCCACTAATTAATTATGCAAATTCAACAAGGAGAAATTTTATAAATAGGATAGTAACAGGTATATCTATTTTAATACTCATTCCAGCAATTCTTAAATTTTTAGATGTTGTAGATGAAAGTAAGTTTATATCTCAAAGTAAGGATTTTTTAGAAAATGAATTAGTTGGCATTCCTAATTATGAGTTCTTAAAAAATACTGCTAAATCCAATTACAATGGTGGAAATTCTTCAATCACAATAAATACATACGGTCAAAAACCCTTGAACCAGGAAACTATAAATTTTTTAAATAATAAAATTCAAAATTACAGCGCTTTAAAAGAAACCAAAATTAATTTTATACAAGATGAAAATAGCTTATCAAATTCAAATAAATTTATAAATGAGCTAAGGAAAAGAGACTCAATAGAATTAATTTCAAAAATAGATGAAATAAATAAACTAAATCAAAAATTAGATGATTTAGAATCTTTGAGTAGAGAAAAGTTAATTTTTAACTCCTTAGCGAAAGAAATTAAAATTATATATCCAGATCTTAATGAATTTGAGGTTTTCGAAACAATTAAAACCGACTTTAATGCAATTGACACTGTATTAGTATTTAATTTGAAATGGGCTAATGAGCTTGAAAATGTTGAAAAATTAAAGCTTAATGAAAATGTAAGAAACTGGCTAAAGTTTCAACTTGAAGATGATGTTTTTGAAATAAGAAGCAATGTGGATTAATGCTTTCTATTGCCTTAGCTTTTTTAGTAGCTCTGAAGAGTAAACAAAATCTTCAACCTCTTTGTTTTTTGACTTCAAAATTTCTTTGTTTGTTCCCTGCCATATCTTATATCCCTCTTTTAGAAAAATAATGTTCTCACCAATTTCAATCACTGAATTCATGTCATGAGAATTAATAATAGTAGTAATATTATATTCCTTAGTAATCTCTTGAATTAATTGGTCTATGACAATTGCTGTTTTTGGATCTAGTCCAGAGTTAGGTTCATCACAAAAAAGGTATTTTGGATTCATCACTATAGCTCTAGCAATTGCAACTCTTTTTTGCATACCCCCTGACAACTCAGAGGGTAATTTGTTAGTTGCATTTATTAAATTAACTCTTTCAATACATTTCATCGCCCTTAAATGTTTTTCAGATTCTTCAATATTAGTTAGCATATCCAATGGAAACCTTACATTTTCAAGTACATTCATAGAATCGAATAATGCGCTACCCTGAAAGACCATACCCATTTCTCTACTAATATTTAATTTATCATCACTGCTCATTTCTTTAGACGATAATCCATCATAAATTATCTCACCAGAATCGGCCTCATATAGACCAAGAAGACACTTAAGTAAAACTGTTTTACCAGAACCACTCTGACCTATTATTAAATTTGTTTTTCCTCGAAAAAAAGTTGTATTAATTTCACTTAAAACTCCAGATTTTTCAAAAGATTTATATATGTTCTTAACTTCAATCATTTATGCTAGTAAAAGTTGAGTAATTATGTAATTCAGAATAATAATTATTATTGATGTCCAATAAAATGACTTGGTGCTAGCTTTACCTACATCAAGTGCACCACCTTTCATGTAATATCCGTGAAAAGATGGTACTGTTGCTAAAACAAATGAAAAAACAAGTGTCTTTATGTATGAGTATGTAACATGATAAGAGTCGAAATCCATTTGGATTCCTTGTATGTAAGCTTCACTAGGCACACCAGTTAAAGTCATGGCTAATAATCCACCAATTATTCCTAAAAACATTGATATTGTAATTACAAAGGGATAAAATAACATTGCAATAATTTTTGGGAAAACGAGATAATTTAGAGAATTTATACCCATAACCTCCAATGCATCAATTTGTTCAGTAACTCTCATGGTTCCAATACTTGATGTGATATATGAACCAACTTTCCCAGCCATTATAATAGAAATAAATGTGGGAGCAAATTCTAAAATAACTGACTCTCTAGTTGCATACCCAATCAGTGTTTTAGATAACAAAGGGTTCTCCAAACTTAGAGCCATTTGAATCGAAACAACTCCACCGATAAAGAAGGATAATATAGATACGATTTGAATGGAGTCTAAAACAAGATCATTAATTTCCTTAAAAACTTGCTTGTAAAGAACCTCTCTTTTACAAGATTTAACAAAGGATGTTTTTATCATTAAAAAATACTTTCCTATATCTTGTAGAAAATTCATTTTATAATTGATAAGTTATTGCATTTATGTTCATTCCTGCTCCCACACTTGCAAATAAAATAACATCCCCCTTACTAACTTTATGGTCTTTAAAATTTGTTTTCAATACTACATCATAGAGAGTTGGTATAGTGGCAACAGAAGAATTACCAAATACATCAACACTAATTGGCATAATATTTTCAGGAATTTTCTTATCAAACTGTTTGTAAAAATATTTTAATACCGCCTCATCCAATTTTTCATTTGCTTGATGTAGAAAAATCTTTTTTACATCATCGATTTTTTTACCACTTTCTTCCAAACATATTTTTAATGCTGATGGAATATTTGATATTGCAAATTCATAAACTTTTCTTCCATTCATTTTTATATGCTTAATTTTTTCTTTGTTGTTTGGGTCGTAAGATCTGTCACAAAATAGATATAGTGCCTCTTTGCCAGCTTTGGTTATTGTTTTGTGTGATAAAATTCCACCGTTCTCATCAGTTTCCTCTACAATTGCTGCACCAGCTCCATCGGCAAAGATCATTGAATCTCTGTCAGAGTGATCAATTGTTCTTGAAAGCGTGTCAGCACCGATTACTAAGCATCTTTTTGCCATCTTTGATTTAATAAAAGATTTAGCCTGAATAATTCCTTCAATCCATCCAGGACAACCAAAAATCAAATCATATGCAACGCAATTCTCATTTACAATTTCAAGCTTGTGTTTAACCATGGTTGCAACCGATGGGAGGGCAATATATTGGTTTGTACCGTATTCAACCTCTCCAAAGTTATGAGCAACTATAATATAGTCAATGGATTCCTTATCAATTTCAGCATCTTTAATTGCTTCTAAGGAGGCAAAAGTAGCTAAATCAGAGGTTGTATGTTCTTTGTCAGCATATCTCCTCTCTGTTATACCGGTTATAGCTTGAAACTTATCAATGATTTCCTTATTAGAATTTGGATAACTAACACCTTCTTTATCAAAAAAAGATTTTTCAACAAAAGAGTTGTTGGTGATTTTATTTTTGGGTACGAAAGATCCGGTGCCTACTATGTGTATTGGCATAAAATTAATTTAATCAAAAATAGGAATAAATTAGGACTCAATATAATCTTCAATTGGAGCACATGTACAAATTAAATTTCTATCTCCAAAGGCTTCATCAATTCTAGTAACAGATGGCCAAAACTTATTATTTTTTAAATATGGCATTGGAAACGCTGCTTGTTCCCTCGAATAATTAAAATGCCATTTATCATCTGTAAGAGTTGCTAAAGTGTGAGGTGAATTTTTCAAAATATTGTACTCATCTTCCTTTTTACAAGTGATAATTTCGCTCTTTATTGAAATTAAAGCATCACAAAACCTATCAATTTCCTCCAAACTTTCACTTTCAGTTGGCTCTATCATCATGGTGCCTGGTACAGGAAATGAAACAGTAGGGGCATGAAAACCATAGTCAATAAGTCTTTTTGCTATGTCCATAACGTCAATACCATATCTATCTTTATATTCTCTACAATCAATTATTAATTCATGAGCAGATCTACCTTTTTCCCCTTGATAGAGTATTTTATAGTCTTTTTCAATTCTCTTTTTGATGTAGTTCGCATTAAGTATAGCAATTTCAGTTGCTCTTTTTAGACCATCAGGACCCATCATTGAAATGTAGCCATATGAAATCAAACAAGCCATGGCAGATCCCCACGGAGCAGCAGAAATTGCTTTTACTCCATGTTTCTTCACGATACTTCTATCTGTTTGTGGCAGAAAGTCAACAAGGTGTTTAGCCACACATATAGGTCCAACACCTGGTCCACCACCACCGTGAGGGATAGAAAATGTTTTATGTAAATTTAAGTGACATACATCAGCACCGATTGAGTATGGGTTTGTAAGCCCTACTTGAGCATTCATATTCGCTCCATCCATATACACTTGTCCGCCGTTGTCGTGGATTGTTTTGGTAATTCTTTTAATTGATGATTCGAAAACCCCATGTGTAGATGGGTATGTGATCATTAACGCTGCTAAATTTTCACTGTGCAGGGTTGCTTTTTCCTTTAAATCGTCTTCATCAATATTACCAAACTTATCAGTGCCTACAACAACAACCTTCATTCCAGCCATAACAGCGGATGCAGGGTTGGTTCCATGTGCTGACGCAGGAATAATACAAATATTTCGATTTGTTTGACTAATGCTCTTAAAATATGATCTAATGACCATTAGCCCTGCATATTCACCTTGGGCACCAGAATTAGGCTGAAGTGATGTACCGCTAAATCCAGTGATTTCATTTAGTTGTAGCACAAGCTTATTCAACATTATGTTGTATCCTTCAACTTGATTAGATGGTGCAAATGGATGTATATTATTCCATCTGGCTGAACTTAAAGGCAACATTTCAGCAGCAGCATTCAATTTCATAGTACATGAACCAAGAGCGATCATTGAGTGGTTAAGTGCAAGGTCTTTTCTTTCTAATGATTTTATGTACCTCATCATTGATGTTTCTGAGTGATATGATTTAAATACTTTTTCGTCAAGGAAACTTGAATTACGATTGAGGCTTTTTGGTATTGATTTAAAATCAATATTTGAATTATCAACACTACTATTTCCTGTAATTTTTGAAAATAATTCTACTATTTTTTCTATATCCTCAACTTCCGTTGCTTCGTTAATCGAGATAGAAAATTCTTCATCATTTATGTAGTTGAAGTTAATTTTATTTTCAACTGCAGCATCTCTAATTTTGGAGCATGAATATTTAAAATGTAGGGTATCAAAATAGCTATCATTAATTTGGTTCAAACCCAATAGTTTAAGTTTTTTATCAAGGTTTTGGGTAAGCTTATTGATTTTTTTGGCTATGCCAATTAATCCTTCTTTTCCGTGGTATACAGCATACATTCCTGCCATAACAGCAAGAAGGACCTGAGCTGTACAAATATTGGATGTAGCTCTCTCTCTCTTGATGTGCTGTTCACGAGTTTGTAAAGCCATTCTTAATGCTCGGTCTCCATTTCTGTCCTTTGAAACACCAATTATTCTCCCTGGAATAAAACGTTTATAGTCAGATTTTGTTGCAAAATAACCAGCATGTGGACCACCGTATCCTAGTGGAATACCAAATCTTTGAGATGTACCAACAACAACATCGCAATTGAATGAGGAAGGTTCTTTAAGTAATGTTAGACCCAATAAATCAGCTGCAATTATCAACTTACAGTTTGACTCAACTATTTTATTAGAAATTAATTCAAGATCATTTATTTTACCTGTTTTTCCAATATACTGCACAATGCATCCAAAAACATCTTCAGAGATTTTGATAGAATTGTAATCAACTACCTCAATTACAATTCCTAGTGGTTCCGCACGAGTTTCAAGAACACTAAGCGTTTGTTCAAAAACATCACTACTGACAATGAATTTATTAACTCCATTTTTAACTTGTTCTCTTGTTCTACAGCCATGTAGCATGGTCATTGCTTCAGCAGCTGATGTTCCCTCATCAAGGAGGGATGCATTGGAAATCTCCATACCTGTCAAATCACAAATAACAGTTTGGTAATTTAGTAATGCCTCGAGTCTGCCTTGGGCTACCTCTGCTTGATATGGTGTGTAAGCAGTGTACCAGCCAGGATTTTCAAGTATGTTTCTTTGAATAACTGGAGGAAGTATTGCCTCATTATAGCCTTTTCCTATATAATTTTTGAAATATTTATTTTTCTGAGAGAGTTGATATATGTGGTTTGAATATTGTGATTCTGAAATAGCACTATCCAACTTTAATTCACCTTTCGTCCTTATTTCATTTGGAATCGTTTCTTGAATCAAATTTTCTAAAGATTCAACTCCTAAATAGTCTTTCATTGACTTTTCATCAACTGAGTTAATACCAATATGTCTGTCTGAAAATTTTCTCATTTATTTATGTTTCAAAAATATATATTAAAGTTAAATTTTGATTTCAAAAACCATGCACTTTTAACAAAGTTTTTAACTTGTTTATTGACAATATTTTATAATGATTTTAATCAACTAAATTAATCGCCTAAGGATGAAGATTTTACGTTGTTTTCAAGTTGTTTTTTGTAGTCTATAATCTTTTGTAAAATTTTATGATTATTAGAACCTAAAATTTCAGCAGCTAAGATACCAGCATTTTTTGCTCCGTTTAGAGCTACTGTCGCTACTGGAACTCCCCCTGGCATTTGTAAAATTGACAATATTGAATCCCATCCATCTATTGAGTTTCTAGATTTAATAGGGACCCCAATCACAGGAAGTGGTGTGTTTGAAGCAACCATTCCAGGTAAGTGAGCAGCTCCGCCAGCACCTGCTATTATAACTGAAATACCATTTTTGTGGGCATTTTTACTGTATTCCATCATTTTATCAGGGGTTCTGTGTGCTGATACAATATCTATTTCATAATCTATATCGAAATCTTTCAAAATGTTTTCAGCTTCCTTCATTACAGGATAATCTGATTTACTTCCCATTATAATTCCAACTTTAGACATTTTAACTGCTTTTAACTTTAATTTTATTTTTTAAAAATTTAGCATTTTTATATGCATCTTCAAATTTATTACAAATAATTGTTATATGCCCCATTTTTCTATTGGGCCTAGTTTCTTTTTTTCCATAAATATGCAGATTTGCCGAATCACACTCAAATACACTATCTATATTTTCATAAAACACATTTCCAAAATGATTTTCTTCCCCAACTAAATTTAACATTAT